>Ga0315312_1001671_pt1 | contig 16678 bp, 14 predicted proteins | sample TDP7_MG_FD_203629 | JGI IMG/M metagenome (GOLD analysis project Ga0315312, IMG submission 203629) | Freshwater sediment microbial communities from Lake Towuti, South Sulawesi, Indonesia - TDP7 | ecosystem: Environmental > Aquatic > Freshwater > Lake > Sediment | place: Indonesia: South Sulawesi... | reverse complement strand
TCCTTTTTAAGGAGGTTTCTGTCAGACAACATTTAATACTTTTATTATACATTGTTCTATTCGTGAAATCAAAAGGATAAATTTTGTAAATCTACATTTTCACGCATTATTCAGGTTTAGGGTGACGGAATCCGCACTCTAAAGAAGAGTGCCCGACCAAGTTGGTGGGGGATACTATGGCAGATAGAGAAAGATATTTAAGTGAAACTGAGGAAGAAACTGTGCCTCCAACTTCTATGTGGGTTATCCCTTATGGCACTCTTATGACGATTCTGATGATTTTTTTCCTCGTCCTATATGCTTTCTCGCTTGTGTTAGGTGGATTAAGATTTGAAAGTGTACTCCAGGCGCTGCAAAAAGATGTGGGCGGTAAAGCTAATCTGGAGTATATGCAGAGAGTAATTCAGATGGTGAAGGAGAGAGAAGCGGCAAAGGAGATGGATGTACTTATTGACGAGAGAGGCCTGAAGAAGTTTGCTAATGTGGAAATAGACAAAGAAGGGATAAAAGTAGTATTTCGTAGTCCGGTAATTTTCGATTTGGGAAAGGCTGAGCTTAAGGCAGAGACAATTTCTGTACTGAGGGAAGTGGTCAAAGTAATTAAGGATATGCCGAATGAAGTGGTGGTTGAGGGTCATACGGACGATATACCCATCGTGGCCGGCGAGTTCCGTTCCAACTGGGAACTTTCAACAGCTAGAGCTTTCAGCGTAGTCAGGTACTTTATCGAACAGGGAGTAGACCCAAAAAGGCTTTTGGCAATAGGCTATGGAGAGTACAGACCACTCTATCCCAACGACAATGAGGAACATCGTGCATTCAACCGAAGGATAGAAATTGATATGATTTCCCTAAGGTGAGTAGGGTTAGGAGTAGCGAAGCGAAGCTTCGCGATTATAGCGCTCCGATGAATCGGAGCTACTCGAGCTTCCCCATCAGCGGAAGCAATGGAGCAAAGAGATGATAAAAAAGTTGAGATTTTTCCACAAGTTTACCTTAATTATGGTTCTTCTGGCGGCTATACCTCTTGTTATTCAAGGAATTAGGATGATTAGTATTAACCGTGGAGCCCTGGAGGCCTCGGTTCTGGATACTCACACCAAGCTGGCTCAAGCAATAGCAGACGATGTAGACGAGTACATCTCAGGACTGAATCTCGATTTGGCTTTTGTCTTGGCTTTCGAGAAATTTCCCAAAATGTCCTGGCAAGAGAAGACGAAGGTTCTGCTTTCCGTAAGCTCCGGTCACGAGGATTTCATCATAATTTCTTTGCTTGACGGCAAGGGTAATGAGGTGATCAAAGCGCATAATCCAAGCTTTGCCCAGGAATCTTCGATACTGGCGAGTAGAAGCAAGGAACCAACCTTTCTTGAAGCCAAAAAGACAGGAGTTCCCCAGGTGGGTAAAATCTATTACGAAAGGGACATACCAAGGCTAAATGTGGTTTATCCCTTAGAAGCCGATTATGAGTACGTCTTTGTTACAGCGACTCCAAGCAGGCTCTGGCGAAAGATTCATAGTATTAGAATGGGAAAGACGGGATTTGCTTTCCTGATAGATAGTGAAGGCAGAACGATTTTCCATCCAGATTTGGAAAGGGCAAAGAATTTTGAGAAAGCAGCTGGACTTCCTATCGTCCGGGAAGCATTAGCCCAATTCTTTAACCCGGTTGGTGCCAGTATTTCAGGTCAAAAATTTCGTGGTGAAAACAGGTCAGGAATTGTGGGCGCGTATGCCTGGGCAAAAAGTTTGGACTGGGGAGTGATTATGCAACAGGCTAAGAGCGAAGCTTATAGTTCTTTGGCCCAGATGAAACTGAATGCCGCCCTCTGGGTATTGCTTAGCATCATAGGGTCAGTGTTTGTAGCTTTCTATTTGGCAAAAAGTCTTAGTCGTCCGGTTCTGGAATTGGTAGTAGGTGCAGAAAAATTGGGGGAAGGCGATTTTAGTCAGGAGGTAAAGGTCAGCACGCGTGACGAAATTTCTACCCTAGCAAACACGTTCAATTTTATGGTGAAGAAATTAAAAGAGTATCAAGAACAGCTCGTTCTTCGGGAGAAGCTGGCTGCCGTAGGTCAAATGGCCTCCGTAGTTGGTCACGAGATTCGCAATCCGCTGGGCGTAATCAACAATGCTATCTATTATATTAGAACAAAGCTTGAAATGTCAAGCGGAGCAGAATTGGACCCCAAAATTCAAAAGCACATTGGAATTATTGAAAAGGAGATTTCGGCTTCGAATAAGATTGTTAATGACTTGTTAGGCTTCTCCCGGACTAGGCCGCCAATGGCTCAACCTCTGGATCTCAATAGAATTGTGGAGGATTCTTTATCCGCTGTCTCCATACCTGAGGGAGTGAAGGTTGAGATTGACCTCTCTCTGGAACTTCCACCTACCCTTGTGAACCAGGATGAGATTCGCCAGGTTTTCATAAATATCATTAATAATGCCTGGCAGGCCATGCCGGAGGGAGGAACAATCAAAATCCGTAGCTACGTGGGAGAGGAGATGGCCCAGGTGGAGATTACGGATACAGGGTGTGGGATTTCCCCGGAGAATATGAAGAAGTTATTTACTCCCTTCTTCAGTACTAAGACCAAAGGCACTGGGCTGGGACTGGCAGCAGTACAGAGAATTTTAGAGAGACACAAAGGGAAAATTAAAGTGAGAAGCCGTTTAGGACAAGGGACTACTTTCATTATCAGCTTGCCGCTGGCTAAATGAAAAATGGAAAAGGAGGAAAGCAATGGCTAAGAATGTCAGTCTCTTAATTGTAGACGATGACATAGGTATGGTGGCCACGATAGGCGATGTCTTTCAGGACAGGGGATACAATGTGACCATGGTGGACGACGGACATAGAGCGATTAAGCTGGCGACGAGAACGAGTTTTGATGTTATACTCATGGATGTCAAGATGCCAGGCATAAATGGCCTGGAGACCTACAAAGAGGTAAAGGAGATCATTCCTACGGCGGCGGTAATAATGATGACTGCAGATACTAAGGAAGAACTGGTTAAAAAAGCTTTAGAAGAAGGTGCCTATGCTGTTATTTATAAACCGTTTAATGTGAAGAGAGTCATAAAGATTGTTGAGGAAGCTTTGAAAAAACCTGTTGTCCTGGTGGTAGACGACAGGATAGAAGACCGAGAAACTTTGGGGGACATACTGGCTGGAAAGGGATATAGAGTAGTCCTGGCAGAAGACGGTTATGAAGCTGTCAGGTATGCAGAAAAAGGTAGTTTCGACGTAATTCTTTTGGATATAAAGATGCCAGGTATGGATGGTGTCAAGACCCTCGACAGGATTAAGGAGTCCAAACCCGAAACGGGAATAATAATGATGACTGCCTATTCTATGGAGGAGTTCGTAGAAGAGTCTTTGAGGAAGGGTGCATACACCTGCCTATTTAAGCCAATCGATGTGGAAAAGATGATGGAGGCTATCCAGAAAGTCCGCGACCTGAGTAAGAAATTTATGGAAGGGCAACAGGTTGAGATACTGGTAGTGGATGATGACCCAAATTATCGCGAGACGGTTACTGATTTGTTGGAGCAAGAGGGCTACAGGGTTTCTCAGGTGGATACAGGAATAGCTTCACTTGAGGAAGTTAAGAAGAAGTTCTTTAATGTGGTTCTGGTCGATTTCAAGTTGGCCGATATTACTGGTCTGGACCTGGCTAAGAAAATCAAGGCAGTGGATAGAGATACTTATATCATATTGGTTACTGGACACGCTTCATTGGAAACAGCCCTGAAAGCTATCGAGATGAGAGAAGAGATTTATGGTTATGTGGTGAAAGGAGGAGACCGCGAGCCCAGTCTGCTTGAATGGACAATAAGGAGTGCATTAAGGGAGCAACGACTTGCCTGGGACAAGACGAAAGCAGAAAACGAATTAAGGAGAGCAAACAAGAGACTGGAAGAACTTTCGATTACTGATGATTTAACGGGAATATATAACCGGAGACATTTTTATGATAAACTTTCGGAGGTGACATTAAGCGCGCAGCGCTACAAGCGTCCCGTTTCGTTACTGATGTTTGATGTGGACCATTTCAAATCTTATAACGATACGCGCGGTCACCTGGCGGGAAATAGAATCTTGGAAAGAGTGGGACGAATAGTTTCCGAGGAGATTCGGGAGGTTGATTGGGGATTTCGCTACGGCGGTGACGAATTCACTGTAATTTTGCCAGAAACATCCAAAGAAGATGCAAGGGTGGTTGCTGAGAGGATCAGGCGGGCTTTTGAGAAATGTAAGTTCGATGAAACAACATTGAGCATAGGTATCGCCCAATACGACCTGAAGAGTGATCTGGACACATTAATAAAAACTGCTGATGAGGCTATGTATAAAGCGAAAAGCCGGGGAGGAAATAGAATCGAAGTTTACGGGATGTAACGACACGAGAATGGCTTTTCTAGAATCTAATGGCGGCTTGGGGAGGAAAAGATGGCTAAGCAGATAAGTCTGTTGATCGTGGATGACGAGGTGGAAACTCTGAGAACTCTCGATGATATCTTTGAAGATAGAGGTTACGTTGTTACGCTGGCTGAGGATGGGTATAAGGCGATAGAATTTGCCAAGAAAAAGTTTTTTGACATTATCCTTATGGATGTCAAGATGCCAGGCATAAATGGCTTGGAAACTTTCAGGGAAATTAAGAGGATTTGCCCTTCGTCGGTAGTGATAATGATGACTGGCTTTTCGGTAGAGGAATTGTTGAGGCAGGCGATTGAAGAAGGAGCTTACGCAGTTCTCTATAAACCGTTCGATATGAAGAAGCTCTTTCAGACTATTGAGGGCGCCTTAAGAAAGCCGTTGATTATGGTTGTGGATGACTTGGTAGGAGACAGGGAAACTTTAAAGGATATTCTCCTGGACAAAGGATATCGAGTAGTCGTGGCAAGCGATGGATATGAAGCACTCAATATGGTACCCAGGGCAAACTTTGATATTATACTTCTTGATGTTAAAATGCCGAGAATGGACGGTATCAAGACCCTGGAATGGATTAAGGAGATGAACCCAGATACGGGAGTGATAATGATGAGCGCATATTCGATGGACGAATTCGTGGGAAAAGCACTCAGAGAGGGAGCGCTCGCATTTCTCTACAAACCGTTTGATATGAAGAAACTGTTTAGGATAATCGATGAATATAGAGAAGAGAAAGAAAGGAATAAAAAAGGGAAAGTAATTGATAGGTAAGGCTACACTACCAACTACTGCGTGCGAGGAGGAGATGTGAAGAAGGCAAATATCCTCATTGTCGACGATGAAATTGACCTCCTGGAAACCTTAGGTGACATTTTTGAGAGCAAGGGCTATAATGTAACTATGGTAGAGGATGGGAATAGAGCGATCGAACTTTTGAGGAAGAAATACTTTGATGTCATCCTTATGGACCTGAATATGCCAGGAATAAGTGGAGTAGAAAGCTTTAAAGAGGTCAAGAAGCTCCATCCGTCGGCAGCAGTAATAATGATGACTGCGGGAAATTTGGCAGGAGAGATAAAAGAAGCTTTGGGAGCGGGAGTGGAGGCTGTGGTAGATAAACCCTTTAATGTTAAGAAGCTTGTAGCCACTATTGAATCTATCTTGGAAAGACCTTTAATTTTGGTTGTTGATGACAGAATCGAAGATCGTGAAACTCTAAGAGATATCCTTGTTGCCAAAAAGTACAGGGCATTTGTGGCCAAGGATGGATACGAAGCGATTGATATTGTGCAAAAAAGCGATTTCGATGTCATACTTTTAGACATAAGGATGCCAGGAATGGATGGCATGGAGGTTCTGGAAGTGGTGAAAGAGGTTAAACCGCACATAGGCGTGGTAATGATGACCGGGTACTCTTCAGAAGGGCTTGCCGGGCAGTCCCTAAAGAGGGGAGCCTACACCTGTCTATACAAGCCATTCCTGGACATGGAGAAGCTCTTGAAGGTGATAGAGGAGGTTCGGGAGCAAAGGAAAGGGGTCGCTTCTTTAGGGCAAAGAGCGAGAATACTTTTGGTTGATGACGAAGAAGCTCATAGGGAGTCAATTTCAAACATATTGGCTGAAGAAAACTACAGGATAACTCCAGTCAGTAATGCGTCAGAAGCACTAAAGAGGGCGGAGCGGAATTTCTTCAATGTTGTGCTTATAGACTCGGAGTTATCAGAAATGACTGGTCTGGAACTGGCAACCCGGTTAAAGGAAATGAGTAGAAAAACTTGCGTGATTATGATGACCCGATTCAGTGCGCTAGATTTAGATACTCTTGAACAGTCAACAAAAGAGATAATTTTTGATTATTTAGTTGAACCAATAGATGCTGTGCAGTTGAAGCAACTCATAAGAGATGGTCTGGCGGAACAAAGAAAATGGTAAGAAAAAGGGGACAGGCTACTTTTCGCGGGAACAGGACGAATCTCTGGTGTGCCGAGAAATGGGATGCTAACACTTACCGCGATATGGTCCCTAATGGAAGGCGCCTTTTCGCGAGTCCATTTAGGTTTCGGGATGGCTAGGGTGACGGAAAGATAGTTCCAGCGAGGGTTTACTGCAGAGAAAGCGTTACACTTTTTTCAGGTAGGCAAGAATATGTTTTTGGAATTGTCGAAAGTCATCTATTCTTTGAATGTTCTGGTAAAGCAAACTTTGATCAATTTTAAGATATACATGGACAAGTATATTGCGAAGGTTTGCCATGCCAACTATTTTCTGAGCAAAATTGAGTGGCAGAATACCCTTTTCTCCCAAGGTGATTATTGCTTCAGAATTGTCTTTAGGGCGAGTCCAATTATTGCTAGCAATTATGTAATGGCAAATATCTAGGAGACACTCAATGGATATTTCTAAACATCTTTCAGCAAGTTTATATATTTTTGGCTCATTCTGGAACTTGTGCAGGTCTATTTCTCTGAGTTCTGAAAGGAGATTTAGATTCTCGTCCATTTCTTCGAGCCTGTCCAGAATGACTTGTGAATTTATCATTTGGATTCTCCCTCAGAGAGTCGCTCAGAGAGGGCTTGGGCGTAAATATCTCTGGTATGCTGTTGGTCGATATATTCCTTTACGGATTTTACTTCAAATTCTATACGCTCAGCTTCGTTTTCGGAATATAGGACTTTTCCATTGGATATGACTTCGAATTTTAAGAGGGCTGGTGCATTGTTTAAAGTTACAATATCAAACTTAAACGGAAATCTCTTTTTAAGGGTCTGTTCGAAATTGACTGCATTTTCAAAGAGCTGGTCGGGCTCAAAATTTTTGGAAAAAAGAATAGCGAGATCAAGATCACTTATATTTTGAGCAAGGCCTTTGGCATATGAACCGAAGAGATAGAGCAATTTGATTTGGAACTTTTTACAGAGACTTTTATCAATTTTGATGTTTTCCATTGTAAACTCCAATTTGAAAATAACACATTTTTAAGAAAATGTCAAGGATAAGAATCTATGAATCTTCAAGGAGGAGGGTAAATTATGAATTACAAAATAAAAAGACTTAGGAAAGTCAAAACGAATTTTAATTTCTCTTTACTTTTAATTAGTCTCCTTGCGGTTTGGAATTTCTGTCTACTTTCGGCTGAAGGAGAGGACTTTGAGATACTTGCACTTAATGCATCCAGAGATAGACTGGCATCTGTGAATGAGATTAGTTCAGCGGCGAAGAGCTCATCCGGTTGGGAGTCTCCGCAAGCTTCCGGTTTTAGACTAAAGGAAGGTTCTCCGAGTCCACGCATCTTTACCCCAAATGGTGATGGCAGCAATGAAAAGGTAATTTTCAGGTACGAGAATGATGATGCAAGTAGCATAGTTTGCTGGATCTATAGTATCACAGGAGCCGTGGTAAGACAACTAGACATTGTGGAAACTGGGGAAAATGAGTTCTCTTGGAATGGTAAGGATGAAGATGGGAATTTAGTTTCCAGCGGGGTCTATATTTACCAGATAGAAGCGGGAGGTAAAACCATAAACGGGACAATAGTCCTCGCCAAATAAAAAATGGTGACAGGTACTATTTTCCCTGTTTTCCCGCGGGCCGGAGCGGGGGTGGGAAGATATAATGTACAGAAGTCAGAGACTCATTTTGGTAACTTTACTTACTATGGCTTCTGCCTTAATGTCTAACCTGTCTTGGGGGGATTTTGGGCACCTTGGTGTGGGGGCGCGTCCTGTCGGAATGGCGAGTGCCTTTGTTGGCCTGGTTGATGATGTCCATTCTGTCTATTATAATCCCGCGGGATTGGGCCAACTAACCCATATAGAGTTTACCAGCGCATATGGAAGGCTTTACTGGGGTTTGGATGATGGGAGCGACCCGGCGAATACGTTTATCGGTTATGCTCATCCTTTAGGAAAATTTGGGGGAGTCGGAGCCGGGTGGGTGAGTTTAGGGCTTAGGGGTCTTTATCGAGAAGATACTTTTATCTTTTCTTATGGGAATAGACTCTATAGTTCGTTTTTTGGTGGGTTGACCTTCAAAGTACTTTCTAAACGTTATGATAGTAAGGAATACACAAAGTCCGACCCTCTTTTCCAGGAAAAAGGTTATTCCCGGATAGGATTTAGCAGTGACCTCGGATTTCTGTGTAATATGGGAAGCAATATCTTTGCTGGAGTTTCCATTACAGACATCTTTCAGCCAAATATGGCTTTGGGAGATGAAAGGGAAAAGCTCCCCCTGTCAGTCAAAATGGGCGTTGCCTACAAAGATAAGGTTAATTTGATAAATTTCACTCTGGATGGCACTTATAGGGCCGTCGAGTTCGGTATTTCTGCTGGCGCGGAGAAGTGGCTGCCTGGTAAGTCAGTGGCAGTGCGCGGAGGGATGGAGATAGGAAGTGATGGTTTTAGAAGTTTTTCTCTGGGAGGGAGTTGCCAGCTGTCTCCCTTCGAAATAGACTATGCTTTTATCTATCCACTTTTTGGCCTCCGTGAGACTTATGGTTCTCATCGGTTCTCATTGACTTTGCATTTTGGCGGAATCAGAGAAAAAGTATCCGAAGAGAAAGCATCTGCATCGAGAGAATCAGCTATTCCCAAAGTATCCCCGAGTGAGGAAGAGAAGATAGAAAGAATGAAGACATATTATTACCATGCGCTTGAGTACTATAAAAGAGGGGAATACCAGGCAGCTATAGCTGAACTCGAGAAGGTTCTTGAATTGAAACCAGACCATGCTCAGTCGCTAAAACTCATTGAACGAGCAAGGGAAAGACTGAAAATCAAAAAATAATGGGAGGGATCGGGAGAGACAAGCGGAGGTATGAAAGTCTATCCTCTTATCTTTTTTCTGATTCTATTCTTTTCCCTTGCTAAAGAAGGTGATGCAGGGGGAATATCGACGAGCTTTACCGAGGTAGTTGTTCGGGACCTATCCATTGGAAAGAACTACGCAATGGGAAAGAAGCTTGACCAAGAGTTACGCGTGAGGAATAGAGGGGAACTTCCGATTGAGTTGAAAATGGAAGTGTTGATGCCTTCTAAGAGTGAATTAAAAGAGGGGTATGAGCCAATTCCCGACCCTTCCTGGATAGAGCTGGAAAAAGACTACTTTTCTGTGGATCCTGCAAAAGACGCAGTGACTGACGTAATCATCACTATTCCCAATGATAAGAAACATTTGGGCAAGAAATATCAGGCTTACATCTGGTCACATACAGCGGGCAAAGGAGCGCTGCCCATTGCTTTGGGATTGAAGAGCAGACTTCTGATTGAAATTTCTGAAAAGGAAAGTGATTTGTCTCAGGAATTTCCCGGGAAGTTCGACTTCGCTATTCTTCCAGAAGAAATGGTCCTGAAAGATATAGAGTTAGGAAAGTTCTGTGATATCAAGAAATTGTTTGGAAAGGTATTGCAGGTGAAAAACCTTAGTCATTTTCCTCAAGATTATGAGATTAGAAGCATCTCCCTGAAAACCGCAGGCATAGGGATGGAAAATGGATACGAAGCTTGTCCGGACCCTAATTTTTTCACCTTTGACAGGTCGAAATTTAGTCTGAAAAAGAATAAGAAAGCTAAGGTAAAGATGTATTTTGACTTTCCCAAAAAAGAAGAATATGCTAGCAAGAAATATCTATTCGTGGCGAGAATAAGGCTTCTGGGAGAAGAGTTCATTTTGAACCGCTATCTAAAAATCTACGTGACGACAGCAAGGGAATTTTAGACGCCCACCTTCAATATTTGCCTTGACTTTGCCTTCCCGATTTGATAAACTTTTTTAGCTTTTCCATTCAATTTTTTCCATTGGACGATTTGAAATCGCATCTATTGTAGGCTCAAATTCAATTTGTGCGCTTCTGGTGAGTTTTATGGAGCACTCAAGTTTTGTCCATCTACATCTCCATACCGAATATAGCCTTCTTGACGGGGCCTGTCGTATTCTCGATAATCGCAGAGCTCCCGGGAACCTTATTCAGCGAGCAGTTCAGTACAGGATGCCGGCTTTGGGCATTACCGATCACGGGAATATGTTTGGGGCAATCGATTTCTATCAGGCTTGTGCGAATAGTGGAATAAAGCCGATCATAGGTTGTGAAGTGTATGTGGCTCCCCAAACCCGATATGTTAAGGAAGGAGGTGGTATATCAGAGGCAACGAACCATCTAATCCTTCTGGCCAAAGATGGGACAGGGTATAGGAACTTAACGAAGCTAGTCAGTATCGGCTATCTTGAAGGCTTCTACTATAGACCACGGATAGATAGGGAAGTGCTTAAAGAGTATGCTAAAGGATTGGTATGTTTAACAGGTTGTGTAAAGAGCGAGGTTTCTCAGGCCATATTAGCTGAGGACTACGATAAGGCCAAAGAAGCCATCTCTTTCTACGCTGGGATTTTCGGAAAAGAGAATTTGTATCTTGAGCTCATAGATAACGGAATCAGTGAGCAAAAGAAGGTCTGCCGAGAACTAATTAGATTAGGGAAAGAGCTGGGAATTCCACTCGTAGCTACCAACGATTGCCACTATGTGGATAAGGCTGACGCCTATGTGCAGGAGATACTTCTCTGCATTGGTACAGGCAAAACGCTCGACGATCCCACACACCTTAAGTTCTCTACGGAAGAATTCTACTTTAAATCGCCTCAGGAGATGGAGCAGATTTTTGCCGAAGTCCCCCAAGCAATAAGAAATACAATAGAGATTACGGAAAAATGTAGTTTACAGCTCGACTTTGAGACAATTCATTTACCGGAATATAGGATTCCGGAAGAGGGTAACCTTGATGTATATTTAAGAAGCCTCTGCGAGGAGGGCTTGAACAAGAGGTATAAGGAGGTCACACCAGAAGTACGTAAACGACTGGATTATGAACTCTCGGTTATAAGACAGATGGGTTTTGCCAGCTATTTTCTGATTGTGTGGGATTTCATAGAATATGCGAAACAGCAAAATATAATGGTCGGGCCTGGCAGAGGGTCTGGTGCTGGTAGTCTCGTGGCGTATCTTCTCGGAATTACCGAACTCGACCCGTTAAAGTACGGACTTCTATTTGAAAGATTTCTTAATCCTGGAAGAAAAAGCATGCCGGATTTAGATATTGATTTTGCCGACAGCGGACGTGATAGAGTTATTGAGTATGTGAAGAATAAATATGGAGAAAAGAATGTAGCGCAAATTATAACTTTTGGAACTATGTTGGCCAGGGCTGTGGTCAGAGATACAGGCCGGGTATTAAATGTACCTTTGCCTGAGGTGGATGGGATTGCCAAATTAATTCCGTTTGGTGAGACGATACAAGGAGCTTTGCAGATGGTGCCGGAGCTGAGACGCCGATACGAGACTGAGCCCTTGGTGAGAAATCTCCTGGACACAGCACAGAGAATTGAGGGGCTCAAACGCCATACAGGGGTACATGCCGCGGGAATTGTAATTACTCCCGGGGAAATGGTCAATTATGTTCCGTTAGCAAAGAGCGGGAAAAATGTGGTAACAACGCAGTACGAAGATGCTGCTCTGGTCAAGTTGGGCCTGTTGAAGATAGATTTCTTAGGATTGAGAACGCTTACTGTGATTGACGAAGCCTTGAAGCTTATAGATAAGAGAGCAAAAGGAGTTCCGAAAGAACCATCTGAGATTCCACTCAACGACAAGAAGACATACAGACTCTTAGCCGAGGCAAAGTCTGCGGGAGTCTTTCAACTGGAAAGTGCAGGTATGAGAGACCTTTTGAGAAAGTTAGAGCCGACGGAATTTTCTGATTTGATTGCCCTTGTGGCACTTTACCGTCCTGGTCCTATCGGGAGTGGAATGGTGGATGAGTTCGTATCCAGAAAACACAAGTGGGCGAAAATAACCTATGAGCATCCATTGCTTGAACCAATTCTAAGAGATACATATGGTATAATCCTCTACCAGGAAGACGTGATGTGTATCGCTTCTGAATTGGCGGGCTTTACTCCAGAACAGGCCGATGTCTTGCGTCAGGCGATGGGAAAGAAGGTTCCAGTAGAGATTGAGAGGCAAAGAGAGAATTTTGTGAAGGGTGCGGGTAAGAAGGGAATTTCCATAGGGAAAGCAAACAGAATTTTTGATGCGATGGTGAAATTTGGCGGATACGGTTTCAATAAGTCCCACGCCAGTGCTTATGCGCTTCTTGCCTACCAGACTGCTTGGCTTAAGGCAAACTATCCATTAGAACATATGACGGTGTTATTGAGTAGTGAAATGGAGAATACAGATAAAATTGCAGAATATATGGCTGAGTGTCGTCACATGGGTATCACTGTCCTACCGCCAAGTGTAGACAAGAGTTTTTCAGAATTTAGAATAGAAAATGGGAGTATTCGCTTTGGTCTCTTAGCTATCAAGAATGTTGGTCAAGGCGCCATAGATTCTATTGTAGCTGCCCGGGAAAGCGGAAGAATGTTTACATCGCTATACGATTTTTGTGTTCGGGTTGACTTAAGATCGGTAAATAGGAGAACGATTGAGAGTCTAATTAAGGCAGGCTGTTTCGACTCGTTTGCACAGCCGAGGGCACAGTTATTCAAAGGATTGGATTCCGTTCTGGAGAAAGCACTCCAGTCGCAAAAGGAACGACTCAGGGGTCAGACTTCATTTTTGGATATTGTGGACTCTATTGCTCGGGGAATTGAGGAACTGGCTCCTTCAAAGGAGTGGGAAGAGAATAAGTTGCTTGCCTACGAGAAGGAAGTGTTGGGCTTCTATATTTCGGGCCATCCCCTGGCCAGATATGCTGAAGAGATGAACAACTATGTAAGCCATTTCATAGATCAACTGCAGGAGGCAGGAAATGAAAGTGAAGTGGCTGCAGCCGGGATAATAAGTTCTATCAACAAGAAGAAGACAAAAAAGGGTCAATGGATGGCTGTTTTTAGGCTGGAGGACTTAACCGGGATAGTAGAGGTTATTGTTTTCCCGGAGGCTTATGAGAGTGGGATAGCAGAATACTTGCACAGAGATGAGATGGTCATAGTTAAGGGCAGGCTTGCTTGGCGAGAGGACAAACCGAGAATTTTGGCTTCAGAAGTAATTCCATTTAGTCGAGCCAGAGAGCTTCTTATCCACCAGATGACCCTGAAGCTATCCACAGCCGGTTTGGAAGAGGAAACTTTGAGAAAATTGAAGGAGGTGTTCTTAAGAAACCAGGGAAATTGTCGGGTGAATTTCTGCCTGTCACCTCCTCATAATAAAGTTGCAAGGATAAAATCAAAGATGCAGGTAAAACTTAGCGACGAGTTACTGGAGGAGGTGAAAAAGCTTCTGGGGAGAGACTCTGTCCAACTGAAATAGGGACAGCGACCATTTTTTCAATAGATCAAATAGGGACAGCGACCATTTTTTCAATAGATGGTGAAACCTTGTGCGGAAGGGAGTCGCTGGAGCGACGAATAAGGAGCTCCGTGATACCGACGGGCGCGAGATGGTGAGCGCCCAGGGGACAAGGAGCGAAGCGACTGCAATCAGGGGCGCCGGTCGCGACGAATAAGGAGCGACGACCGAGCGAAGCGAGGGAAAAGCGCGGGTGCGAGACGGTGAGCACCCCGGGAGAAGAGTTTTCCCTATTGAGCACAGGCTGATTCACATAGGGAGGTTCATATGCCTGAATTAAGAAAAGACCCAATACTCGGCCGCTGGATTATCATTGCGGCTGAACGAGCAAAGAGACCTTCGGATTTTGGAGCGGAACCGCAAGAAAAGTCAAATAGTAAAGTCTGTCCATTCTGTGTTGGTAACGAGGATAAAACTCCTCCGGAAGTTCTCTCCTATCGGGAGCCGGGAACCAAACCGAATGGCCAGGGCTGGTGGCTGAGAGTGGTTCCCAACAAATTTCCAGCATTGCAGGTGGAAGGAGATTTAAGTCGCACAGGTGAAGGAATGTACGACAGGATGAATGGGATTGGCGCTCATGAGATAATTATTGAGGGTCCCGACCACGATAAGACGTTACCGGAACTGGAAAGAAAAAATGTGGAGGACGTAATCTGGGCTTATAGAGATAGAACTGTGGAGCTGAAAAGAGATTCCAGATTTGAATATATTCTAATCTTCAAAAACCAGGGTAAGGCTGCTGGAGCTTCGCTAACTCATTCCCACTCTCAGTTGATCGCTTTGCCCATAGTTCCTAAGAGAGTGAAAGAGGAGATGGATGGAAGTCAACACTATTATAATAATAAAGAGAGGTGCATTTATTGCGATATCGTTAGACAGGAAGTAAGATCGGTTAGCAGAGTGATTACGGAAAATGAGGATTTCTTGGTTTTCGCTCCTTATGCCTCTCGATTTCCTTTTGAAACATGGATTATTCCCAAGAAGCACGATTCGGCCTTTGAAGACATCCAGAAACACGAGGTAATACATCTGGCGTGTTGCGTTAAAGGAATCTTGACTCGCATGAATAAAGTGCTTAATTATGCTCCTTATAACTATATTATTCATAACTCGCCATTGACGACTTCGGGCCTTCCTTATTATCACTGGCACATTGAGATTATGCCAATACTGACAAGGGTGGCAGGATTTGAATGGGGCACTGGATTCTACATTAATCCGACTCCACCTGAGGAAGCAGCCAAGTTCTTGCGGGAAGCTGAAATTTGAAGAATGCTAATAGTTCCATAAAATTTTTCCCGCGCCTTGTCGCTCGCTAAGAAAACCAACAGTTTTTCGAAGACTAAAAGGTATTGATTGTACATGGAGGTATTAGACTGAAGATACTGTTCGCTTCTTCTGAGGTAGTTCCATTCGCAAAGACCGGAGGCCTTGCCGATGTCAGCGGCGCCTTGCCTAGAGCAATAAAGGCTCAAGGCCACGACGTGCGAGTAATCATGCCAAAATATAGAACTGCGAACAGCCAAAGGTTCGGATTCAAAAGTCTTGACAGGAGTCTGGCCATTCCTCTCGGGGGAGGAGTTCACATAGTCTATATTTTGGAGGCCGAGCTTGAAGGCTCACTACCCGTGTATTTTATTGATTATAAACCTTACTTCGATCGGGAAGAGCTTTATGGGACTCCAGAAGGTGCTTATGAAGACAATGCAGAAAGGTTCATTCTATTTTCCAGAGCAGTTCTGGAAGCCACTGAGGCAATAGGGTTCCAACCCGATGTGATACACTGTAACGATTGGCAGACGGGTCTAGTTCCCGTCTACTTGAAGAAATTGTATAAGAAAGACTCTTTCTTTCATAAAACGGCAATAGTCTTAACGATTCATAATATTGCATATCAAGGCACATTTCCCAAGGAGACTCTAAGTTTGGCCGGCTTAAGCGAAGAAGAATTTACTCCGGAAAAGTTAGAGTTCTATGGGCAGGTTGGCTTTCTCAAAGGAGGACTGGTCTACGCAGATGTGTTGAACACTGTGAGCGCAACCTATAGCAAAGAGATTCAGTCTTCACCAGAATTTGGATACGGGTTGGAAGGAGTACTCGCTCATCGCAGCCAGGATCTCTACGGAATACTCAATGGGATCGATTACGATGAATGGAATCCAGCCAGGGACGAGCTAATTCCTGTCAACTATACTCTAGGCGAGATATATAAGAAAAAGGAATGTAAGAGAGCCCTTTTAGAGGAGAATAACCTGCCGACCAATTTAGACTGGCCTTTCTTGGGAATGATTTCACGGCTTGCCAAGCAGAAGGGATTAGATATTGTGGGAGAGGCGATTCAACAAATGATGAAGTTGGACCTATACTTTATTCTGCTGGGTACGGGTGAAGAAGAGTATCACAGACTTTTCTCCAGTATTGGCAGGAAATATGCCGCTAAGGCAGCAATTCGCATTACTTTTGATAATGCACTTGCCCATAGAATCTACGCGGGTTGTGACCTGTTTCTAATGCCTTCCCGTTATGAGCCCTGCGGGTTGGGACAGATGATCAGCCTGGCATACGGGACTGCTCCTGTAGTTAATCGTACAGGGGGCCTGGCGGATACGATTGAAGAGTTTGAGCCGGAGACAGGTAAAGGAAACGGTTTTTTTCTCAAAGGGTATTCTCCTTCCGGGCTGGTAAGTGCACTGGAAAGAGCAATAAATGTTTATAAACGAAAGGAAGTTTGGCAAAAGCTGGTTAAGAATATGATGCAGAGTGATTTCTCTTGGGCCCACTCCAGTAAGGAGTATCTGAAACTATATGAGAGAGCAATAGATAAGGTACGGAGAAGTTAGCAAAACTATTGACAGTAACATCGTTCAGAAACAGGTTGACAAATTAAGAAA
>Ga0315312_1001670_pt1 | contig 16695 bp, 13 predicted proteins | sample TDP7_MG_FD_203629 | JGI IMG/M metagenome (GOLD analysis project Ga0315312, IMG submission 203629) | Freshwater sediment microbial communities from Lake Towuti, South Sulawesi, Indonesia - TDP7 | ecosystem: Environmental > Aquatic > Freshwater > Lake > Sediment | place: Indonesia: South Sulawesi... | reverse complement strand
AGCTGGTTCCCAAACTTTACCACAGTGCCCAGCTTTACAAGGATGCCCATGTGACCAAGGCTCTGAAAATGGGGACGGTGGAAATGGCCGTCCCCGGGAACTGGATCCTGGAGGGATTCGACACCAACACGAGCCTTACCATGCTTCCCATGTTCATGGGACAACCCGGTAGAGTCACTGAGGAGCTGGTCGATGGGAAATTTGGAGAGGCTGTATCCAAATCGCTGGAAAAGAAGGTGGGTGCAAAAGCCCTGGGCCGATGGTATGAGCTCGGCTTCGATCAGTGCTTTACCAGGATCCGAAAGATCACGAGGTTAGAAGATTTCAAAGGCCTGAAGATGCGCCATTCCGGCGGTTCAATCCCTGAAGAGCGCTTCAAAGCAATGGGGGCCAGCCCTGTGTTTATCGCCTGGCCGGATGTGCCGATGGCGCTGGTCCAGGGTACAGTTGATGGCCTGGCCACAACTTGCAAAAGCGCTGAAGGCGCCAAGCTTTACGAGGCCGGCATCAAATACGGGGTTTTTACCCGGAACTTCTGCGGTTTCTACATACCCCTGGTGAATTTAAAATTCTGGGAGAGTCTTCCAGCAGACCTGCAGAAGGTCATGTTAGAAGTCTGGAAGGAGCATGTGCCCAAACAGAGGGAGATCGCCAGGCGTGAGCAAAATGAAGCCGAGGAGATCATGAAGAGTAAAGGAGTGGAAATTTACAAGCCCAGCGACGAAGAATTGGCCAAATGGCGCAAGCACATCATGCCCATTCAAGATAAGCTGAGCAAAGATCTTAAGCATGATCCTGAGCTCGTAAAATTGGCCATGAAAGCTCTGGGAATGTAATCCAGCCCCTCACCCCATCCGTTCGGCTGAGCCCTCGGCCTGAGCTCGGGCCGAAGGCTCACGACGAAGCCCTCTCCCCCTGACGGGGAGAGGGTAAGAGTGAGGGGGAAAATGGAGGTTCCAGCGTGAACAAGGTCTTGAAGGGGTGGAACTGGACGGAGAAGTTCCTTATCGGGCTCCTGGCCTTTTCGGCCATGGCATTCTCTTTCTACACCGTGATCATGCGTTATGCCTTTAAAGCCGCGCCCGGTTGGGGGGAGGAGGTCATCATTTATATGATCGTATGGGCCGTCTTCCTCAGCGCAAGCACGCTGGCGGAGGAGAGAGGGCATGTGGCTGCAACTCTGCTCGTGGAGCGGTTTCCCCCGAAAAGGCGGCGCCTCCTGGCCGTCATAAATGGGCTGCTCGCCATGGGCTTTTGCATTTTGATCTGCATCTGGGGGTACCGAATCGTCACCCTAACATTCCTAACCGATGAGAGATCGCTCACGGCTCTGCGATTTCCCCTCTGGATCCCTTACCTCTCGGTCCCCGCCGGCTGCACGCTCGTGGCCATAAGGTATCTGAGAAGACTTTATCGGCTGCTTTTCCGGTTCGATCCCTCTGAAATTCTGGAGGCCCATGAAATGGCCCGTGAGGAGACGCACTCATGATGATCTTGGTTCTCTTCCTCGTCTTTGGAGCGCTGCTCTGCTTTGGTCTTCCCATTGTCTTCGTCTTGGGCATTACTGCTTTAGTGATGATCGCATTCTTCTCCAAGACCCCACTGCTGATGGTTCCAGAGATCATGTACAACACTCTGGATACATTCCCCTTGATGGCCATCCCCTTTTTCGTTATTGCTGCCCAGTTCATGGTCAGTGGGGGGACTTCCAAATATCTCGTCAAAGCAGCCAATTGCTACGTAGGGCATATGCGGGGAGGGCTAGCCATAGTCGCAGTGGTTTCCTGCATGCTTTTCGCCGCTATTTGTGGCTCCAGCGTAGCAACCGCGCTGGCTATTGGGGTGATCATCATTCCGGCCATGATGGAACACGGCTACCCCAGATCTTTTTCCGCGGGGGTGGTGGCTGCCTCTGGGACCATGGGCATCATGATTCCTCCCAGTATAGCCCTGGTCATTTATGGGATCATTGCTGAAGAATCCATCCCTCGACTATTTCTGGCCGGTGTGCTGCCAGGCATCTTGGAGGGAGCACTCTACATAGCCTGGATTACTTGGATTTCGCGACGGAAAGGATTCGGAAGGGCCCCGCGAGTTGGTTGGGCCGAGACCTTACGCACTACTGGTCAGGCCACCCCAGCTTTCTCCGTGCCCTTCATCATCCTGGGGGGGATTTATTCGGGACTCGTCACCGTAACCGAAGCTGCGGCCCTGGCCGCAGTGGTATCCGTTATTATCAGTCTCTATATTTACCGGGAGGTAAAATACAGAGAAGTCATCTCCATCACTGGAGACGCCATGAAGCAAGCGGGGATGATCATGTTTATCATTTCTACCGCCGTCGTATTTGGCAACTGGCTAACCGAGGCGGGCATCCCGGCGCGGGCCGTAACCGTGGCCAAAGAGCTCCAGCTATCGCCCCTTATGTTCCTCCTTTTCGTCAATATCATTCTGCTTATCATGGGTATGTTCCTGGAAGTCGTCTCTATTATGCTAATCACCCTGCCCATCATGCTCCCGGTCATCAACCATTTGGGAATCGACCTGGTCCATTTCGGCATCATCATGACCGTGAACATGGAACTCGCTCTGGAAACCCCTCCAGTAGGGCTGAATCTCTATGTCATCTCTGGCGTGGCTAAGGCTCCCCTATGGGATGTCATCAAGGGAACATTTCCGTTTACCTGTTTGGGAATTATCCAGCTCGCCATCATTACCTATTGGCCCTGGTTCAGTCTGTTTCTGCCGAACCTGCTCATGCCCAGGTAAATTCTTACAAATTGCCAGGGAATTTTCATGATCAATTCCTATCTTCGGCCACATAGTTGACCGCCTCGGTTCCTATACCCGGGCCTGGGATATGCAGGCCCTTTCCTGGGTCGTCGCGCTGCTGATCCTCATCTTTTTCGTGCGGGAAAAAGACTTGACTAAAAATTTTCTTGATGATAGGTAAAATCAGGGCAAGGCCACTTTCGACTACGCTGGCCGATTGCATTCTTAAACGGATCATTCACTTCGCCCTCGGCCAAAAAGATGTCGCATCCCTTTAGAAAACCAGCGTTTGTTTCCTGTCGTCAGGACTCGGTCAAAGGCACCATAGAAAAAGAGAAAGAAGGAGGTCTCTTGATGGGAATCACCGGTGAATACGTGGACTTCTGCTTGAGCCTCAAATATGAGTATCTACCCTCACTGGTTGTCGAATCGATTAAACGACTGGGTCTCGATTTTATTGGCACGGCAATATATGGAACACTTGAGGATTCCAGTAAAGCCATCCTTAAATTTATCCAAAGCCTGAATTTACATGGAGATTGCACAGTTATCGGAGTTCCCCAAAAATATCCCCCGCATTATGCAGCCCTGGCAAATGGAACCTTTGTTAAGCCAATTGAACTGGACGATGTGGAGAACTCTTCCTCCCTTCATCCGGGTGCAGCCATATGGCCCGTGATTCTTGCAGGGGGAGAGAAATACCATATAGATGGGAAAAAACTCATCACTTCTGCCGTTCTTGGATATGAGACCATCATCCGGCTGGGGCAGGCCATTAACCCTGGGGAACACTACAAACATGGCTTTCATCCCTCTTCTACCTGCGGCCATTTTGCCGCTACCGTGGCGGCTTCTAAGCTTCTAAATTTGAATAAGCAGCAGATGATGGATGCCCTGGGCATCGCTGGAAGCCAAACCTCCGGGTCCTTCCGGTATATTGTGGCCGGTTCCTGGACCAAAGCCTTCCACTCCGGTTGGGCGGCCCACAACGGCATTTTGGCCGCCCATCTGGCCCAGATCGGGTTCGATGCCCCCACCGATATCTTTGAAGGGCAATATGGGTTCCTGGAATCTTATTCTCAGAATACTCATCCGGAATTTATCTTAAAAGACTTGGGAAAGGTTTACCAGACAATCCGAACTGGGATCAAGATCCACACGGCCTGCCGGGCGGAGCACCCAGCATTGGACGCGGTCCTGGCCATTGTCAGGGAGAATGATCTAAAACCCCAGGACATTCAGAGGGTCGATATATACATGATCGAACATGCCTTCAAGCTGGTGGTCGAACCCGAAGATGCCAAGAGGGCGCCCAAAAATGTGGTTGAAGCCATGCATAGCGTGTACTTTGGTGCGGCTATGGCAATTTTAAAAAGAAGAGCCTTCATCGAAGAACATACGGAGAATTGGCTCCATTCGCCAGAAGTCCAGAATTTGATAAAAAAGATATATGTCCACCAAGACCCGGAACTCGATAAACTCCTTCCCGAAAAGTTTCCCGCTAAAGCCGTTATCTACACTAATGACGGGAGAAAATTGGAGAAGTTTTTGGAAGTACCCCATGGGGATGGGCTGCTGGATCCACTATCAATGGAAGAGTTGAAGGGAAAGTATGCACCCCTTGCCAGAAGTATTTTTTCAGAAAAAAGGGTGCAGGAGATTGAAAAAAAGATCATGGGCCTTGAAGAAGCAAGGGATTTCAGTGAGATCGCAGTTCTTTTGGGCCAGGAAGGAGAAAAAAGGTAGCATGCTTAAAAAGATACGTCACATTGGGATCGTGGTGGAAGGACTTGAGCGGGCTATCGAAAGATTTAAGGGGTTCGGACTTCACTGTACAGAGGTTATGGAAAACAAGGATATTGGGGTTAGAATTGCCTTTTTCCCCATTGGAGACACCCTGATCGAGTTTTTGAAGTACACCAAACCAGATACAGGGCAGGACACGGTAGTCCGGAGCCAAAAGGGTGCCATAAATCACATCTGTTTTGAAGTAGATGACTTGGAGGCCTCCATTAAGGATTTCGAGAAGAACGGAGCGAAACTGGTGGAGGGCTGCCCCAGGCCTGGGGCACATGGGCGAATAGCCTTTTTTTACCCCGAGACAACAGAAGGTATTCTGGTAGAACTCTGTCAAGTTTAAATAGCGAGACCGCCCAGGTGGGCCCCTCGCTTTCGCCAATCGCTGAGGCGAAGCGCGAGATCCTTTTCTATCTTCTGGGAGAGTTCTATCGCCCTTACGTTCATAGTGATTTTTTTGCTATTTCTCTGGAACATCTTCAGGAACATCAACCCTAAGAAGCAGGTGTTATCCTGAGTATTGAAACCCAACAATGGAGGTGCCTCGTATGAAGAGCAATAGCTTTTCTAAAGTGGGAACCATGGCTGTAGTTGCGATTCTTATTATGACCGCGCCATCTTTTGCAGCAGAGGAATACCCCAATAGAACAATTACTGTTATCAACCCTTTCCCGCCAGGAGGAATTCTGGACGTTGTAGGCCGTGCCTATGCCGCCGTAGCTTCGAAGCATCTGGGAGTCCCCATGGTAGTGGTCAATAAACCGGGAGCTGCGGGGATGGTAGGGGGGATGGAAGGAGCCCAGGCCGACCCGGATGGTTATACTCTCAGCGTGGGCACTACGGGCCAAACTTGCGCAATCGAATGGGATAATGTGAATAATCGTAAACCTCCATGGACCCGATTCGACCAAATAACCATTGGATCCTTCGTTTTAAGCCCGGCTCTGGTTGTCGTGCCTTATGACAGTCCCTGGAAAACCTTGGCTGACTTAATAAGGGACTGCCAGGCCAAGCCAGGCTATTATGCCTTTAGTTCGGGGGGATTATATGGAGGAAGCCACTTGCCCGCTGAGATCTTAATGGCCGATACCGGGATAAGGTGTCGCCATGTTCCCTATAAAGGAGGAGGGCCAGCGCTGACTGCTGTGGTGGGCAAGCATGTAGATTTCGCCACCCAGTTCCCCCCGACTTCCATTCCTCTCATGCGGGGGAAAAAGTTAATAATCCTTGCTGTTTTGGGCCCACAACGACTAAAGTCTATCCCAGATGTGCCTGCTGCCCCAGAACTCGGCCTCGGTCCTTACCAAATGCTCAATTGGATAGGGATTTTGGTTACCCAGAAAACTCCCATGAATATTGTGAAGAAGCTCAGAGAAAATGCGACGGTAGTAGCCAAGGACAAAGCGTTCATCGAGGCCATAGAGAGCGCAGGAGATGAAGTGATTTTCATGAATGGCGAGGAGCTGGCCAGGTATTGGGATACAGAATCCGCTAAGATTAGGGAAATCTTGAAACGGCTTGTCGCTGCAGAAGTTAGGAAATGAAAGACCTCGCTAAATATTCTTAGCTATAATAAGTTATTCACCACAGAGCGCACAGCGCAACATGGCCGCAACCAAAAGAAATCACCCCCTCCCTACCCTCCCCCCTCGAGGGGGAGGGACAGGGTGGGGGGGCAGATTTTTTGGTTAACAAAATTTTAAGAGTTTGCAAGTTAGTATAATACAGAGGAAAGTTAGAATAAATCAAGGCAATAAACTCCCTTTCTATGCTTTACTCCGTGCACTCGTTAGGTGAAAACAAAACAAGGATTTAGCTTACGAATTTATTACATAGGAACACAGAGAAAAGATTGAGCTTATGTTGTTTTTTAACAATGAAATTATTTTCTGTGTTCTCTGTGGTTTAAAAAAATCGCTCAACTTAGGTCTTAATTAAATAAACAGGAGGTGCGGAATGAAACTTTCCAAAAAATTATCTTTTTTGATGATGACTTCCATTCTTGCGATGGTAATGATGGCAGCGCAGGCAGATGCCGCCTGGCCGGAGGGACCGATCAATGTGGTCATCCAGTGGAGGGCCGGGGCAGGGACCGATATAATAACCCGCGCTTACTCTGCGGTGATGGAGAAACATCTGGGTGTGCCCATCAATTGCACTAACCGAGAGGGTGCTGTCGGGGCAATGGCTATGGATATGGTCTATTCCAAGCCTGCAGATGGCTACTGGTGGTTGGGGGCCTCCCAGTATAGCAAGCCGCTACGGGTAATGGGATATAGCAAGCTCTGTGGCTGGAAAGACTGGCAATATTATAAAGCTGCAGATGGAGTAATTTCCTGGTCCGTTAGATTGGATTCCCCGTTCAAAAACTTCGCCGAATTTCTGGAGGCCATCCGCAAGAATCCGGGGAAGTATAAGGTGGCCATGGCGGGTATGGGGAGTATGTCCCATGAAGGAAATGAGATGCTCATCAAGGAAGCCAAAATCAATTTTCGCCAGATTCCTTATAAAGGAGATGCCCCAGGGGTTTTAGCCTGCTTGCAAGGAGAGGTGGATGTGGTTTTGAGTACCATCGGCTCCCAGATCGAACTTATTAAAGGCGGCAAGATGAGGAGCCTGGCTATATTTGCCAAAGAAGCGAGCAGACTCAAAGACGGAACCCTCTTAATCCCCATCATTGATCATGTTCCCACCATGGCCAAATACTGCCCCTTTGGAACCATGTATACGCTGGGGGTGAGGAGAGAAGCACCGCTGGAGATCCTGGAAAAGATCAAGAAGGCCTTCATCGCTGCGGTTAATTCCCCTGAATTTGAAGACGTCTTGGAAAAAAGATTCTTCTTTAAATCAGTAGCGCTCGGGGAAGAGGCTGACCGACAGGCTGCGATCAGTGAGTGCCTTACCGCCTGGCTGGCCTGGGATCTGAAGATAGAAGGGGTCAAAGTCAACCCTGCTGATTTGGGACTCCCCCGGCCCGAAGACTTTGATAAGTGGTGGCCACCAAGAGATTACAAACCTCGAATAAGCAGCAAATAGGCACGAAAGGGCATAGCCGCAACCAAACCCACCGCCTCCTTTATCCTGTGGGGTAAGATGGGTTACTCCACAGGGTGAAGTGGGGTGAGGCAACGCAGCAATCCCAACCGTAGGGGCAATTCATGAATTGCCCTTACGCTACACGACGGAGAGATAAAAAGGAAATGGATAACCAAATCGATAAAAATGAACTTTATGAAAAGAATTCTATGGCCGGGATCGATTTCGTAAGTTCCATCGTCCTGATAGCATTTAGTCTGGGAATAATTCTCTGGTCTCTAAAAATGCCCAGGCCTGGCGGCTGGAGTTCAGCCCCGGGCCTTCTTCCCTTATTTCTTGGCGCCTGCATCCTTTTCATGAGCCTGAGTATGCTCATCTCCTCCATAAGGAATGAGGGGTTTTCGCGACTGATTACTAAATTCCAGGGCTTTCCCCTCAGTCAAACCATAAGCGATACAAAGAAAAGAAGGTTGCTGGAAATTACCCTTTTAATCGCCCTTTATATATTCGGTTTACTCGGCAGAATGCCCTTCGAGCTGGCCAGTTTTATCTACCTGGTATCAACTCTTTCTTTTTTTTGGAGGAAAGGAGGATGGAAGAAAATTATTCTTCTATCCATATTAGTTCCTTTGGGCATGGGGGCTCTATTTAAAATTGTATTTGTGGTCATCATGCCCGGTGGGTCCATCTTCGATCAGCTATTCTACCTGAAAAAATAGAACATAAGGTAGTCCCATGTATACTTTTTCCCTGGCTTTTTCTCCCTTTTTGCTGGTGGTGGCCGCTTGCGGCTCCCTTTTGGGCATCATATGGGGGGCCATGCCGGGTCTTTCGCCCGTGATGGCGATGGCTCTTCTTCTGGGGCTTACTTATAAGATGGGCATACCGGTAGCGATTACCTTTTTGCTGAGTTGCTTTGTGGGGGCTAATTATGGGGGATCCATCTCGGCGATCACCATGAATATCCCTGGGACGCCCGATTCAGTTCCCACCCAGATGGCCGGATTCCCCTTGGCCAAGAGGGGACAGGCGGGCCTTGCCCTGGGGACGGCCCTTACCGGCTGTACAGTGGGCAGCTGGTTCGGGACTTTTGCCTTAATTGCTATGGTTCCTATCCTGCTAGATATCGCTCTTCGATTTACCTCCTGGGAGATGGCCCTGCTTTTTCTCTGGGCGGTATCTCTAGGTGGGGCGCTCACTGCGGGTGAATCTCCCATAAAGGGCTGGATTTCCGGATGGATTGGGCTACTTATAGCGCTGATCGGCAGGGAGGAGATTTATGGTTATGAAAGGTTTACCTTCGGGAGTATGCACCTTCTGCTGGGGCTTTCTTTGGTAGCTTCCGTCATCGGCACCTTTGGCATTGTGGAGATAATCGATTCCCTCTCTGAGCCGATCCCCTATCGCCTCCCGGAAAAAGTCGGCAAAATTGCCCCCTTGCCCAGGGAGTTCTTCCGCTACTGGAGGAGTATCATTCGTTCCAATATCGTCGGTCTCTTGATAGGGATTCTCCCTGCTGCGGGAGCGACTATGTCTGCCTTCGTCTCCTATGGGATGGGAGAGCGCGCTACCAGGAAAAAATTCTCCGATGGGGATCTGGAAGGAATTGTTTGCTCCGAGGTGGCGGGCAATTCAAATATAGGCGGAGCCCTGCTTCCCACGCTGGTCCTGGGGATTCCAGGCAGTGCAGGGACCGCCATGTTTATGGCCGCCTTGAACCTCCATGGAGTCATTGTGGGGCCCATGATCGAGCGGGAGCAGCCGGGCATTCTCTATTTCATTTACGGCTGTCTTTTTATCGCCAACTTTGCCATGTATTTTATTGGCCTGGCTATCATTAAGCCGACGGTAAGACTTTTTTCCCTGCCCAGAGAAATCCTTTTTCCGATCATAACCCTAATATGTGTTACCGGTGCTTACCTGGAGAATTCGGACATGTTTGATGTATATGTGATGTTTGGTTTTGGCATACTTGCCCTGATCATGCGCAAGACTGGTTTCCCGGTGGCCCCCATGGTCCTCGGGATTATTCTGGGTGATATGTTGGACGGAAATCTGAGGAGGGCATTTGTTACTTTCGAGGGGATGACCATATGGCAGATCCTTTCTTCCAGGCCTATTGGGATGGTTTTGATCATCATCCTGCTTTTTACCTTTATCCGAGGTTTATACAAGAAGAAGTAGCTGGTCCGGTGGGATTAATTAAAATTTGAGTATCTTCTCCAAATTAATTGATCAAATTGTTATTTAACTCGTTAATATAATGCTGGAATTGAAATAAGGTATTCCCAGCGAATCCATGGCGCCGGCCAGATGGTCCCGCCATCGGCGGGATCGCCAAAAAGGGGGAGAAGGGGCCGGCGCCAACGAAAGGGCTTCTGCGAAGGCACAAATATTTAGGATTTCCAATAAACTGATGAAATTTTCACCAGCTAAATTGGAGAAGATCCAAATTTGAAAGGAGAATACTTTCAATGGCGGAGTCGGACAGAGTGGTTATCAAGAAGTCGGGTTGCCTGGGTTGCCATGGAGGTTGTGGAATCCTCGTACACGTTGCCAATGGAAAAGCCGTGAAGCTGGAGGGCGACCCGGAATGCCCCAACAATGAAGGGTGGCTCTGCCCCAAGGGGCAGGCGGGACTTGACTTCCTCTATCATCCCGACCGGTTGAAATATCCACTGAAGCGAATAGCAGAGCGGGGTGCGGGGAAATGGGAACCGATCTCCTGGGACCAGGCGCTCGGTGAGATTGCCGATAAGCTCACAGCGATCCGGAGGCAGTACGGGCCATGGTCGCTGGCAGCTGGAGATGGAACAAAGCTTGATTCTGTGGGCTGGGTTGCAGATTTATTCACGTGGGTTTTTGGTTCTCCAAACAATTTTGGGTCGGGGCGCGCCCAGTGTTTTCGGCCGCGCCGCGTCTCTGGCCTTTGGACTTACGGCGGGTATTTTATGCCGGATTACTTGGGAAATCCCCGGTGTATCGTCCTATGGGGTGACCAGCCGGATGCCAGCAATCACAACACCATCCTTGGGATAAAGGTCATTAAAGCGCTCAAAAACAATCCCAAGCTGGTGGTAGTTGACCCGCGGCAAACGAATCTGGCCAAAAGGGCGGACATATGGCTGCGGCTCAGGCCGGGAACAGATGCGGGGGTCCTTCTGGCCTGGTTACATGTGATTCTCAAAGAAGAGCTCTATGACCGGGAATTTATTGAGCGCTGGACGAACGGGCCGTTTTTGGTCCGGACCGATACGGGCCAGCTCCTGACCGACTCCCATGGCGCCTACCTGGTCTGGGATACAGCCAGCGGGCATGTCCGTCCGGCGGATCTGGTGGTCAAGCCCGCGCTGTCGGGAAACTATAGGATCGACGGTCTGATGTGCCAGCCTGCCTGGCAACTTCTCATCGATCGAGTTGGGGATTATCCCCCAGAGCGGGTAGCAGAAATCGCTTGGGTGGATGCGGAAGGTATTCGGAAGGCGGCACGGCTTTATGCGATGACGAAGCCCGCCTGTATTGGATGGGGAGTGGGGATCGACCAGTCAATATCGACGCACCAGAATTCACGAGCCATCTGCATCCTCCAGGCCATCACCGGTAATCTCGATATACCTGGCGGAAATATTAATCCGATTCCTCGCCATCACGGGGTAGGCACCGCCCTCAGGCGTTATGCTAACAGCCTCCCCCGGGAGGTCTTCGAGAAACAACTGGGGGGGGATAAATACAGGCTCCTCGCTGGCCCAACCGGAAAGCTTACCGCCCATTACCCGAGTATCCTCCGGGCCATCATCGAGGAAAAACCCTACCCCGTCAAAGCCTGGTTCAACATCGGTTGCAACCCAATTCTCGGCTGGGCCAACTCGAAGAAGGTCTATAAGGCTCTGAAGAGGGTTGAGCTCTCCGTCGTCTGCGACTTTTTTATGACGCCTACGGCGCAACTGGCCGACTACGTGCTGCCTGCAGCCTCCTACTTTGAGAAAAATCGCCTGATCGATACAGACGGAGTTAACCCCCTGGGCAACGTGATGACCCAGAAAGTAGTGGAGCCCATAGGGGAGGCCCGGGATGAATTCGAGATTCTGGGCGACCTGCTTAGGCGCTGTGGCCTCGCTAAGGATTGGCCCTGGCATAAGGTGGAAGAATTCTACGATGAATTGCTGCGAGAAAGCGGGCTCCGCTGGGAAGAAGTAGTGCGGGTTGGGGGCGTGTGGGATGAGGTCCGCTATAAAAAGTATGAGACCGACTACTACCGCCAGGGAGGTGGCTTTAAGACCCCAACGGGTAAGGCAGAAATCTATTCGACCCGCTGGCACGAACTTGGTTATGACCCGCTGCCCATCTACTTCGAGCCCCCGGAGAGTCCCTACAGCACGCCCGAGGTGGCCAAGGAGTATCCCTTTGTTATCACGACGGGCGGCCGGGTGCCCATGTATTTTCTTACCCAGCATCGCCAGATTGGGCGCCTGCGCAAGCTGCATCCCTTTCCCCTGATGCAGATCCACCCGAAGGCGGCGGCGCGGCTGGGCCTCGCTGACGGCGACTGGGCTTGGGTTGAGTCTCCGCGGGGCAAGTGCATGCTAAAAGTTCAAATTTTCGACGGGATTGACGAAAGAGTGATCCACGCCGAGCATGGCTGGTGGTTTCCAGAGCAGGAGGGTAGTGAACCGCATCTTTATGGGGCCTTTGAGTCGAACATCAATCTTCTCACGCCTGACGAGGCTCCATTCCTGGATATCGGGTTCGGAGGCTGTAACCTGCGAGGTTTCCTCGCCAAGGTCTATAAGGCCAATCGCTGACAGATTTATAACATGGCAAATTCTCCTGAGAGATAAAATTCAAATGTGAACCTATGGGAAAGGGGGAGATGTAGATGAAGTTTCAAGAACGGTATGCCAAGAATGATACGGAGATAGCAGAAAAGTTTGCCACATTTATTGTTCACACAACTTTTGCGGATATAGACAAGAGCGTCATCGAATATGTAAAAATGTTGACCCTAAAGCAGGTCATGGGAATGCTGGTGGGCTCAACCACCCGGGCTAGCCAGAAGGTTATCCGATATGTCAAGGATAATCTCGGAAGGCCAGAATGTGGGGTTTATGGTTGTGGTTTTAAGACCGACGTAGCTCAGGCGGCTCTCATCAATGGTTTCTTTGGACATGCCTCGGAGATGGAAGATGACCAATTTCCAGGTGGCGGTATCAGCGATGTTACCACCTGGCCGGCTTTGTTGACCGCCGCAGAGAAATGCAACCTTTCCGGCAAGGAAGTCATCGTATCTCTGTATGTGGGCCAGGAGGTGCAGAACCGGATTGCCTGGCACGCATCGGTGGGAACGGATACCACCGGAATCTGCAACCTACCTTTCCTCGGCATCTATGGGGCCACGGCGAGCTGTGCTAAGGCTTATGAGTTAAACGAGGAGCAGACTAAGGCTGCGCTCGGTCTGGCGATGTCCCTGGGAATTGGTTATATGCACAGCTTTGGCACGGACGCCCATTTCTGGGAATCGGCCAATGTCTGCCGCCATGGAGTCGTGAATGCCATCATGGCCAAGAACGGGGCCACCAGCAACCCGGTAATTGCCAAATGCCTCGACATGCTCACGGGTGGTGACAAAAATATTCAGTTTTCCAAAATGACCGAGGGATTGGGGCGAGCGCCCTATTACACTAACAACACCTGGATTAAGAAGTGGGGGTTCTGCTTTGCCAACCATAATTTCCTCGATGCTCTGACTGATTTGATGAAAAAAAACAAATTCAAACCCGAGGATGTGGAAGAAGTCACGGTGCATTTTGAAGAAATGAGGTATATTCTCGACCGTCCCGAGCCGAAGAACGTGGAAGACAGCCGTTTTAGCATTCAGCATATTTTGGGTTACCAGTTGATCCACGGAGAATGTGGGCTGGAGACCTGCACAGAAGAGGCCCTAAAAGACCCCCGCGTAGCCGAAGCGAGGAAGAAGGTCAAAGTAGTATATCACCCTGAGTATCCAAATCGATACATGGGGGTCTCGCAAACAGGGGAGTCGGCACCCGGGCGTGTGGATGTGAGGCTTAGGGGTGGAAAAATCCTTACAGCTGAGCAGGATCAACCCATCGGGTCGGCCAAGTATCCCTTGACCATGGATCAGGTGGTAGATATTTATCGCAAGTATTGCAAGGGGATTCTGTCCAATGGCCAGATTGAGCGGACCAAAGAGATAATTTTGGAGATGGAAAATAAGCCGGACCTTCAAGAGTTGTTTGATATCTGTACTTTCAGACATCTGGTAAAGTAGAATAGCTATAGATTGCCTCTCCTCCCTTCTCCCCGAAGGTGTGAAAAATTTAAAATATTCCCCCTCACCCTACCCTCTCCCGCGAGGGGAGAGGGCAAAGATTTTGGAATTAAAAAGAAATTTCCTCCCCCTTGATGGGGGAGGGGAGGGTGGGGGTGAGATTCGGGATTTTTTCACAGCTTCCGCCCTTATGGGAAGGGGGAGGATTGAGGAGGAAGGATTATGGCCCGAAAAGGAGAAATATATGGATAAGCTGATCATTACGGCGGCCGTAACCGGCTCGGTTCCGACGCGAAAAACATGCCCCAATATTCCTTACTCCCCCGAGGAGATTGCCGCCGAGATTGTGCGTTCGTACGAAGCGGGAGCCTCCATCGCCCATGTGCATGTTCGCGACCCGCGGACTGGGGCACCTTCATTTAATCTCGACTACTTTCGGGAAGTGCGCGACCGGGTTCGATCTCGATGTAACATTCTGCTTAATTTCACCACCAGCGGTGTGAATATACCGGTAAACGAAAAATTCCTGGAGACGCGCATTGGCACCACATCTCTTGGACCGGATATATGCTCCCTGGACCTCGGAAGTATGAATTTCATAACCCGCGTCGCCCTTAACCCTCCAGAATGGGGTCCTTACTGTGCCAAAATCGCCCGGGAACGGGGGGTCAAGCCTGAGATGGAAATTTTTGATACCGGCCATTTTCGGTTCGCTTTTAACCTGATCGAGGAAAGATTGGTCGAACCTCCTTACCTATTCCAAATCTGCCTGGGCGTCTCCGGAGGAGCCGAGGGGAATTTAAAAAACTTCTCGTTCATGATTGAGCAACTCCCCTCCAAAGATGTTCTTTGGAGTACCTTGGGCATCGGTCCCGCCGAGTTTCCCATGGTTACCATGTCGATTATCCAGGGGGGACACGCTCGCGTGGGCTTTGAAGATAACGTGTACCTTTCCCGGGGAGTGTTGGCCAAGAGCAATGCTGAACTGGTAGAGAAAGTTGTGCGCATCGCCAAAGAGTTTGGACGGGAAATTGCCCAACCTGACGATGCCCGAAAAATTCTTAAAATTAAAAAATAAAAGATTAACCGCCGAGAGCGCGGAGGACGCAGAGAATAATTAAAAAGGAAAGACCCCCCCCACCCTCTCCCTCCCCCTCGAGGGGGGAGGGTAGGGAGGGGGTGATTTCTTTTGGTTGCGGCTCCGCCGCGCGGCGTGCTCTGCGGTGAAAGATTTTTATAATTTCCTATACGATGAAAAAAAGAGATAAACTGTTTTGTGGTATCATGCATTGAAAGAGAAGAAAGCAAGGAAGTGCGGATTTTGCCCGGCTCTTATAAGGAGGTGAAAGAACATGAAGGAAGATCTAAAGAAAATAGAAGAAGAAAAGAAGCGCTGGGAGGAAAAGACTCTCAAGCCAGCCTTGGAGAGGTTTAAACTCCAGGAATCGCCAACGCAGTTTTATTCCCCTACGGATTTAGAGGAAGGGTTCGATTTCCTGAACAAAGTGGGTTTTCCCGGTCAATATCCTTTCACAGCCGGAACATATCCGACCTTTCCCTACCGCACAGGGGAGCGAGGTTCGGGAGGAATCGCCCAGGCAGCTGGATTGGTGCGGGCCGGCCGCTACTCTGGATATGGCGCCCCTGAAGACACGCGGGATTATTACCTGCACATGAGGAAACTCGGTGCCCGGACAGGCCCCAACATTGCTTTTGACCTCCCCACGCAATGCGGTTTTGACTCCGACAACCCCATAGCCACAGGGGAGGTTGGTCGGGTCGGTGTAGCCGTAGATACCCTTCGCGACATGGAAGTCATCTTCGAGGCCTTTTCAGGAGAGAATGACATTGACCGAACAGCTTCCAACTTCACGATCAATGCCCCGGCAAACATCCTCATGGCCATGTATTTGGCCTTGGCGGATAAAAGGGGAATCGCCTGGGATAAGCTTCGGGCAACGCCTCAAAATGACATCCTGAAAGAATTTATAGCCCGGGGGACGTACATCTTCCCACCCCGCCCTTCCGTGAGGATGTTCCGGGACAGCCTGCTATTTTTCACGAAACATCTCCCCAATGTAAATATCACCAGCATTGGCGGCTATCACATTCGCGAAGCCGGGGCCACGCGGGAACAAGATTTAGCTTTTAGCATGGCGATTGGAGCAGCTTATTTACAGGAAGGAGTGAATGCGGGGCTTGCGGTAGATACCTTTGCCCCGCGCTTCAGTTTCAATGCCTTTGGCGGGAGCATGGAGTTTTTCAAGGAGATAGCCTTCCATCGCGCCGCCCGCAGGATGTGGGCCAAGCTTCTCAAGGAAAAATTCGGCGCCAAGAATGAAAGGTCCATGACCCTGCGCATCCCCATCACGGTGTATCCTGGAAACTTCAACTGTACGGTGCAAAGACCTCTGAACAATCTCGTCCGTTCGGTTGTCGGTGGCATTGCCGCAGGATTGGCCGGAGGGGCTCCCAATTGTTATCCTCCTTATGATGAGCCTATGGGCCTGGGCTGGAGCCTGGAAGCCATTCAGCTTAGTGAGGATGCGGCCCGCGTACTTCAACACGAAGCCCGCCTGGTGGATGTCATGGATCCCTTGGCTGGTTCTTATTATGTGGAATCCCTGACCGACGAGATAGAGAATGCCGCCTGGGCAGAATTCGATAAGATCCAGTCTATGGGGGGAGCGGTTGCGGCCATCGAAAGTGGATATATGCAGCGGGAGGTTGCCCGGAGCGCTTACGAGCGGCAGAAAAGACTCGAAGAAGGCAAGGAATGGATCGTGGCCGTTAATTGTTTT
>Ga0315312_1001669_pt1 | contig 16695 bp, 16 predicted proteins | sample TDP7_MG_FD_203629 | JGI IMG/M metagenome (GOLD analysis project Ga0315312, IMG submission 203629) | Freshwater sediment microbial communities from Lake Towuti, South Sulawesi, Indonesia - TDP7 | ecosystem: Environmental > Aquatic > Freshwater > Lake > Sediment | place: Indonesia: South Sulawesi... | reverse complement strand
TCTTTTGGGCAGAATGCCTTCAGCCGTTGGTTACCAGCCCACTTTGGCTACAGAGATGGGAGAATTACAGGAGCGAATCACTTCTACTAAACGAGGCTCTATAACCTCGGTGCAGGCCATCTATGTTCCGGCTGATGACCTGACTGACCCTGCTCCGGCGACCACCTTTGCCCATTTGGACGCTACGACGGTTCTTTCTCGGCAGATTGCGGAGCTGGGCATTTACCCTGCTGTGGACCCACTGGATTCCACATCCCGAATCCTTGATCCGTTGATCGTTGGGGAGGAGCATTATCAAGTAGCCCGAAAGGTGCAATTTATTCTCCAGAAATACAAAGATCTTCAAGATATTATTGCTATTTTGGGGATGGATGAGCTTTCTGATGAGGATAAACTGATCGTTTCCCGGGCACGCAAGATTCAGCGGTTCCTTTCCCAGCCTTTCTTTGTTGCCCAGGAGTTTACCGGGACGCCAGGGGTCTATGTGAAGATCAAAGATACGGTTCGAGGATTCAAGGAACTTGTGGAAGGAAAATACGATCATCTTCCAGAACAAGCTTTTTACATGGTGGGAACAATTGAAGATGTGGCAGCCAAGGCCAAACGCTTAGGGGCCATGACCTGAAAAGGGTATGGTTAATTGGAAAAGACATTCCTCTTAGAAATCGTTACTCCTTATGGTTTAATAGTCAATTCGAAAGTTGAGGAGGCTTATATCCCGGGGAGCGAAGGAGATTTTGGAGTTCTTCCGGGCCATGCCCCTTTTCTTACTTCTTTACGGATCGGAGAATTACACTACCGGCAGGGAAAAGAAGTTCATTTTCTGGCCCTCAACCGCGGTTTTGTTGAGGTCACCCCGACCAGAACGACTATCCTGGCGGATACGGCAGAGCCAGCGGAAGAGATCGATATGGGGCGGGCAAAGTCAGCCAAAGCCCGGGCAGAAGAGCGTCTAAAATCTCTTTCTAAATATGACCCGGCGTATCAACGGGAAATAGAGGCTCTGGAAAGGGCCAGGGTGAGGATGCGGGTAGCGGAGAAAGCCCCGCAGGAATAGATTTCCCCGGACACTTGGATGAATTCCTGCACGCCGGCGAGCAAGCCACGCGAGAAAAGTTGGGCGCATCTTTTCCTGGCAATGGCTCTGGGATGGAAGGCATCATCTCTTTTCGGGTTAATTTGAGAAACTCCTCCAAGCGACTGGATGTCTTTCTCTCCCAAGAAGATACGGGTTTATCCCGATCCCAGATCAAAAGGCTAATTGAAAAAGGGAATGTTCAGGTCAGGGGGAAAAAAGCCAAGGCCGGGATGCGCCTGAAGGAAAACGACATAGTCATCTTAAACCTTCCTAAGCCTCAAAAACTGGAGGTCCAACCAGAGCCCATTCCCCTGACCATTCTTTACGAGGACTCCCATCTTATCGTGGTGGAAAAACCTGCGGGAATGGTGGTTCATCTGGGCGCGGGCAGATCTTCTGGCACGCTGGTCAACGCCCTTCTCCATCATTGCCCTGACCTCTCAGGGATTGGCGGGGTTCTTCGCCCGGGAATAGTCCATCGACTTGACAAAGATACCTCCGGCCTTCTGGTGGTGGCCAAAGATCATTTTACCCATCGAACTTTATCAGAGCAATTCAAGCAACACCTTGTTAGGAGGAGATATATTGGCATCGTCTACGGGCAGATTCCCGATGAAGGCCAAATCGACTCCACCATCGGGAGGCATCCGACCCACCGGAAGAAGATGTCCACCAGGCCCAGAAGAGGAAGGGAAGCCAGGACACGCTGGAAGGTATTAAAGCGCTTCCCCGACTTCACCCTTGGGGAGTTCAGGTTGGAGACTGGGCGGACCCATCAGATCCGCGTACACCTCTCCTCGATCGGTCATCCGCTCCTTGGCGACCCCTTATACGGAGGCCGAAAGAGGCTGGCTTCGATTGGTCATCCTCTTCTAAGACAGGAGTTGCAAAAATTGCGGCGACAGGCTCTGCATGCAGCTTCTCTTGGGTTTAGGCATCCGGTAACGGGGGAAAACCTGGAATTCTCGTCGCCCATTCCTGCGGATATAGGAGAGGCGATTGGTCTCTTAGAGAAACTGGAAAAGAGAGGGTGAAAGCCAAGAGATGGAATTTCTTCAAATAGAGGATTGGAAAAGTTTGGGATTGGTCGTCCATGGTTTTGGAATGAAAAGAACAGAGGGGTGGAAAGTCACGAAACGGAATTGGTGGGGGGAAAAGATTAGGGTTGGGCAGGAAGTATTTCCTTTAGTCTCCCTCCGGCAGGTTCATGGAGACAGTGTGGTGGTCTTTAACGGAAAGTCATGGGAGGCTGAAGAACTTCGGTGCGAAAAGGGGGATGGCGTCATTACTCGAGTGAAAGGATATGCCTTGGGAGTTTTCACAGCAGATTGCTTGCCCATCCTTTTTTTCGATCCGGTCCAGCCAGCTGTGGGAGTTGTTCACGTCGGCTGGAGGGGCACGGCAAAAGGAATCTGCCAGATGGCCGTCGGGAAAATGAGGGAAACCTTCAATAGTATGAGCGAGAATATCATCGTAGCTATGGGTCCTGGCATCGGCCCATGTTGCTATGAAGTTGATGACCCAGTGAAGAAAGCTTTTGCAGAAGGCGGTCTTCCGTGGGAGCTCATGTCCTCTTCTCGGGGAAAGGGAAGATGGTCTTTAGATTTGTATCGAGCAAATATTTACCTCCTTGAGCGTGCCGGGGTGAAGAAGAAGAACATCCATCTTTTGCCCCTTTGCACATCCTGCCGCCAGGATATTTTTCACTCTTACCGCGCTGAGGGAGAAACCCAAGGAAGGCAGTTGAATTTCATTGCCCTGAGGGAGGAGGCTAAAAAAAATCTTGACAAGCGTTTGGCCAGTTCTTAAAATTTATTGTAGAATCCTTCCGCGGGAATTGTCTTAGCAAAATCAAAGAATCTGCCTTGAAACCTTATCCGACTAACTCCTTTCTGGGAAGCCAAATAAGGTTCTCATGTTCCGCTGGAGTGGCGAAAAATTTGTAATTGAATCGGTAAAGCGAATATTGCTTCGGTCATAGAGCCAAGAAATCCTTTTCCTTTCCCTCGACTCAGGACCGGTAAGCCTATCCATCTTAGAAGAAGGGCGAAATAATCTCGTTTATTATCTTTCGGGAGATGGCCGAAATAATGACAGAGAAATTTTCACTTTGATTGAGGAGTCGAAATGAATATTTTAGAGCTGAAGGAAAAAAAGATCAATGAATTGAATAAGTTGGCCAAACAACTCAATGTTGAAGGTGCCACCGGGATGCGCAAGCAAGATCTCATCTTTGCCATCCTGCAGGCCCAGACCGAGAAGAATGGGCTGATCTACGGGGAAGGGGTTCTGGAAACCCTGCCCGATGGCTTTGGATTCCTCCGGTCGCCAGATTTCAATTACCTGCCTGGGCCTGATGATATCTATGTCTCCCCCTCCCAGATCCGTAGGTTCAACTTGCGTACTGGGGATACAATTGCCGGTCAGATTCGACCCCCCAAAGAAGGGGAGCGCTATTTCGCCCTACTAAAAGTCGAGGCGGTTAATTATGAAGAGCCAGATTTGGCGCGGGAGAAGATGCTTTTTGACAACCTCACTCCCCTCTACCCCAATAGACGTATCCACTTAGAGGTATCTGGGGAAAATAATATGTCCATGCGGGTCATGGACCTTTTGACTCCGATTGGAATGGGGCAGCGTGGCTTGATCGTCAGTCCTCCGCGCGCCGGTAAAACCATGATTCTCCAGGCTATTGCCAATAGTGTGGCCCTCAACCACAAGGATATGGTCTTGATCGTCCTTCTTATCGACGAGCGGCCTGAAGAGGTCACAGATATGCAGCGCTCGGTCAAAGGTGAGGTAATCAGTTCGACATTCGATGAACCCGCCCAACGCCACGTGCAGGTGGCTGAGATGGTCCTGGAGAAAGCCAAGCGTTTAATCGAACACCAAAAGGATGTTGTCATCCTCCTCGATAGCATCACGCGATTAGCCCGGGCCTATAATACGGTAGTCCCTCCCAGCGGAAAGATTCTCTCCGGCGGCGTGGACTCCAACGCCCTGCATAAGCCGAAGCGGTTTTTTGGAGCGGCGCGAAACGTAGAAGAGGGGGGCAGTTTGACCGTTATCGCCACGGCCCTGATCGATACGGGTAGCCGTATGGATGAGGTGATTTTCGAAGAATTTAAAGGCACAGGCAATATGGAAATCGTCCTGGACCGCAAATTGGCCGACCGACGAATTTTCCCGGCCATCGATATCAACAAATCCGGCACGCGTAAAGAAGAGCTCCTCCTCACTTCCCACGAGTTAAATAGAGTATGGATTTTGCGGAAGCTTCTCCAGCCTTTAAATTCCATCGATGCCATGGAGTTTTTGCAGGATAAGATGAAAGGAACCAAAGATAACCCAGAATTTCTGGACTCCATGAGCCGGTAGGAAGAAAAAGACCGAATTCCCATAGTCCATGGTTCCATCATTTTGTTCAAATCCATGGTAGAATTTAGATTAGAAATTATGTAGAAAAATTGGGCATGACTTTTTCGTTTCCAGTTAAATCCGGGGGATAAAATGAAGAAGGGAATCCATCCTCAATTTGTCGATTCGGTAATTAGATGCGCCTGCGGAAATGAAATTCGCACCCGGTCCATCAAGAAAGAGATCACCGTTGAAATTTGCTCCCGCTGCCATCCTTTTTTCACGGGCAAGCAGAAACTGGTAGATTCAGCTGGACGGGTGGAACGCTTCCAGAAAAAATATGGTCTAAAATAACATGGAGAAAATTTCTGTTGGTGGACAAGCGGTAATCGAAGGTGTGATGATGCGGGCGCCCAATGCCCTGGCCATCGCTGTGCGCAAACCGAACGGTGAGGTAGCGCTCAAGGAAGACGTCTGGCGCTCGCTATCCCGGCGGCTTAAGTTTTTAAAATGGCCGCTCATCCGGGGCTCGGTCGTTTTCGTCGAGACACTGATTAATGGTCTTCAAGCCCTTTCCTTCTCGGCTAACCAGGCGCTGGAAGAAGGAAAAGGAAAAGAAACGCTCACTTCTTGGGCGCTGAGCATAATCATGGCCGCAGCTTTCGGACTCGGTATCGTATTTTTCGTAATTCTTGCCCATTATCTCACCAACTTCCTGAGCCATTTTTTTGGTGCAGATCTTGGTGTCGAGAATCTATTCTTCCACTTGGTTGATGGGCTGATCAAGGTATTTTTCTTGGTCGGCTACCTCTATCTCATATCGCTCATGAAGGACATTCAGAGGATCTTCCAGTACCACGGGGCAGAACATAAGTGCATTTATGCTTACGAAGCGGGGGAAGAGTTAACTGTGAGTAATGCCCGGAAGTATTCTACCCGGCATCCCCGATGTGGCACAGCCTTTCTGCTCATCGTTTTTATCATTAGCATCATCCTTTTCTCGGTGATCTTTCCTTTCCTGCCCAAATTCCCGTCTCTGGGAAAAGGCTTGACCAACCTCATTTACGTCGGGATCAAGCTTCCTCTGCTTTTCCCCATTGCGGGCTTAGCCTATGAGGTAATCAAGCTCAGCAGCAAGAAGCCAGATCATCCTGCCCTCAAAGTTGTCATCGCTCCCGGCTTGTGGCTACAGAGCATGACTACCAGGCCTCCCATGGACGATCAGATCGAGATCGCCCTGCGCGCCCTGAAAAGCGCCTTAAGGCTGGAATCAGGACAGAAAGTGGTGCTGTAAATTGAGCATGTTCCAAAAATTAGAAGAAGTCGATAATCGGTACGAAGAGCTGGAACGGCTCCTCACCGACCCCAAAGTCTTGGGAAATCCCAAAGAGATGCAGAAGCTTGCCCGGGAAAGGGCCGAGATTTCCAAACTCGTAGAAACCTACCGGGCTTATAAAAAGGTCAAAGAAGAGATCAAGGAAAGCCATGACCTGCTTTTGGAATCTGATGAGGAGATGCGGGAACTGGCCAAATCTGAATTCCAGTCCCTCAAGGAGCGCCAAGCGGCCCTGGAGGAGGAGATCAAAATCCTTCTTCTGCCCAAGGACCCGCGGGATGAAAAGGACATTTTTCTGGAAATTCGGGCTGGGACCGGAGGGGAGGAAGCGGCCCTCTTTGCCGCTGACCTCTTCCGCATGTATGCCAAATACGCCGAGATGAACCGCTGGCGGGCAGAGGTGGTGACCCAGAACCCCACCGGCCTCGGGGGTTTTAAAGAAATCATTGCGCTCATCGAGGGTAAAGGGGTTTACAGCCGCCTTAAATACGAGAGCGGTGTACACCGGGTCCAGCGCGTTCCCGTGACCGAATCATCGGGTCGCATCCACACTTCTACTGTGACGGTAGCGATCCTGCCCGAAGCCGATGAGGTGGAAGTAGAGATCAATCCCAACGATCTGCGCATCGATGTTTACCGCTCCTCAGGCCCAGGAGGGCAGAGCGTAAACACCACCGACTCGGCGGTGCGAGTCACCCATATCCCCACAGGGATGGTGGTTACGTGCCAAGACGAGAAATCTCAGCATAAAAATAAAGCCAAGGCTTTGAAAGTGTTGCGGGCTCGCTTGTTTGACCGGTTAATGGAGGAACAGCGTAGCGAGATCTCTGAAGAAAGAAAAAGCCAGGTGGGCAGCGCAGATCGGAGCGAGCGCGTGCGTACATATAACTTTCCCCAAAATCGTGTCACAGATCATCGCCTTGGTCTCACCCTGTACCGTTTGGACAGCATCCTCGAAGGCGACTTGGGTGATTTGATCGATGCTCTGAACACATACTTCCAGGTGGAATCTCTCAAGTCTCGAGGATAGGGAAGAACCATTGCCCCAGCCTACATGGACGATCTTAGATTTGCTTCGTTGGACCGAGGAAAGGTTCCAGAAAGAAGGCTTAATTAACCCCCGCCTGGATGCTGAGGTTCTTCTCGCCAAAACTCTGGAAATGACCCGGGTGGGGCTTTATACCCATTTCGATCAGCCCCTCCAGCCGGTGGAACTGGCCAACTTCAAGAAGTTAATCCAGAGGCGGCTTAAGCGCGAACCCGTGGCCTATATCATCGGTGAACGGGAGTTCTGGTCTCTTAGGTTCAAAGTCACTCCCGATGTTCTCATCCCTCGGCCAGAGACGGAACTCCTGGTTCATGAGGCATTGAGAGTATTGTCCCCCTCCGAACAAACAGGGCGAAGTTTCCGGATACTGGAGATCGGTACGGGCAGCGGGGCAATCAGCGTCGCCCTCGCTAAGGAGCTTCCTTCCTCCTCGCTGGTGGCCACGGACCTTTCAAAGAGGGCACTCTCCATCGCGGAAGAAAATGCTCGCCAGAATGGGGTCAGGGAGCAAATCCATTTTTTGCCTGGTGATCTATTCGAGCCCCTGAGAAAAGGATGGAGATTTGAACTGATCCTTTCCAACCCGCCGTATATCCCCCAGGATCATTTCCCCTCTTTAATGCCGGAGGTTCGCGATTTTGAACCTCGGCTGTCTCTGAACGGGGGAAAGGACGGTTTAACTTTCTTCCGCAGGGCATTGCCGAAAGTGGGAGAGTTTCTCCCCCCCGGAGGCTGGTTCTTGGCGGAGATCGGCGCAGGGCAAGCTCAAGAAATCCTGGGGATTGCCGAAAAAAACCTGGAACTTGAGTCATTCGGCTTTGTGACAGACCTTGCTGGGATCGAGCGCGTCTTCAAAGCTCGGAAAATTAATCGACTTCATTAATTCTTAGATTTCATTCACTTCAGGCGTTTTGCCTCTCCCTGCATAACCCGTATTTTCTGGAGTCATTGTTATGGATAAGCTGATCATTGAAGGGGGATATCGCCTGGTGGGCCAGATTCCCATCAGCGGGTCCAAGAATGCAGCCCTCCCGCTTTTTGCAGCCTCCCTCTTAGTGGATGGATGGAATACGTTCCAAAACGTTCCGGCCTTGGCGGACATCCGGACAATCTCCAAGCTTCTCCTCCAGATGGGGGTTAAGATTGAGGGAGAGAGGAATAGGGTTCGCCTGAATGCTGCCGGGGTTCATTCCTCCGAGGCTCCCTATAATCTGGTGAAAACCATGCGGGCCTCTGTCCTTGTCTTAGGGCCCTTAGTGGCTAAATGGAGGAGAGCGCGCGTCTCGCTGCCAGGGGGGTGCGCGATCGGCGCCCGCCCCATCAATCTGCACCTCAAAGGCCTGGAAGCTTTGGGAGCCAAGATCGAGCTGAAACACGGATACGTCGAAGCCCAGGCCGATAGGCTGAGGGGGGCAAAGATCTATTTTGATATTTCCACGGTGACAGGCACAGAGAATGTGATGATGGCCGCGGTCCTGGCTGACGGGAGGACGATTTTGGAGAATGCTGCTTCCGAGCCCGAGGTGGTAGAGCTGGCTAAGGCCCTGAATAAAATGGGAGCGAGGATCCAGGGAGCTGGAACGGATGTAATCATCATTGACGGAGTGGAAGAACTTCAGCCGGTGGAGTACACGATCATGCCAGATCGAATCGAAGCCGGCACCCTTATGGTGGCAGCGGGAATTACGCAAGGGAATATAAAGCTCTTGAATTGTGACCTTACCCATATGGAGGCTGTGGTAGCCAAACTGAGGGAAGCAGGACTGGAAATATTTCCGGAGGAAGAAGGGGTTAAGGTTATCGGGCCTGTAAATATCAGAGCCGTGGATGTGAAGACTTTGCCCTACCCTGGATTTCCTACGGATATGCAGGCTCAATTCATGGCCTTGGTGTGTTTGGCCAGCGGTCTTTCCGTGATCACCGAGACAATTTTTGAGAATCGTTTCATGCATGTAAGTGAACTCAGGCGCATGGGAGCAGACATCCGAGTGGAAGGGCCGAACGCCATTGTGCGCGGGCTTGCCCATCTGACCGGTGCACCCGTGATGGCCACAGATTTGAGGGCCAGCGCTTCGTTGGTCTTAGCGGGCTTGGCCGCTGAAGGAACGACAGAAGTTTCGCGCATCTACCACCTGGATAGGGGATATGAAAGGCTTGATGAGAAGCTGGCCAAACTGGGAGCGAAGATCAAAAGGGTGAAGGAATGAGATCGTGAGAATCTTGGTTTCTGGGGAAAAAGACTTCTATCAGTTTTTAAAAAGCTTTTCCCGGCGGGGGGAGATTGGGTTCGAAAAAGTTGAGAGGCCAGTTCGGAAAATTCTGGTGCAGGTCAAGGAGCAAGGGGACCGGGCTCTCCTCAGGCTAACGAAGAAATTTGATGGGTGGAGCCCCTCACCGCATACTCTCCGGGTCTCTTCCAGCGAAACCCGGGCAGCCCTGAAAACCTTGGGCGGGGAAGAACGAGAAGCCCTGAAGTTTGCGGCCGCCCGCATCGAAAGATTCCACATCCTCCAGGCTCAAAAATCCTGGTCTTTTGCCGAAGAAGACGGGACAATCCTCGGCCAAATCGTCCGCCCGATGGATCGGGTGGGCATCTATGTTCCCGGCGGGAAAGCAGCCTACCCTACGAGCGTGCTGATGAACGCCATTCCGGCAAGGGTTGCCGGTGTCCCAGAAATCATCATGGCCTGCCCTGCTCCCGAGGGAAATTTAAGTCAGGCGGTTCTGGCCGCAGCGCGTATTGCGGGAGTGGATGCAATTTTCAAGATCGGGGGTGCGCAGGCCATCGCGGCCATGGCTTATGGGACGAAGATTGTTCCCAAGGTGGACAAGATCGTCGGACCGGGAAACATCTACGTTGCTGCGGCCAAACGGATGGTCTTTGGAGAAGTTTCTATCGACTCCATTGCTGGCCCAAGCGAGATTCTGATTATATCCGATGGAAGCGGAGATCCATCTTTTTTGGCTGCTGATCTTCTTTCCCAAGCTGAGCACGACGAGCAAGCTGCTGCCGTTTTATTGGGCACTTCCCGAAAATTTGCCGAAGAAGTTTGCCGGGAAATTTCTGAACAAATGAGGGACCTTCCACGTAAGAAGATCGCCGAGCGCTCCCTGGAGAATTTTGGAGCGATTCTCATCGTAAAAAGCCTTTCTGAGGCTGCCAGAATCTCTAACCTCCTCGCCCCAGAACATCTGGAACTGGCCGTGAAAGACCCCTGGAGTATTCTGGATAAGATTGATAATGCTGGGGCTATCTTTCTCGGCCACATTTCCCCGGAAGCAATCGGGGATTATGTCGCTGGCCCCAACCACGTTCTGCCAACAGGCGGAGCTGCCCGCTTTTCCTCCCCCCTCGGCGTTTACGATTTCCTCAAACGATCGAGTCTGATCTGCCTATCGCCGAACGGCCTGAAAAAACTCTCCCCTCCAGCCATGCTCCTGGCCCAGATGGAAAACCTGGAGGGGCATCGAAGATCAACTGCCCGACGGGAAAATCTTAGCGACATCTGAAATCTATCCCCATGGCGACCTCGGTCCCCAAATATTCCCTTGATCTGCCGACTCATTCGGTGATAGGCTATTTTTACTAAAAAACAATGTAAATCTGGCAGCTTACACAGTAATTTTTATCTTTTTCCATCCTTGGAGAAAATAAAATGCCTGGAAATCCTGATAGGTCCATTTCCCGAAAAGAGGAATGGGTTTATTATTTCAAAGAACGGTCAGCAGGAAAGGGAAAAAGATTCGGTAGGACAAATTCGCTCGATTGAATGCCTATAGTACTGGGGGGCGTTTTAATTCAACCCGATTATACCCGGGAATCCGCTTTGCTCCCCTCCGGATACAATCTTAGTGGTTAGGCGAAAGATTGCCTCAAATAAAGTAAGAAGGTGAATATTTTGAGTTTGCGCGACAGATGGATTAACAGCTTTTATGAGGCGGCGACGAGCAGCAGGAAGGTTCGAACTCTTCTTACTCCTCTAGGATTAGTCTTCTTTTTTACCCTTATAATGCTATTTATTGTTGCTTCTCTTTGGATGGATAAATTTTTAGGGCTTCCTAAACTCCTCACCTTATGGAGTATCGCTGTGGCTGTCCCTGTCCTTGCTATAGGGTTGTTCATAGACATATGGTCAATTCTGCATTTCATTAAAGCAAAGGGGACACCTGTGCCTTTCAACCCGCCGCCCAAGTTGGTTGCGACCGGTCCCTATGCCCATGTTAGAAATCCTATGCTTACTGCTGTATTTATCCTACTGTTTGGACTTGGTATTTTATTTAATTCAGTTTCTCTCGTCTTTATATTCACTCCACTTTTTATTCTGCTTAATGTGCTGGAGTTAAAAGCAATTGAGGAACCGGAACTGGAGAAACGTCTTGGCAAGGAATATATTGAATACAAGAAAAGGGTGCCCATGTTTATCCCTTGGCTAAAGGTGAAAACTGAAAAATGAAGGCTATCCAGCACCTAACAGCATATTTGCGGTTCGCTTGGTTCGCACAAATGCCTTGGGCATTTTGCAAACACGCAATACGTTAGGCGAAACGGTGGCTTTAAATATGCTGAAATCTTAAGGTAATGATGATATGAAAACTTGGCACAAGATAATAATTGGCGACTCAAGGCAAATGAAGGAAGTTCCTGATGAATCCGTTCATCTTATTATAACTTCTCCCCCTTATTGGCAACTCAAAGATTATGGAGATGAAAGACAGATAGGCTTTCATGATAGTTATGAAGAATATATCAACAACCTCAATTTAGTCTGGAATGAGTGCCACAGGGTTTTACACAAGGGTTGCCGTCTTTGCATCAATATAGGGGACCAATTTGCTCGTTCTATTTATTATGGAAGATATAAGATCATTCCCATACGAACGGAAATCATTAAGTTCTGTGAAAGCGCTGGCTTTGATTATATGGGGGCTATTATCTGGCAGAAAGTGACCACCTGTCATACAACGGGTGGAGCAACCGTGATGGGTTCTTATCCATACCCCAGAAGTGGAATTGTTAAATTGGATTACGAATTCATTCTGATTTTTAAGAAATATGGAAATCCCCCAAAGGTCAGCAAGGAAGTCAAAGAGAAATCGAAGTTAACAGAAGAAGAATGGAGCCAATATTTTACTGGGCATTGGAACTTCCCTGGTGAAAAACAGGATAAACATCTGGCAATGTTTCCTGAAGAACTACCAAGACGCCTTATCAAAATGTTCAGTTTTATTGAGGATACTGTTCTGGATCCATTCCTTGGAAGTGGTACCACCTCCTTAGCCGCCAAAAATTTGGGGAGAAATTCTATTGGCTATGAAATCAATGAAGAATTTTTACCCCTCATAAAAGATAAACTTGGTTTAAAACAAGGCGATCTTTTTAAAGACGCCGCCTTTGAATTCATTAAGCAACCAGATGGAAAGACAGACTTTAGAGAGGCAATTAAGAAATTGCCTTATATTTTTAAGGATCCTATTAAATTTGACAAAAAGGTTGACCCAAGGCAATTAAGGTTTGGATCCAAAATCGATAATTCTAAATCGGAGAAGGAAACCTATTATTCTGTGAAGGAGGTCATCAGCCCTGAGGTGCTGATATTAAACACCGGCTTAAAAATTAAATTGCTAGGAATAAAAGAAATACCAGAAAAAAATAGAGAAGCCATTCAATTCTTACATGAAAAAACACGTGGACAAAAAGTATTTATCAGGTTTGACACTTTAAAACATGATGCGAATAATAATTTGCTTTGCTATCTCTATTTGTGGAACAAGACTTTTTTGAATGCTCACCTGATTAAAAATAATTTGGTTGACGCAGATACTTCAAGTGGTTACAAATACAAATCAAAATTTATTGCATACGCAAACCAGGCAAAAACATGAATGGGCATATAATCAATTGTGATGAGGGCGAATTTTTTAATTCATTTCTTCCGGGAGGATACCTTGGTGTTGGTATTGTTATCAAGGGCAGTAATCCACAACAGCTTTCGAGGACATGCAAAACAAGTTATAGCATGTATGCTGATATGAAAACAGTCCGCGCAGATGACATAGTATTTGTCCATGCGGGTCAGAAAATTTATGGCGCGTTCAAAGCTGCAAGCGAGTTCTGCGAAGATCCTACGATACCGAGTGTATTTTTGAGTAAAAACGTACATTATCAACCAGACCCAAATTATCCAGGAAGTGGGTGGAAGGGTAATATTACTTCAATACCAAATATAGGGTATTATCGCCGTATTGCTATAACTCACTTTTGTGATAGAAAAGGAGGAAACTTATGTTTCGAGGAGGGATTCGATTCCAATGAGGTTTTTGAATTAAAACTGAAAAAAAGAATATGGTCAATTCCAGAGAGGTGGTTGTATACAGATGCTTCGCGCACAATACGCCCATTAATGGAAGACGAGGCTTGGGAATTGGTGAAGATTCTCGAAAGAGAGAATTCGGATAATGCTAACAGACAGAATGTGAACCCAGCTAATTTGCGAAGTTTCATTCCAATAGAATTTATTTTAGATCCTAATATTGTAATCGACGAGAAAATAATTGAGGGATGGATACTTGAAAATATTGGCAGAAACCAGATATTGGATGCCGCATTGGGCCCCTTTACTTCTTTCGGTAATAACATGCCAGCGGGATACCTGAAGTTTATGGATATTTTTGGTTTTCAAGAAATGAGCGCGGGCATTAGGAAATATAAAGTAATAGAGGTAAAAAAAGAAAATTCCATTTTCCCGGAGGATATTAATCAACTGATAGGTTATACTGATTGGGTCATCGAGAATATTGCAGGGGGAGATTATAAAACAGTCGAGGGTATCATCATAGCCAAGGGCTTTGATAACGATTGCGTTAACTTTGTTAAAAATTTCAACACCAGAGGGCGTAAAATACGCCTGGTTAAGTTTGCTTATAGTGATCCTAGCTACAATCAACTTGAAATCACAAGGGTAGTGTGAGATTTATGCCAAAAGAATGGATATTGAACCAAGGGATGAACAGGTGGGGGCTAAATAAGAAGAATTCTGTTGGCCCAGTTTCAGAATTGATTCGAAAATGTGCTCCGAAGAAGCTGGAAGATTGGGAGAAATTTTATTATGAGAATGTTCATCCTAAGGAATATTTGGAAGAGCTTGGCAAAAAACTCTATATAAAAATTACCGAAGTGATCCAGTATGAAGTTGCGGAAGTTTCGGAACAAGATTGTGTTAATTACATGAAAGAAGTTGTGATCAATAGAACTTATGAAGGTTATCAAACCGAAATACAAACCATATACGGTCAACTCCAAAAAATTCTTTTAGTTCCTATAAAACCGGCACCAGATGAATGGGATAGACTTTACAATGTAGATTTCTTTATAGGAGTGAAAGATAAACATATTGGACTCCAGATAAAACCTATTACTTTTGAACATACCTTTGAGGATTACAGATGGAAGGAGATGCAGGAAACAACCCATCTTAAATTTCAGAAAAAATTTGGCGGTAGGGTTTTTATTGTCTTCTCCATAAAAGTAGGTGATAAGAAGAAAATAAAAAACACAGAGGTGATAGAGGAGATTAAGAATGAGATTATGAGATTACGAAAATAATATGCTGGGGCATCGCCCTACATTGCCTATCGGCCGGGTTCCCGGCGGATGCCTCACATGTCCCTTCGGGATACGTCGGGAACGCGGGCGCCCCGTTATGCGGCAGCATGCTGGTTCTTCCAAGGACGAAAACTTGAGATAAGAGAGCACCAAAACATAAGAAATAGAAAGGAGAGGATATGTATCTGGAACGACTTTGCCTTAAGAACTTCAAGTGCTTTCCTGAACAGCATCTCAAACTTTCAAAGATAACACTGTTGCTTGGGGCAAACAGCACCGGAAAGAGCTCATTGATTTACAGCTTACTTGCCGCCCTTCAGTCAGATCAATTCCCGATTGCGCTTTCTGCGAATGGACCTCTTGTGACTCTGGGTGATTTTCGATCTATTTCATACATGCACCGATCTGACCATAATATCGGCATTGCCTTAACATTTGGAGGACATCTACTAGGTACTCTTTCCTTTAACGGAGTCTTCTCTATGTCGACGAGGACAGGCATGCCGCAGATTCTAACTGGGGAGCTCGGCGGAGGGGCGCTCAACCTCAAAGTAACAAAAGAGGACAAATATAAAGCCGAATGGACTTATGATGTCACGAAAGATCCAATGAGGGAAATACGGGAATCGAGTGCTTTCAAAAAACTCTTTCAGGCCATGGGAGAGATCATAAAGGAATCAAAGAAGGGCCAAAAACAGGAAACGACTTCCCAGCCTGGAGAGACAGAAGATTTGTTTGCCATGCCCCCCCCGTCTGGAAGCTTTTTCTTCAGCTCACCTGCCGAATTCTTCAAGCGTCTTAGTGCACCCCGATACATTCGGCTTGGGCCGCACCTAGGCAGCTTGACGGCAAGCCTATCAGAATTCCAGAAGGGATTCAATTATTTGGGATCATTCCGATTGGAGCCACAGCGTACCTATTATCAGGTCACAAAGGGAGACCTGAAGGTGAGGCGGGATGGCACGAATCACATAGAGCAAATCAATGACTGGGAAGAAAAAAGGGCAACTGAATTTGCCCAGCTTAAGAAATCTTTGAGGAAGCTTCGCCTTCTCTCAAACATTCGTACAAATCGGTTAAGAAGCGGAATCTTTGAAGTTAATGTACGAACTTCTGCCTCTAGCGTCCCCGTTTCGCTTGCTGACGTTGGCTTTGGAATCGGCCAACTTCTTCCAATTCTTGTAGCAGATCTCCAGTTGCCCAAGGGAGGTACTCTGGCAATATCGCAACCAGAAATCCACCTACACCCAAGTGTCCAAGCAGAGTTAGCGGACTATTTCGTCAGTCGAGCACTTGGAAAGGGATTCCGCTATATCATCGAAACGCACAGTGAATACTTCATCACTCGAGTTAGGCTCCTCATAGCTAAGGGCAAAATCAAACCAGAGGATATTTCCATTCTCTATCTTTCAACTGATGGCTCAAGAATCTCCTCGCATGAAGTGACTTTCACCCCAGATGGTCGGATTGAAGGTGCTCCAAAGGATTTCTTCCAAACATACATGATTGACGTGATGAAAATTGCAATCGAGGGAACCGCATGAGTAAAGACCTCCTCGTCGACAATTCCATCGCTAAGAACTTCTGCAATCCCCTCGATGCACACTATAAGGTCTTCATTCATTGGCTTTTTGTGGAGGGTGAGCTTGTAGTAACACAATCGCTTCTGAAAGAGTACCACGCGTCCACTGCGGGATCACCGTCACCAACAAACATTGTCGTTATTGTGGCGAAACTTACTGCAGACGGCCGACTCCGCAGATTTACCAAGCAGGATCTTAATCTTTTTCAGATTCCCAATCATGTTGCCAGGTGTTTGCGGTCAAACAGAAAGGATTGGGATAGCATAAAAGCCGTAATGCTTTCAACTCGAAAATTCGCACTAAGCTTAGACAATGATTTCGTTTTTGATGTCAACAATTATCCTGGATATTTGGCAAGAGCGGAGCGTAGGCCCCAAGACCTGCCATATGGGTAAATAATCTACTGGGAGTGGTTTGCTCAGATTATGCATGCCGACGCATAACAGCACCAACAGCGACACTCGCTTTTTTGTAGAATGATTATAGTGCTCGCTTCATGCCGCCCGTAATAAATGGGACGATTCTATTTACGAACGTCTGCAACAGAGGGCTAAGAGAGTGCTGTAAGATGTTTCTGAGTTTGTGTAGGTTTTTGGGGGTGAGGTCGAAGTACATGAAGCAAGGGGTAACGGAAGGAGCCCGTAGGGCGACTGGAGTTACCCCTTGCCGCTGGCCGCTTGACCGGGGAAG
>Ga0315312_1001668_pt1 | contig 16697 bp, 17 predicted proteins | sample TDP7_MG_FD_203629 | JGI IMG/M metagenome (GOLD analysis project Ga0315312, IMG submission 203629) | Freshwater sediment microbial communities from Lake Towuti, South Sulawesi, Indonesia - TDP7 | ecosystem: Environmental > Aquatic > Freshwater > Lake > Sediment | place: Indonesia: South Sulawesi... | reverse complement strand
TTCTCTTCAGGTCTACAGCGTCGAGAATGATTATTTTTTCTGGCTTCTCTTCAGTAACAGCTAGTGTAAAAAGTATCCTGCTCGCCCCCGTGCCCACATCCATAACGTGCATGTCGCTGGGAACAACGCAATTCTTCTGCATATACTCAACGGTTGCTGGACCAAAGCCGTCGTCGCCAAAAAGCACATTGCCGCAACCAAGGATTAGGACGCGTTTTTTGGCGTATTCCGGTGCAACATTAATCATCATTCTACCTTCTTATTGACCCTGTTTCATTTATTTAGAACCAATACTCTTTTAAAAGCTTAAAATGAATATGTTAGTGAAGATAAAGCGGAGAGCGAGAAAGTTATGCCCGTGAAAGTCGCTGAAGAATGGTTGAACATGTGTGGCGGCTGCGAATCCAGCCTCCTGGACGTGGGTGAACCGCTTCTGGACCTGCTGTCACAGATCGAGTTTGTCCACATACCAGTTTTGATGGACCATAAATACTTGGGGCAGACCGGTGAAGGCACAAAGATTGAGATCCCTGAGGCGGAGATCGGCCTAATCTCGGGGGGTGTTCGAACCGAGGAGGACAAAGCGTTAGCTCAAGAGATGAGGAGTAAGTGCAAGACCGTTGTAGCAGTTGGTTCATGCGCCTGCTTTGGTGGTGTTCCAGCCTTGACAAACATGTTCGTTAACGATGAAGCCCTTGAGAAGGTTTACAGGACCACCAAGAGCACCGTGCCCGGCGAATACCCGTCTGTGAACATTCCGCACTGGACGGACCGCGTGTACGCGCTGGACGAGGTGATAAAGGTCGATGTCCTCGTTCCAGGATGCCCCCCTCCTCCAGGTCTCTTGGGCGAAGCCATGGGCGCCCTGCTGCAAAACAAACCGTTCGCCCTGGAAGAGAAGGCGGTCTGCGAAGACTGTCCACTGAAAAGGGAGAAGAAGGCCATGGCGACGATAAAGCGCCCCCTAGACAAGTTTTGGCCCACCGAGAAAGGACGCTGCCTACTTGAGCTGGGATACCTTTGCCTGGGGCCCGCCACCAGGACGGGCTGCCGCGGGGAGGAGAAGATTCCCAGATGCATTGCGGGGGGCTTTCCGTGCAGGGGATGCTTCGGCCCCATCCGCAAGGGGGCAAACCTGATGGTGGACATGATGGGCGCCTTAGCCACGATAGGGCTTGACGTAAGGCTGATACCCGACAGGCTCGCGACGTTTAACCGCTTCTTAGGGGCCCACAATAGGCTCAGGGCCGTCAAGAGAGTCTGAGGTGGAGGATATGGCGAAGGAAATCGTAATTCACCCGGTAACCAGAATCGAGGGCCACGCAAAGGTCGTGATCCAACTCGACGACAAGGGAAACGCCGCCGATGCGCATGTGCACGTCCTCGAATTGAGGGGCTTTGAAAAGTTCTGCATCGGGCGTCCAGTTGAAGAGTTGCCGATGATAACGACCAGAATTTGTGGGGTCTGTCCCTGGGCGCATCACCTTGCATCCGTTAAGGCTGCCGACGCCGTCTTTGGCGTGGACATACCCGATGCCGCCAAGAAGCTGAGGGAGCTCGCGTACATGGGGGACAAGGTGAGGGACTTCATCCTACACTTCTACATCCTCTCAGGCCCAGACTTCGTCATGGGACCCGACGCGGACTACACCGTCAGGAACGTCATCGGAATCGCCAAAGTCTACCCAGACCTAGCAAAGAAGGTGATTAAGGCGCATCATCTTGCCCATAGGATGGTGGAACTTGTAGCTGGGAAACGGATACATCCTGTCGCCGCGGTGCCGGGTGGCTTCACCAAGCCTCTAACCAAAGAAGACAGGGATCAAGCCCTGGAAATGACTAAGGAACTCCTAGGCTTCGCTACGTTTTCAATTGGCTACGCCAAGGAGAACATCTTCCCCAAGTATTTGGACATGATAAAGACCCTCGGCGTAATCAAGACTGGATTTCTAGGACTGGTGAAGGAGGACGGAGCCCACACCTTCTATGACGGAAGGCTCAGGATGATGCAACAAGACGGGTCCTACGAGGATTTTGCCCCCGAAAACTACTTGGACTACATAGCGGAACAGGTGGAGCCCTGGACCTACCTGAAGTTTCCATATTATAGGAAAGCCGGAAGGATCGTTTTGGACCCAGACAACCCGGTAGGAGTCTACCGCGTAAACACGCTCGCCAGGATAAATGTGTGCGATAAGATACCAACGCCCCTGGCTCAAAAGGAGCTGGAAGAATTTAGGGAGGAGTTCGGTCGACCCGCCCAACAGACCTTACTGTTCCACTGGGCCAGACTTATAGAGATGGTGTACGCCGCCGAGCGTGCAATTGAGTTGCTGGAAGACCCCGAGATCACCAGCGAAAACATAAAGGTTCCGGTTACACCCCGTGCCGCTCGGGGAGTGGGCGTCATAGAGGCCACCCGCGGAACCTTGATCCACGACTACGAAACCGACGAAAATGGAATGACAAAAGATGTTAACCTGATCGTTGCCACGTGCCAGAACAACGCGGCCATGAACCTGGCGGTTAAGCAGGCAGCCAAGGAGCTTATTAAAGGTGGAAAGTACGATCAGGGGACCCTTAACAGGATTGAGATGATGATCCGACCCTACGATCCATGCCTAAGCTGTGCTACACATGACTTATCTGGTAGAATAGCAGTTAAACTATACATACTGAACGCTGACGGGCAAGTTATCGACACCATGGTCAATTACTAAAGCAGGAGTTCCACTTTAGAAATGATCCCCAAGGAAGAAATTAAAAGGCTGGAACAAACTTGGCTGGTTTTAGAGGAGCTTTTCAGAGACCTTACTCAAAGGAACGTTAAGGTCAACGTTGCTTCCGAGCTGAGAAACTGCAAAACTCTAATCCATGTCCTTCAAATGGACGTTTTTCATCCCTCTACAAAGGAGCCCGCGATGTCCGATGACTCTCTACTAAGTTTACAGCGGGCTCTAAATAAAATAAGGTGCAGTTTGACCTCAGTGGCCTTAAACATCGATGAAGATTACGCAAGGGATTGGATAAGGAAGATCGACAAAGCCGAACGAGCCGAGCTAAACTATGCAATGACTCAAACAGGGTCCAAGTTTTTTCCAGGCCTGCCCAAAGACCTCGGAAAAGGGTGGATAAGGTTGACATTACCGAAGCCCATCGCCGAGGAAAGGGTGCAGGATGTCGCAGAGCAGGCTGGCGTAATAGTCGATTTCGAGGACAATCTTCACATTATCATCAGCGGCAGAAAGGGCTCCATCAAGAGGGCGGCCCAGAACGTCTACGATTTGTCTTCTGACCAGGAACCTTAACAGGACAGTATTCGATACATTCACCACAGGCCATTATCGGTTTCATCCCAGTGACAAATGTACACTCGGTGCGAAGTGTCTTCTTGTACCATTAGCCCTTTTCGTTTATGTTAACAATATCCAATGACCTGGAGGATAAGAGAGGCGGCCGACACAATGTTTTATTCCCAGCGTCTCTATCTCTTTGAAAATCTCGCTAAAGATGTGCGTGTCACAAGCCTCGACATCCTGCTTGCTCTCAGCATCGATTATGGTGTACCAAAAGAAGGTTTCCTTATCCACCACATCAACGGCAAAGTCACATTTACACCTCATGCATGCCTCAGAATTGCTTATGATGGACTTGATTTTCTCGGTGATGGACTTAACAGCCCATGCCCTTTTAAACCGTCCAGTGATAAGGATGTAAGAGCGCCTCGCCGCATCCCACTTAACAGGATAACCCATTTTAAACGCCTCTTTTATAGGGTAAAATATTCTTAATACTTTCTAATATTTAAAAATGCTACACAATAAAAGGTATGAATCACATTAATGCCCTATATCTAAAGGCGGACATGATCTTGTTTTTAACAAAACATTTATTATCATTTATTCGCTTAAACCTATGTCTCCGTCATTAATTGCGAGGGGATGTTCCCGTGACCGAAGTTCGAGAAAGTGTTGTGCGGCTGGATGAGGCAGACGCTGAGTTTTCAGAAGCAGTAGCCAAGGCTGACGGGGAAAAGATAAACATTTGTTTTCAGTGCGGAACCTGTACGGCCACTTGCCCAATTCGCAGGTTTGATAAGACCTATAACCCCCGCCTAATTTTGAGGGAAACGCTACTGGGTTTAAGGGAGATCGTGTTAACTAGCAACGTAATTTGGCTGTGTGCAAGCTGTTATTCCTGCACGGAGAGGTGCCCCCGGGGTGTTCGACCGGCCGAGGTCATACGGGCTATTAGGAATTTGGCTGTGAGGGAGGGCCGCATCCACCCCTTCTATAGGATGCAGGGAAGCGCCATCGCCACCCTCGGCAGAATCTTCGGAGAAGACGAGTTCATCAACGAAATGCGGGCAAATATGGGTCTCCCACCTCTTCCTCCCGTAAACCTTGATGCTGTTACTAAGGTTTTGGGATATACAAAAATCAGAGAGCTTTTAACTGCTGAGAAAAAGGAGTAAAGCTTTGAAATAAATCTCTTTTTTGGATTTTAATCAATTGAAAGGTATTACATTAACAAGATTTTCATTGAGGGAAATCCTGAAAATCATATCTCAAATTAAACATTCAGAGTGGTGATATACGAAAATTTTTTAATTGATGAACTACATTTAAATGGAGGAGATGATGAAGCTTGGTTAAGGTTGACGAGTATGAGCTTCGAGAAGACCTCTATTATTGGCCGAAGGGATTAACATGGGCGAAGGTTGAGCCGGACGGGAGGGTGAGGGCCGGCTTAACAGACCTAGCCCAGCGACTTGCCACAAAAATTCGCTTCATTCGCATCTTGCCCAAAGGAAGGGCGGTTGATCAGGGTAAGATGGTTGCAACCCTGGAAACGGGAAAGTGGGTGGGCCCAGTGGAGTCACCGATTAGCGGTACAATAGACGAGGTTAACATGGCCCTCAGAGGAAAATCAACCCTAATAAATGATGATCCGTATGGTGAGGGCTGGGTAGTTTTACTAAAACCCACTAAGCCAGGGGAGATTGAAAATCTCGTTCACGGGGAAGCAATCTTTGAGTGGTATAGGAAGGAGATTGAAACAAGGGTTAAACAGAAGAAATAACGTTAAATTATTTGCGCCCACCCTAGATTTCCGCGGCCAGGCACTTGAATCTTTGTCCTTTCATAAAATTGCCTTATTCTTTGTGAGAGCCCCCACGGTTTAACGGAGCGCCTAGGAGCTCTACTTCAAGTTTTGGCAGCACGTCTTCTGTATCATGAAGAAATCCCAGAAAGGAGTGTATCTCTGATTCGGTCTAAGGCTATCTCCATCCTCACCCGAACCATTTTCCTCGCCTTATAACTTGCTTCAACAACCCTGACATCATCATTGACCTTCACAACTCTTCCAAAAATGAAATGCGAGCAAGCTCTGATTTGACAAATTCTTCCCTGTCCTCATCCGTTAGACTAGTTACGAATTGATAAATCTGTCGTACAAAACTGGCGATCCAGTTGGCATGCTCTATATATGTTGTTGCGAAGGGTCTATCATAAGATATAGCCTCTTGAAGGGCGCTTCCTGCGGCTACGCTACTTTCTATGGCAAGTCTAATACCCTCGCCTGATAATGAATTGCAGAAACCGGTAGCATCCCCAACTAAAATTACGTTGCCCCTACCTTCAAATACAAACCCGTAAGGGATGGCCCAAGCCTCCTGTCTCTCTAAAAGGGAGGCCTTGAAGGCGAACTCTTCAACAAGCCATTCCTTAAATCTGTTAATGGCAGTGGAGATCGAAGCGAGGTGGGTTTCGGGAACCCCAACTCCAACCAAGTAGAGTCCATTCTTAGGAATCACATATGCATAGGTTGGAGAGACGGCTCCGCGAAAGAAGGCGTAGAAGTAGTCGTCGAAGTCTCCCTCCGCCTTCCAATGCTCTTGTAAGACCGGTAGAGTCCGTATTTTTGTCCTGCCATACAACTCCCTTCGAACTCTGGAATATACTCCATCAGCGCCGATCAGATATCGGGTGGTTACCCTAAGGGTGTCTTCATCTTTTTTGGTCAAGACCTGAATGGGCTCTGACAGCCGTAACTTTAGGAATTCTGTCCCATACCAGACCTGGACACCCGATTTCTCGGCGAGGTTGCGAAGCCATTGATCAAACAGGTCTCGGTTAATGTTAAGAAGTCTGTAGTTCCTCATACAGCCGCCGTTTTTTCTTCCACTCGGCGGCACATAGTACAACCCAAGCGTTTCCGGCGAACAAATCACACTTCGAGGTATATCCCTGCCGAATGCCCCCCTAATAACGTTGACGCATGCGGGTGGAAGCACACCGCCGCAAGGCTTATGCCGACCGCGGCTCCCCCGTTCTATTAGAAGAACTCTTAGGCCCAATTTTGAGCACTCTAGCGCTGAAGTGGTTCCTGCTGGACCACCTCCGACAACTATAACGTCGAAGTCGATCATTCCTTTTGCCACATCTTTCATTTCATTTATGGCAAAGTTTGGCTACCACTTTGGAGAGGATGTCAATCTTTAGTTCTGTCTGGCTTTCAAAAGTGCCCTTAAGAGCTTCTGCCTCCTTCCCCAAGTCGTAGCAAGTCTGGTTGTCGACATCTATGAGGATACCTGGCAAACCAATCGCTTCGAGATCGTCCTGATGTTTGCAATAGAAACCTTCGCAGCAGCAACCGACGTAACCCTTCACGCCGTTCTGCTTCAGCATCTTTAAGGTAGCCATCAGGTGCTCAAAGTTTTGTATCGTGATAGGCATTAAGCCAGCCTCCTCAGCCAGTTCGTAGGCTTGACCAATGGAACATCTGCCACACTTCGTACAACCCTCCTTCCTTCGATACTCACACTCGGGTAGCTTGGCGCAGTAAGGGAGAAGAAGGGCATCGTAACCATGGTCTAGGATGCCCATTGCGCTTCCATTAACCGTGTATATGTGGTTAACATCTCCCGGCCTTACCCCCAGGGTCTCATATTTTGTTTTTCCGATTGCCTCAAAGATTAACCTAACCAGGTCTTCAGGGGTTACACCCGGAATCTGGGCTTTTGTTACATCAAAGAATTCTTTAACAAGGCTCTGAATCTCAGCATCATTGCAGGGAGCACCCTTTAAGCTTGCCTCAAGGTCCATGATGGCCCTTGAGGGGAAAACGAAGAAGTCACCTGTGATGAGCGTGCTCTTAATAACGCTAAGTTGCCTATCTAGGGCTAGGGATACTCGGATTAAGCCTCCGGGGGTCTTACGGATGGCGGAAACCTCCGCTGTCTCATCTAGAGGCCGCCTGTCGAGGAAAATCCATTGCTCCGACTGAAATACATCCAGTCGGTCCTTGAGGAGCCTTTTCTCATCGTAAGTTAATTCTCCCTTTACAAGCCTGATATCGAAGGCCTTTTCAAAACCCGCCTTCAGCGCTTGTTTGATCTCCTTAAGGGTTGGCTGGCGTTTTAGTTCCCATTTGATGCAGGTTACCCTCTTCCTTACGGATCCAATCTCCTTGTCCTTCAGCTTCATGATTGGGATTCTTAACGCGCGGATCATGGTCTCAACGTCGAAGTTAATTAGCAGGGTCCCCTGGAAGAGGAAGGCGTCGTCCCGCTCTGTCCCGCCGGTGCCCGAAATTTTCCTCCCGTTGACCTCGATGTCGTTCTTAGGCCTGAAGGCCGCCTGAATACCCAAGGCATTTAATCCTAGAATCGCCCCATTACACATTCGTTCATATAGTTCCTCCACAGGGCGATAGGCGCCCAGCTCGGATTTGAACGCAATCACTTCCCACCCCAACGACTTCGTATCGAAGAATATGGCACCACCACCAGTTAGCCGCCTATTGATATCTATACCCCTACTTTCGCAAAACTCTGTTCGAACCTCTTGCTCAACGGCCTGGTGATAGCCTACCAAGACCGCGGGCGGATCAAACTGAAGGAATCGTACAGTGTCTGGGATCAGCCCCTTGGCACGGCACTCGAGAATCACATCGTCCAGGGCCATGTTTTCTGCCGCGCCGCGGCGACCAGTGTCCAGTAGCCTCCATTCCATCAGTGTAGACCTCCCTCCTAAGCCTATGAGGAAACGATTAAGTTCCTATCATTTTGATCAGATCTCTGTATATGAGGGCGCAGCATTCCTCAGAGAACTTGACGTCTAAGCCAGCCTTCTTTGCAAAGCTGCATCCCTCTTCACTGGGGTAGGCGATTCCGTTGACCCCCGCCCTAATTGCTAGGACATCAGTTTTAGCCTTATGTTCTCCGCTGGGCCTTGCACACCCCAGTATCAGCGGTGCCTTGGGCATCATAAATCTTGCAGCCAGAATCACTCTGGTGATATCGATAGGTGATGATGGCGTTACACGCTCCATGGGAGTTTGGTTTAAGGGCATGAGGGCCACTATGATCACGGCCTTCGGCCTATATTTAGAGATAATCTCCAGGGCCCTCCTCTCCCCTATTAACTTACCATAATGAATCCCCGCCACGACGTGGGGCACTGAAGAAATTCCGTAACGTTCTAGCAGGGAGAGTGAGCGATCGAAGGCGTCCACGGATAAGTCTAGGTGATAGACGCTGCGGATGGTCTCGTTTGAGCCAATGACATCAATCATTGCCGCGTCGATGTCAGCCTCAGCCAAAGCCTCCACCAGTTCAGGGTAGACAATTCCGGTGTGAACCACTATGTCTAGCCCCAATTCACGCTTTACCCGCTTTATGGCTGGAATAAAACCCGTTAAGGGTACGCTTCCATCCTTTAGGGACCCTCCGCTAATGAGGCAACCCTTACCTCCCTCTTCCTTAATCTTGGCACATACCTCCATTAAGCTTTCAGGGGTCGTTGCTGGAATCATGCTTTCTAGTATCTTTCCCCTACAATGTTCACAGTTGAGGCGGCATCTTCCTCCCGTGACTGAAACGGCTGGAAAACGGTGGGGATTCGTAGCCCTGTAGAAGGAGGTGTCAAAGTGGACCATGCCGGGCATAGAAAAGTAGATGATGTTTGAAAAGTGGGTTCTAGTCGTCTTGAATGCCTCATTAAGGAGGAGCTGTAGCTTATGAAATGGGCTGTTAAAACAGCGGTCTAACAATTCTTCCCTTTTTATTTTACTCAACAACGTGTTCACAAACCAAGTGAACCATGTCTTTTGGGCTGTTTGACGTATTAGAGTAGTCGTAAAGCTGCTTTCTAATTGTCCTTACATCCCCTTCATTGGGTGGGAAGGGATAATTTCTCAATTCACCTATGTAAGCCTGGTAGGGCGTACAGTTTGCGAAGGGCCTGTTACAGGCGTTCTTCAGGGTCTTACTGGGGCAGCCCGAGGTCATGAAGGGCAAGCCGCTATCAATTACCTTGTTAAGTTCCCCTTCATCTATGCCATAGTTTCTTATCCTTCCCCCCTTGTCAAATTCTATCTCCTCCGCCGAGGTTATGCAATGGTTAATGAGGTACCTTGCCAATTGTATTCGCCTATATTTCCCAATTGGTGGTTGAGGCTGGTTCTCCATGGGCGATTTTTCCTCAGGAAAGAATGAAAACAGGTGAGTTTGGGCCCCCATATTGTGGGCTTGCTGAATTGCCCTAACCATCTCCTCCTCCGTCTCTCCAAGGCCCACTATGAGGTGCACACCAACCCTATTTTTACCAAAAACTTCAACAGCCTCCCGCACAGTCCTCCAATACTTATCCCACCTATGGGGTCCTTTAACTCCTCGTCCCCTCAGCTTTTCGAACAATTCGGGTGTGGCGGTGTCTATGGCGATGCCAACCATGTCAGCTCCAGCCCCCTTCAATTCGTACAGCCATTCTTTATTGACAATCGTTGGGGTGATCAAGGCGGATATCAAATTGACCTCCCTGTAAAGCCTATCGACCACGGTTATCAAGTCCTTGCGCGCCCTACCGTTGGTTATCATGGAAACACAAACCCGCTCCACGTGGGAGCAGACTCCACTTCTTACCCTAGAAATGACCTCTTCTAAGGCGATGGTGGGCCAATCTACGCGGATAAAACTGTTCTCCTCCCAAGGCTTGCCTGTTTCCCTACCCCTTGACAAGCCGCAGTATGCACATCCCCCAACGCATCCCTCATCATAAGTTAGCAGGAGGTTAATACAGTAAAGTTTTGCATCACGGAAAAATCTTCCGGGAATAATTCCCATCGTCATTGCTGCTGCAAGGCTAGTTCGAACGTAAAAGGGTGATTCCCGCCTTTCACCAATTTTGAGTTCTTTCAGGGCTAACAACCACCTCTATTTAGTGGAAAATGTTCTTGTTCGCAATTGAAAAGGCGTGGGTCATCTCGTCTTTGAAGCCTATGAGAATAAAATGTTTGGGCTTCTAGGGGGTCACCCTCACCCAGGTCTAAAAGCCGCCATGTCTCATCTGTCGCCAAAATTTCACCCCTACACCTAGTAAAGCTAGCGTCCTTATAGACTTTTTCGGCTATTGCTGTAGGGCATTTAAGATGCTGTCAACTGGCACCCGATTTTCGTATATGCCGAGGTCGTCTGGGGTGAAGCCCTGGGCAAGACCCAGGAGCTGGGTGTAGTGGAGGACGGGTATCTGATACTCCTCCGAGTACTCCTCTTGGATGGTTAACTGGTTTAGATCGAAGTGGAGGTGGCAGAAGGGACAAACCGTTACTATGGCGTCTGCTTTAACCCTTTTCATGCTTTTCAGTTTTTCCCTCACGATCTTTAGGGATAACTTCTCGTCTACCCCCATCACCGGGGCGCCGCAGCACAGCTTCTCTTCCATGTAATAAAGACACTTGGCTCCGGTAATCTCAACGAGGGTGTCCAGCATTTTTGGGTCTTCAGGGTTGTCGAAATGTATCTCGTCTGAGGGCTTCACGATGTGGCACCCGTAGTGGGGGGCAACCCTAAGTTGTTTCAGCGGATTCCTGACAGTGCTTCTTATTTTTTCAAGCCCAACGTCTTCGAGGAGCACCTTGGTGAAATGCTTTACCTGGGGCGGGTTCTCAATTTTCCTATTTATCTCCCTTAGGGCCCTATTTACATTGTTCCGAAGCTCGTGGTCATTTAGGAGCCCACCCCTAACCTTGGTTAAATGCCCAAAGCATGCAGGACACAAGGTAACTATGTCATAGCCGTTTTCCTCGGCTAAACTAAGGTTTCTCGCCGCCAAGATCGTGGCGCTTAAATGGTCAACGGCATCGAGGAAAAAACCGCAACAATTTGCGCCCTCAAGGTCCATTAATTGGATTCCAAGCTTTTCCGCAACCCTTCTTGCCGAAAGTTCATAGGCATTCTCCTTCTGAGGTATGACGCAGCCGTGGAAAAAAGCGTACTTCAAGGGCTCACTCTCCTCCTCTCTCAGTTGTTAAAAATTTGTTTACCTCCATGTCTCGTAGAATTGTGGATATCTCCTTACGGTTTACTGAAGGGATAGGGGGAAGATTCATATTTGCTCGCATCTCGTTGATGAACTCGTCCTCTTTAAAGATTCTGCCGAGGGTGGCGATGGCGCTTCCCTGCATCCTATAGAAGGGGTGGACGTGGCCCTCCCTCACAGCCAAATTCCTAATAGCCCTCATCACGTCGGTTAGTCGAACCCCTTGGGGACACCTCTCCGTACAGGAATAACAGCTTGCGCACAGCCAAATAACATCACTGGATAATACGGTCTCCCTTAAACCTAGCAATGTTGCCCTTACAATGTGGGTGGGTTTGTAGGCGGGCTCAAACCTTCGGATGGGACAGGTGGCCGTGCACTTTCCGCATTGGAAACAGTATTTAATGCTCTCTCCGCCGGGCATTTGTGCCACTTCAAATTTGAATTTTGGGTCAAGTTGGGTTGTCCTCAGCGGCTCCTTAACCTCCATAGCTCTGTCCCCTCCGACCCGAACTACGACCAAAACAGAGGATCCATATATTTAAACATTGAGACTCCTTATAGCAAATGGAATTCAAGTTCCTCCTCCCTCTCCTTTATTGCGATAACATTCAAGCGTTTAAGGGCCATCAGATGTTTAAAAACATGCTTTTTTGGAAGTGTCAAACGTTCTGAGAGCGCGCTCACCGTAAGGGGACCAGACTTCAACTCGTTTATTATCATTCTTCTCTCCATCTCTGTTCGTAAAATATTTTCCATCAATGCTTCATACTCTTCCGATTTCATTTCTCCCTTTTCAATGAGCGACCTACCCTTACCGACCAACCAGCGGAGCCTTCTATCGCTGAAAGAATCGATCATGGCTTCAAATCGCTTTTTTAATTCGCCCTTTTCCATTGCCATAGTTCCTCTTACAACGCGCCCCAACAGATAATATTTAAAGTATGTGCGCAAGTACTAATTAAAAAACGTGATGGTGCGTCGGAGGAAGGGAATTGCCCGAAAGGACCTCGGCTGTTAGGGTCTTCTTGTGTGATTGTGGCGGAGAAATCTCTGGTATAATAAACTTTGAGCAGCTTAAGGAATTTGCTTCAAAACTGGAAGGCGTGAAATGGGTTAAAAGGCACAGCTTTCTTTGTGGTGACCAAGGAAGAAGCGATATGAAAGTCGCCATTAATGGAAAAGCGGAAAGGATAGTAATTGCAGCCTGCTCGCCGAAGCTCTACGAAAACTTTTTTAGGAGGAGCTTGGCTGATGACGGGTTTAACCCCTTTTTCTTAGAAATGGCTAATATCAGGGAACAATGCGCGTGGGCCCACCCCGACGACCCCCCGGGTGCAAATGAAAAGGCCAAGCGGTTGGTTGCCGCTGCCGTTGAAAAAGCCCGTGGGGTCACCGCCATTGAAAGGAAAGAGTTTCAGATAAGTAAATCTGTCCTCGTCGTAGGTGCTGGTGTCGCTGGAATTCGGGCTGCCATGGGCGTCGCTGATTTCGGATATCCTGTTCATTTGATCGAGAAGGCCCCGATCGTAGGCGGAAACGCGCTCAAACTGGGGTTGGCCTTCCCCACCAATGACGGGGCATTCTGCGTATCTTCCCCCCTCTTCCTCACAGGCATCAGGAAGTGCTTTTACAGAGCAGGTCTGTTACAGCATCCAAACATAAAGCTCTATACACTCTCGGAAGTTGAGGGGGTTAAGGGGTCCTTCGGCAACTTTGATGTAGAAATTTCTTCTCACCCAAGAGGGATTAAGGAAAACCTGTGCATTAACTGCGGTAAATGCGCGGATGTGTGTCCAATCGATGCCGCTGACGAGATGAATTATGGCTTAAACAAACGTAAGGCAATTTATCTACCCTATCCAAACGCCGTACCCCCCGTCTACGTCATAGACTGGAAAAGCTGCAACAGGTGTGGCAAGTGTGTCGAAGTATGTCCAACCAAGGCCGTCGATTTATACGACGAAATGAGGAAAACCACGCTGCGAGTCGGCGCCATTCTAGTGGCCACAGGCTTTCAGGAGTACGACCCTTCTGAAATAAAGCCCTACCAATATGGGGTTCACGAAGACGTGGTAACACAGTTGCAGCTTGCAAGGATCCTGGATCCATATGGACCCACAGGCGGGAAACTGATCAGGCCTTCCGATGGAAAGGTGCCAAAGAACATAGTAATGATTCAATGCGTCGGGTCTAGAGATACGACCACCAACCCCTACTGTTCAAGGGTTTGTTGCACAATAGCCCTAAAGCACGCCCTTCACCTCAAGGAGCAGTATCGACGGGATGTCGAAATATACTTCTGTTACATGGACATCCGGACCGTGGGGAAGGACTATGAAGAATACTTTTCCAGGGCTAGGGAGATGGGCGTCAGGTTCATTCGGGGGAAACCCTCCAGCATCTTTAAGGACCCCATAAGCGGTAGCCTAGTGGTTGAGGTTGAAGACACGCTTCTAAACAGGCCCCTGGAGATTGAGGCGGACATGGTTGTGCTTTCGGTTGGTATGGTGCCCACCACAGGTAACCAGGGACTCGCAAAAGTATTGGGAATCGAGATCAACACTGACGGTTTCGTTAAGGAGCTCTATCCGAAGCTTAAACCTGTGGAAACTACTGTGAAGGGAATATACGTTTGTGGAGGGGCCCATGGGCCCAAGGATATACCGGACTCCGTAACCCAAGCTGAGGCATCGGCGTTTAGGGTTATCCTAGACCTTTCAAGGAATGGATTTGAAAAGGACATGGACATCGCATACGTTAAGGAGGACTACTGTGACGGTTGTGAGCTCTGCGTTGAGGCTTGTCCTTATGATGCCATAGAGATGATGAAGGTTGAAGGAGAAAAAGCTAAAGTCGGTTCGGTGGCTAGAATAAACGAAATCTTATGTGATAGGTGTGGCTCCTGTGCCAGTAGATGCCCGACAGGGGCTGTTCAGCTTCACCGCTATACTGACGATCAGGTCTTAGGCCAAATTAGTAAGCTACTTTCCAAGTATGACGCGGACTTTTCGCCGATGATAGTGGCCTTTTGCTGTGATGAGTGCGGTTATGCGACGGTCGATTTGGCGGGCATGGGACGAGTGACCTATCCTGCCAATGTGCTTCCGATACGTGTCCCGTGCCTGGGGTGGGTTTCCCTTTATCAGATTTTTAGGGCCTTGGAGTACGGGGCGGATGGAATCCTTCTAGTTGGTTGTATGCCCAATAACTGTCAGCACCTGAAGGGCGATGTTTACGCGGAGAGGGTTGTGACTTTTGCCCAGGATATTTTAGACGAAATCGGCCTAGACAGGAATCGGCTAAAGATGGTTTCCGTGTGTGCAGCCGACCCCGCAAAGTTTTGTGCCGCCGCGGGATCTTTGGTGGATGAGGTTAGAAAGCTCGGGCCCATTACGAAAAGCAAACTAGTCGGAGGGGATCTTAATGGCTAAGACCGCCGTTCATGTACGTGACGAAAAAATAGAGGTTGATATAAATGGGGTCAGCAGGTTCGCGTTGGATGCAGATGATGCCATGGAGCTGGGCATAAAGCTGCTTAGGGCTGCCTACGCTGCGAAGGCTCGGGGCGTTAAGAAATAATTGAAGGAAGGTCTAATTCCTTCACCAGACTGATAGCCTTTTCTGGACATATCTGCCTACACTTCTCGCAAACGGTGCATTGTTTAGGGCTGTACTGCATCGTACAGAACTCCTCCATTCCCTCCGGGGCCATGATGAACCTTGAGGGTGGTTTAACGGCGATTTTCGCTATGGTCTCATACAGAAGGTACCGTTTTGTAACCTTTTCCTCCCCGTTTTTCGTGAGGGTATGAAAAATAGTTGGGAGGTCAAGCCCTGGGGTGAATTCTATGGCCTTCTCAGAACACACTTCCTTGCACTTTTTGCACCCTATGCACTTCGCAGGATTGAACTCTATCCTTCCAAACTCCTCAAGTCCCTCCGGAACAGGGACCGCCTTCTCCGGTCTCCTCAGGGCTAGATTCTTCAGCATGAAGTACAGGAACTCCCTTTTGTTAATATCCATCGTCTTCTTGGTTAAACCCATCGTCCTCGGAAGGGCTGGCCCCAGTTTGCTGATCCTATCGGTCATCATCCTGACCGCCTCAACGAACTGTGGAGCCATGGCGGAGGATATGAAGAACATCTCCAGCCTCCCTCCGCCGATACCTATGGCCTCCAGTATCTCCTTTGCAAGCTTTATTCGGTTCTCCGCGTGGAGATTCCCCTCCACAAAGTGGCAACCACCCTTAAGGCAGCCGGCCACAAACACCCCATCAGCGCCCCTTTCAAAGGCTCGAAATATGTAGGTAATGTCGACCTTGCCTGAGCAGGGGACCCTAATGATCCTGACATTGGGTGGATACTGCATTCTACTAACACCAGCCAAATCAGCTGCGGCATAGGCACAATAATTACAGCAGAAAGCCAAGATCTTGGGCACAAACTCGGCCATGAAGACACCCCCTTCCTAAGACGGTAGCAACCCTTCAACCATAGCCAGATATTGATCGTCCTTAAAGTGCCTAACCTGCATCGCCCCCACTGGGCAGGTTGAGGAACAAGAACCGCATCCCTTACATTTTACCTCAACCACTTCCGCAACCCCCTTAACCTCATCCAGACTGATAGCTTTATAGGGGCAGACATCCACGCACTTACCGCAGCCGGTGCAAGTCTCCCCATTTACCACCGCCGTAGTCAGGTCCACAAGGACCTTACTCTTATTCAGAAGGATAGCCGCCTTTGCGGCTGCCCCACTGGCCTGCGAAACCGCGTCCACAATGTCCTTTGGGCCTTGAGCCGCGCCCCCAATGAATATGCCATCGGTAAAGGTGTCCAGGGGGTTCATTTTCGGGTGGGCCTCCTGGAAGAAGCCGTCCGGGCTCCTAGTAATGCTGAGCTTCGACTGCAGGTCGGCCACGTCTTCCCTTGGGATCATGCCCTCAACTAAGACGATGAGATCCGCAAGGATCTCCATCCTTAATTTAAAAAGCCAATCCTTAACCTCGACAAAAAGCTGGGACCCCCTTCCCTCCACGATCTTGGGGGGATCTCCGGGTTTATACCGTATGAATTGGACTCCGAGCTCTCTACACTTTCTGTAAAGGTCTTCATGGCCCCTTCCGAAGGTCCGTATATCCCTGTAAAGAATGTAGATTTCGGTCTCTGGGTGAAGTTCTTTCAACAGCGATGCGTTCTTCAGCGTGCTTGAGCAACAGAACCTGGAGCAGTAGGCGTTGACTTGTTTCCCGCTTCCATTATCGCTGCTTTCTTGCCTCGAGCCTACACACATAATGAAGGCTATACTATGGGGCGTTTTGCCGTTCGACGGCCTGACAAGCCTACCCCCGGTCGGTCCATCCCTGTGCA
>Ga0315312_1001667_pt1 | contig 16698 bp, 15 predicted proteins | sample TDP7_MG_FD_203629 | JGI IMG/M metagenome (GOLD analysis project Ga0315312, IMG submission 203629) | Freshwater sediment microbial communities from Lake Towuti, South Sulawesi, Indonesia - TDP7 | ecosystem: Environmental > Aquatic > Freshwater > Lake > Sediment | place: Indonesia: South Sulawesi... | reverse complement strand
CCGGAAAGGCCAAGGACCTTAAACTCTATGGTGCGGGGCAAGACATTCTTAGAACAGCCTTTAGCGGAAACGTTCGCGGAATGGGTCCTGGTGTGGCTGAGATGGAGATTGAAGAGCGGGGCTCAGACCCCTTCGTTGTCTTTGCCGCTGACAAGACGGAGCCAGGCGCCTTCAACTACCCCATCTTTCGCATCTTTGCCGATCCCTTTAACACCGCGGGGCTCGTAATCGACCCGAACATGGCTGGAGGCTTCAAATTTGAGGTTCTCGACGCAATTGAAAGCAAGAAGATTGTCCTTAAGTGTCCTGAGGAGATGTACGAGTTGATCGCATTAATCGGGACGCCTGGGCGTTACGTGGTTTCGCATGTGTCGCGGGCCAGAGACGATCTCATATGCGCTACAACCAGCACAACCCGGCTCACGCTGATTGCGGGTAAATACGTGGGGAAGGACGATCCCGTCTTAATTGTGAGGGCTCAGCATGGCTTGCCAGCACTTGGAGAGATCTTGATGCCCTTTATGCACACCTACTTTGTAGAGGGCTGGATGCGCGGCAGTCATTGGGGACCCCTAATGCCTGTGAGCTTGAAGGACAGCAAGTGCACAGCCTTTGACGGACCACCGCGAATTGTGGCCCTAGGTTTCCAGGTTTCTCATGGCAAGATAGCCAGTGATGACGACGGCAACCCCTTGATAAGCGATCTGTTTGACGACCCAGCCTTCGACTTGGCTCGCCGTGAAACTGTTGAATACGCTGTTGCCCTGCGTCGAATGGGTGAGTTCGAGCCTGCGCGGTTAAGCGCAGAGGTTATGGAATACACCACTTTACCCAAGGTCTTAGAAAAGCTGAGCGGAAAATTCAAGCCAGCCTAATCCTCTTTCACTTTGAACTAAACATCCTTCGCCTAATTCGAATTCGCCTTGTTCGTCATTAGAGGGACTGAAGGTTTTGAGGAAATCCCAGTCACGCTTGTTTCACATTAAAGTTTATATTCTTCACTCTATTTCTCTATAAAGGCAACTTAAGGATGGTGAACATTGAAAACTGAAAAGGAGAAGGAGTACATGAAAATAGCCGTTATGACGGGTGGTGGCGACTGTCCAGGTTTGAACGCCATAATCCAAGCTATTGTCACGAGAGCCGCCGAGTACGGATACGAAGTTTTAGGGGTCTTAGGAGGTTATCTAGGTCTGTTAAATGGAGACATCAAACCGCTCTCACTTCAAGATGTTGAGGACATCTATAAGGTTGGAGGAACCATTTTAGGGACGTCACGAACAAACCCCTTTAAAACAAAAGATGGGCCGCAAAAAGTGTTGGATACCGTTAAAAAGTTTGGCATCAACGCTTTAATAGTGATTGGAGGAGACGACACGTTAGGCGCTGCCCACGAACTCAGCAAACAAGGGTTACCTACGATTGGGATACCAAAAACTATTGACAACGATCTTTCAGCCACGGACTACAGTGTGGGGTTCCAAACCGCGGTGGATACCGCAGCAGACGCTATTAGCCGACTTCACACCACAGCCAAGTCACATCAGCGCGTGATAATTGTCGAAATAATGGGTCGATATGCTGGTTGGTTAACGTTAATGGCTGGTCTAGCTGGCGGGGCACACATAATCTTGATTCCCGAGCAACCCTTTGACATCGAATCGGTTTGCGAGGTGATAAATAGACGTGAAGCCGAGGGCAAAACCTACACCATCGTTGCGGTTGCGGAGGGAGCTAAGCCGAAGAGGCTAGAGGATTTCGTTACTGTGAGCGAGGAAAGGGACGAGTTCGGTCACGTTAGGCTAGGTGGCATCGCCCAGGTTCTAGAAAAAGAAATCGCTAAGAGGACCGGAAAGGAAGCAAGATCAGTTGTTTTGGGCCATTTACAAAGGGGTGGTTCTCCCAATTCCTTTGATAGAATACTAGGAATACGTCTAGGCCTTTTTGCTGTAGACCTCATTAAACAGAAAAAATTCGGTTACGCAGCCTGCTTAAAGGGGACCGAAATAGTTCCGGTAAAAATAGAGGACATGGTGGGTAAATTAAGAACGGTGCAGAAAGACTTATTCGAGATGACTGGAGTTTTCTCGAAAACATAGATGAATTGGCAAAAATGGTGAACTACGTTGGAAAGGGAGGCTCATATTCGATTTTTTGAGCAACCTAGGAATCCGTTGCCTGGAGATATTTTGTTTGACGCTTTGCAGCCCCCTGACTGTATTATCCTAGCCGCCAACCCTAGGCTAACTTTAGATACAATTGTAGGTATTCTCCAAGCGGCAAAGGACACTGAAAATGTGGTTATTTTAGAGTTGGCCCTTTCAGAAATGAGTTGCACAGGGGGCTACACGGGTTTAACTCCTTCAATGTTTGCGTCAAGGGTTAAAAGGGCGGCGGAAATAGTCGGTTGGTATGGCTATGTACTCCATGCAGATCATATTACGGTTAAAAAAGGCACAGAGAAAGAAGTAGAAGAGGTTAAAAAAGAGATAGATGCCAGAATAGATGCGGGCTTCACCAGTCTTGCAATAGACTCCTCCTTCTTGTTTGACCGAAGCAAAACAAGAGTTGAGGATCAGCTTAAGGAGGTCCTTAGAACCTCCATTCTGTTGTTCAAGCATATTGAAGAGAAAATGGGTGATAGGCACTATGGCAAGGAGGGGGAGGTGGGGGAGATAGGAATAAAGGAGTATACTGAGGTAGAGGAGGCGTTGCATTTCCTTGACACCCTGAAGGAAAATGGCATAGAGCTTGATTGCTTAGCCATTGCGAATGGAACTAGGCACGGTATAGTCATCGACGAAGAGGGCAAAATCATACCCAAACTAGGCATAAATATACCAAGAACGATTGAAATTGCTGACGCCATTAGAACTAACGGCTACAAAACAGGCATAGCTCAACATGGCATAACCAGTACTCCTATTGATCTCATCGCAACTAAATTCCCTAAAGGCAAAATCATTAAGGGGAATGTGGGCACTCAATGGATGCTCCTTGTATGGGAAATCCTACAGATCTTCGAGCCAGAGTTGTACCGAAAGATTTACGACTGGACCGTCACCAAATACAAGAAGGAAGGCGTTTCAGAACCTGAAACATTTGCCAGCGATAGCAAATATGCAATAAAGGATTTCTTTGACGAGATAGAAAACATTAGTGAAGATACGAAAAGAGCGATTAGAGCAAGGGCCTACATAGAAGCATTGATTCTCTTTAAGGCCTTTGGAATGAACAAAACTGCAAAAAGAGTGTATGATCACGTTATCAAAAATGGAATAGAGTACTAAAAGGAAGAATGGTTGTCACAGAGTCTTCTAGAGGAGATTCTACCGATAGCTTCAGCATTACTCCCTAGATGCTTACTAGTTCTTCACAGCGATATTTAACGGTTTCATAAACCTTTTTTCGAAGGTCCTCTCCGGACAAACCTGTTCCTTTGATTAAACTGACTCTTTTAGCTAATTCTAAGTCTCCTAAGTCGTGAAACCAAAATTCAAGGTCTCCGCGCGGTACGTGAAATTCAACGGACCTTATGTCAATTGTCTGTACCTTGTTGCAAAGGTCGTTAAGGCTGTTTGCGTAAACGCCTGTATATCGATTAGTCTCCGTGTAGAAATGGAAGGCTTTCTCCAGAGGCACAGTCCTTAAAATGTCTAAGGCTCGTTCTTTATCAATGCTTGGTATACCTATCATTTCTTTACCGAGGTTGGTTATGGCGTAGTAACCCTTCTCCGGTGTGGAAACGTACCCCGCCCTCCTCAACCTAAGTAGGTGCATTGTTGATGAGGGAATGCTTAGTTTCATCTGCTTTGCCACCTCCCTCGACTTCAGGGGTTTCCCAGCTTCCCACAATATTTCTAGAATTTTCTTCTTGTCTCGACCCACACTCATTGTAACACCCTTCTAATGTTCAATAAGTAATTATGCTTAAAACCATTTTCCAATCCGTAGATTTAGGAAAGCTTGAATATAAGTAAATCTCATACATTCATAACACTTATTTAAACATGCAGAAAAATGACCTTTTGGGAGTGGGCTGAGATGAAGATGGCGGTGCTGGTTTACGAGTATCCCCCTAAGATTGTTGGGGGCTTAGGAACGTACGCAGCTGAAATTACGAGGAAGTTTGTTTTGCTGGGCCACGACGTTTCCGTTTTCACCATGAACGACGATATGGGGGGTCTTCCAACTAGGGAACTCTGGCGAGGTATCGAAATCCATCGACCTATTCACATTGACGTTTCTGACTCCTTGCCGGACGTGGTCGCGGAAGACGTTAGAAAGTGGGGTAGAGGCATTCAGCTCTTCTCTGAAATTCTCATATACAACTATCTGAGTGCCGCAAAACTGGTGAATGAGCTTGTCCGAAAAGAGGAATTTAAATACGACATAGTGGTCGCTCACGATTGGCTATCCGTAATCGCGGGTGCAGCCATTAAAAAGGAACTTGATCTGCCCCTTGTTTTTCACGTACACTCCACTGAAAAGGGTAGAACGTTGGGCAACGGTTCCGAGGTAATAAGTAACATTGAGCGTCGTGGTGGCCAAATGGCAGATTTAATAGTTACGGTATCTCACGCGATGAAGGATGAACTGACAAAGCTAGGGTTCCCTACGGAGAAGATTCAGGTATGCCACAACGGGGTGGACCCACAAAAGTACTGCCGTGAAGAAGTAGGTGAGGCGGAGGTGAAGAAAGTGAGACAGATGTACGGTCTCGAGGACAATGACTTGATGGCTCTTTACATTGGGAGACTTGTGTGGGTGAAGGGGGTGGATAAACTAATCATGGCGATGCCTCAGGTCTTAAAGAAGGTTCCCAACATCAAACTCGTGGTTGTTGGTCTCGGCGAAATGCGAGACTACCTAGAAAAGCTAGTTGACAACCTAAAGCTTCAAGAGGTGGTGAAATTCCGCTTTGAGTTTATACCAGAAGAGGAGCGCATTGCCCATTATGCGGCATGCGATGTAGCCGTTTTTCCAAGCTTGTATGAGCCCTTCGGCATCGTTGCCTTAGAGGCGATGAGCATGGAAAAGCCCGTGGTAGTGGGTGCTTCTGGCATTAGTGGAATGAGGGAGGTTGTTGTTCCTAGTGGTCCAGATCAATGTGGCTTCCATGTGAATCCAAGCGACGCCGCGGATATCGCTTGGGGAATCATCAACGCTGTGCAAGACCCTCAAAAAAGGGTGCGGCTTGGTCAAAATGGCAGAAGAAGGGTTCTTCAAGAATTTAGCTGGAATGTGATCGCCAAAAGAACGGCCCAACTCTATTCAGAGCTCCTATAGCCTAAAAAGCCAAAAGAAATGCGCTAAATGGTTGATTTTGGTGGTAGCAATGTCATGTCGATGAATGAGATGCGGAAGGATTATCTGCTAAATCGGTGGGTCGTTATTGCGACGAAACGGAAGCATAGACCCACAGATTTCGCGAAAAGAGTGAGGGAAAGATCCGTAGGTGTTTGTCCCCTGTGTCCAGGTAATGAGCACATGACCCCGCCAGCCGTCCTCGTATATCTTCCCTCCGATGGAGGGGTCAAAAAAGAGAGGGACTTAAACGGCTTTCGCCATAAGAATTGGCTGATACGGTGTGTACCAAACCTATACCCTGCGTTTATCCCTCCAGAACATGGAAGAGGGATAGGTGTCAAGGAGAGCCCCACCCTTGCGAGGGCGGTTGGTCACCACGAAGTTCTCGTGGAGTCGCCACGTCACAGGGAACATCCCAGTGTGGCTCGAGTTTCGCAACTGGTCCACCTTGTTAAGGCTTATCTTGATCGACTGAAGGACCTGTCCGCAAAGGACTACATAAGGTATGTTTCGATCTTCAGAAATCATGGAAGGGACGCAGGGGCGTCTCTTTCTCACGCCCACACCCAACTGATCACAACTCCCTTCATCCCGAGGACAGTGGACGAGGAACTGGAGGCTAGCAGAGAATCTTGGATGAAAGGCGAAGGGTGCGTGTTTTGCGACATTTTAGATAAGGAAAAAAACAGCTCTCGCTTTATCTGGGAAAGCGACCATTTTCTTGTTTTTGCCCCATGGGCGAGCGTTCATCCCTTCGAATTTTGGATGTTCCCCAAGAGGCATCAGTCAACGTTGCTGGACATCTCGCAGAGCGAGGCGAAAGCTTTAGCCAAGGCTTTGAGGATGTGTTTTGGCGGATTAAGGTCGCTTCTGCGTGATCCTCCCTACAACTTCGGTTTTCACATGGCGCCAAGCAAGGGGACTAACGACTATTACCACTGGCATCTGGAGGTTTATCCCAAGCTAACCATCTGGGCAGGTTTTGAGAAGAGCACGGGAATGTTCATAAACGTTATGCCCCCTGAAGACGCCGCTGAAAGCCTGAGGGAGGCGATCCTAAGGGAAGAGGCAAAGCTGTAACGAGGCGCGAGTAGCTAACTATATATGCTCAACACCTTTCTGATCCCGCTGAGGGTAACGTGATACTTATCGACTCCCTCCACCGTGATGAATTGAACGTATCCCATTTCAGTCAGTTTTTGGAGGCAAGGCCTTAGGGCGGAATCCTCCATCATTGTCCACTCTAAAATTTGTTGGAGGGTCAGCGATCTCTCTGAGGCAGTGGCTCCGATGTTGTGTAGCATGCAGAGGAGGCGAAACTCTTCGGGAAGTGCGGGACCGCGTGAAAAGCCGGTTGATGGGTTCGAGCTCATTTCGCTACCTCACCACTTCTTCGTAAACCTTAACGGTTTTCATAGCAATGGTTTCCCAACTATAAGTTTTTTGGACCATTTCTCGGGCGTTTTGAGTTAACCACCTCGCATGGCCTATATTGGAAAGAACACGGTCAACCCCCCAAGCAATGGAGTCGGAGTTTCCTGGATAAACAAAAACGCCGGTGCGATCGTGTTCGATCACCTCCGCCAAGCCTCCGACTTGGCTCACCACCACGGGTACACCCGCAGCCATTCCCTCTAAGGCAACGATGCCGAAGGGCTCGTAAATTGATGGAACAACGAGAACGTCAGCGCTGGTCATGAGCGCCACCACCTCTTGATCTGGAAGGAAGCCAGTGAACGTGATTTTCCATCGATACCCGGTGGATTGGGCGAGGCCCTCTAGGTAGTCTTTTAGCCATCCGTCCCCCACTACGATGAATTTTGCTTCGGGATAACGCTGGATTATGATGGGGATCGCCCAGATCAGATGCTCCACCCCCTTTTGCGGAACCAGTCGACCAACACAGAGAACCAGTTTCTCGTTAGGTTGCACCCCGTAACGACTCCTAACCGACCATCGATCAACGGATCCCCAATATTTTGTTAAATCGATCCCGTTTGGAATGACCTCCACCTTTTCTTGGGGTAGACGGAAGTGTTCGCAGAGTTCCTTTTTCATAGAGCCGCTGGTCACTATAACCTTGCTCGCCTCGTAGGTTGCCCACCACTCTATTCCATCGATGGCGTAGGATTCAGGGTTGTGGAGACCGGATCGACCATACTCTGTGCTGTGAAGTGTGGCGACCATAGGCTTTTTTATGTAGTGCTTGAAGGAGACGCCAGCTGGGGCGGTTAACCAGTCATGAACGTGTACAAGGTCAAAACTCACTTGCTGGCTTATGTCCGCCACTCTCTTTTCCATGAAGTGGTTAAACAAGAGAGCCCAAGTGACGAAGTTGGGGTGTCCTAGCTCTGCGGCGGTGCGATAAACCTTGACCCCGTCGACCTCCTCGTAGCTTGGGGTCCCGGGAAAATCTAAGGTGACAACGTGCACCTCATGCCCACTTTGAACAAGCGCTTTCGCTAAGCCGCAGCAGTGAGGAGCGATTCCCCCCACGATCCGAGGAGGAAACTCCCAAGTTAGCATGCAGATCTTCATTTTTCGTCGCCTAGGCGTTGATTAGACTGGGCCAACTCCCCATCTTCTTCCTCTTTTCAAGTAAAGGCTGATAAAGGGACTCATTTAAACATCACTGTTCTCTTTTAACTATTTTGATGTTTTCTAGAGTCTCAGTCACCATAGTTTTAATTAAGAGACACGTTCATTATGATGCTTAAAGGCTTTGGAAGTCTTCACATTTGTCGGCGTCTATTCCCTTAATGTTTGTTTTAGGTGTTCTCTCTTCTCTTTCCCCTTGCTTTTTCCCTCTTTTCCCATCCTTTCTTGCATACGTTGCTCGCGTTGAGAAGAACATACGTAAAGGAACCATTGCGGGACTCACCTGTACGCTGGGAATCGCGTTATCGACCGTAATTTACGGGATGCTCGCCTCAATTTTAGCTTACCCCCTACTGAAGTATGGAGCGCTTCTACGTATTGTGTTTGGTGGTTTCATCATTTTTTTAGGCGTGAGCATGCTTACCCAAATAAGAAGGGTCTTCGCTAAGCTTCGTCCTCCCCGAAGGCTTTTGGAGGTCAGAGGATTTCTAGGCACGTTTGTGTTGGGTCTTGTATACACACTTATCGCAGCGCCCTGTGCTATGCCAATCTTCTTGTCTGTGATACTCTTGGCAATAATTCCGGGAAACTTCTTTGTAACAGCAGCGAATCTGATTATCTTCGGGTTTGGGGCGGGCACACCCTTTATTCTCTCGTCTCTGCTGATTACATCCACAAAAGACTTTGTCGGTAGGCGGTATCGAAGTGTTGCCCCCTTCTTTGAATTTGGATCCGCATTGGTTCTTATACTAACAGGTTTGCTCCTTTTGCTCTCAGCTCTTGGCATAATCCCGTATTTTATCTAAGTTAGACTTAGGTAAATCCATAACAATGTCATTTTTATATCTGTTCTAGTACAACCCTACTTAGGCGAGATTACGTGAATAAAAAGTATGTTGCGATTGTTCTGTGTGCAGCTCTGCTAGCTGTTGGGGGGATACTCTATACCCTCATAGCAATGAGTGCCGAAACAGAATCTAAAGTAAACTGGCTATACGATTACGATCAAGCGTTGGCTAGGGCTAGAGATGAAGATAAGCCCATCTTGGTGGACTTTTACACGGACTGGTGTGGTTGGTGTAAAAGATTGGATGCGGAAACGTATGGCAATGAAACGGTTGCTGCCCTCTTAAACGAAAGTTTCATTTGCTTGAAGGTGGACGCGGAGGAGCATGTGGACTTAGTTGAAGAATATGATGTGTTTGGGTATCCAACTGTTCTTTTTTTATCGCCAGATGGGGAAGAAATCGGGAGAATAGCTGGCTACGAGCCTCCAGACAAGTTTCTTCAAGACGCGGAGAATCTACTTACTCAGTGGACAAGCGCTCAGAAAGAAGTATCAATTACTGCTGTTTCGCATCGGTTGCAGATTTTGAGGTAATCTCTTCCAATTCCTCAATTCTACTCTTAACCGCTTCCAAGATTCGTTTTCGTAGGAACTCTTCGGTCAGCCTTTTGTCGGATAAGTTCTTTAGGTCGTCTGCGAGTTTATTGTCGCCAACCACTTGGCGGATCCATCTCTCAAAGTCTCCTCGTTCCATGTGAAATCGAATGGATTTTAGGTCAATAACCTTGAGGGCGGAATGAAATTCCTTTAGGCTATAGGCGGTTCGGTCTGTGGGTCGAGCAAACTCGTAAAAGAAGGTAAAGCCCTTCCCAGCGGGGAGGGGCCGCAGTATCCTCTTCGCCACAAGCTCTGGCTTTTCCATTTCCTGCAGGATTCTGGCTTCAAGGTCGAAGAGAATCCTTGAATAGACGGCGAAGGCCTCAGCAGGGCTACCATACGGATTGAAGTAGGTATGTACGTCGCCCGGGCCGCCTCCCTTAATGCTCATGTAGTAGAGGTGATCACTCATCTGAAGGTATCGCCACAACTTGACCAGTGTTTCATCTCCGATTCCCTTAACCAGCGGTTCCAACTCCCTCAAAAGGTTGTAGGAGACCGTTTGCATAGAGTTGCCGATCCAAGCGGTGGGATCCCGCTCGAGGTCTGCCCAAGAGATGGTGTTGTATTCATGAACGTCGATTTCTCCGATTGGAGCATGTCGACGGATAACCTCAGAGGGCGTGTGCCAATAAAGATCGTCCCGTTTAGTTACTTCCTCTGGCAGGTGCCTAAGGAATTGGTGGATGCCTGTTTCCGGCCACTGGTGTTCTCCGAAGGTTTCGTAATCCATGAAGATGATGATCACCTGTCCGGGTGTTGCTGCTAACCAGCTAGCGTACTTGTCTGCGGTTAGGGGCCATTCGCTCCACCAGGTTGAGGAGAATCGAAAGCCTATGTCGTCGGAGAGGCGATAGTTGCGAAGGAGAACGCGAAGGCTGGATTCTTTAGCTTTATACACAAAGTTTGGGCTTCTCCAGTCAAGAACTCTCTCAACGCCTTCTGTGATTATAGCCTTGTAACCAAGCTCTTCAACGGTCTTTGCGATGGGGTTGTTGTACAGACACTCGGTGTTTACAAGAACCCTTGGTTCACAGTGCAAGAGGTCTCTCATGAGCTGACGGTGCATGCTAATCTGCTCAACGAACTCTGACCGGTCAATCCCGTGGAGACTGGCAAGGGAGTGGTAATATGTTTCGTCTAGAAACTCGACGCAGCCGGATTTGGCAAGTTGTTGAAAGGAGTCGAGGAGGCTCGGGTTCCATCGCTCGCACTGCTCAATGAACACTCCTGACAAGGCATAGGCTACCTTGAATGGTTTCCTACCCCTCTTAAACCTATCAATTTGCTCCGAGATGATGTTGTTTGTGGGAAAATAGCATTTTTGGGTAGCCCTATTAAAAACGTGCCGATTTAGCTTGTCATCAAAATAGAGGTTAAACAGATCCCCTTTCGCCACTGGCCAACGGGCAAGCAGGTCTGAATGAAAGTTGCGGTTCAGCCTCAGAGGCTGATGAACCTCAAAGACGAGGCAAACATCAGTCATGCTAATACCTTTATTCGAAGGTTCTTTGAAGGATAGAGGTAGAATCAAGGATTTAAGGATTCTAGGATTTTTGACTATAAGGAACAACCATTATTCTCTAAAGAACTGATTAGAATTGTTAGGAAATAAAAAGGGTACTCTTTCTATCTGATAGTATCTGTCATAAATTATGTCCTTAACCTTACATCCCCATCTTTCTTAATAGTCTTGAGAATCCGATAGCTTTTACAAACTCCTTTTTACCTCTCCTGTTTTTATGATGTATATGAGAAGGATTTCGTGATTATCAAACATTGTACATAATGTTTCACCAAAGAGTTTGTCTTCTTCTATTGATACAATGATCGACCTATCGTCGTCAATGTTTCCTATACAGTATGCCTCTATCCCTATCATATCTTCGACGCCTGCTTTAACCTTGTATGTTATGGTTGTGCCTGTTGGTCGTTTGGTCGTTCCGTTAATGTCAAAGTGTTCATCATAAAGGTTGCCAGTGCGGTTCATTACTACTATAGCTCCATACCACCTACTCCATATGGTTATTACTATTCGATACGTTTGTTTTGATTCCTCTGGTGTAGGGGTAAGTGTGGGTGTTACTGGCTTGGATTCCTCTGGAATACTCGTTTCTTCTGTTTCTGATGTCTCTGGCTTACTTGGCGCACGTGGACTTGGAATACTAACCCAAACAGCTAGACCTAACACTATGAGAATGATAGCAACGAGCACAACACCTTTGTAGGACGCCTTACCTGCTGTTTTATGCTTACTCATCTTTTCCTATCTCTATCCCATTTAAATTATATGCAAGGTAGGCATAAATATGTTGATCATCTAAAACTAGAAATGCGTTGGGGAATTAGGGATGAGCGAAACTGTGAAAGAAAAGAAAATTAATCTAGCCAAAGATGAAATTTTGTTGAAAGAATATGAACTGTGCCAGAAGAACCGAGATCACTACGATACAATAGGTCAAGCAATGCTTTCCTTCTTTGTTGGATTAGCCTTAGCTGCTTTATGGCTTTCTATGCAATTGCAACTTCCCTATGATAAGCCTCTCTATGTCTGGTTACTAGCGTTTTTCTCATTAGGAATATCTCTTATTTGGGTTCTCTTCACTCTTCGTTTTGGATTTTATACGAGAACTTCTCTTCAAAGATGTAGAGAAATCGAGGAAACGTTAAGTGGACTTGGGTTAGAGTTAGGTAAGCAACTTCACACTAAAATCCATGACGAAGACAAATGTCACTTTACGTTAAGAGGCAGATATGTCCCAACCTGTGTGTTCATCACTATATTATTAGCTTGGATTGGGCGTGTTTTGTTAGCATATTATACTCTTACTTAGGTCACCACGCTAACCTTGTGTTATCTCCTCCTCTCTTAGCTTAATAGGAATAGAAGTATTTTCAAGCACAGGTAGCCTAGTCCTAACATGATCAACCCTATGATAATGCTGGTTACAGCCTCTAGAAGTTCTCTTATACGTCTCTCCTCTGTATTTTTCTTATTATTTCCCATACCCATTACACTGCCTGTCGTAGGATCTATTTGATATTTAAAATGTCGTATTTCCTTTCCTATTATACCCTTTTTAAGCATAACATCGCCTTCGACCTCCCACACGTCCATCTTTGCCCCAGTAGAATACCAAGCTCTTGTAAATTTTATATCCTTTATCTTATTTGCACCATAGTGAGCCTCCAAATGCCTTCTTGCAACACTGTGAGCACTTGTAGCATCTCTAATACGGACTTCTCTATCCATCCTCCTACTCACTATTATTCAAGTGATTGTTATAGCATTTAAAAACTAGCATGAGAGAAGCGTAGCTTGAAGAATGATAACAGAGAAAGGATTATCTGTAAAAAATAATCAAGAATTGGTTTCAATGAATATAGAAGTTATGAGAGTACTCATTAGAGGAGTTCCTAATTAATTATACTAGAGGTCACTTGCTCAACGTGGACTAACTTTCCAAAATTTGTTGTTCATACTGTGGTCTTTTTAGCATGATGTCTTCCACGAAGGCTCTTAACGGTTCTGCCACGCTCCAAGCTTGCGATACGCATCCACGTGGCTCATGAGGTGGGTCTCCATCAAATATTTCGCTTATCGTTCCAAGTCCAGCTCGGAGAGTCTCCTCTTGGAAGAGGGGCTGCAAAAAGTTCTTAAAGGCGAAGGTTCGCCAACGATCCCCATAACCCCTAACCTTTAGGAAGGCTGTTGTAAAGGGTCCGAGGAGCCAAGGCCAAACGGTTCCGTTGTGATACGCCTTGTCCCGATGACCCCTATCTCCCAAGTATCTTCCAATGTAGCGTGGATCATCCTCAGGCAAGGTCTTCAGACCGTAGCCACCCCAGAGCCTTCCCCAAACGGTTTCAACAACCGCTTCCCCCACGGCTTTGTCGAGCATGGTAAAGTCCAGCGCAACCGCAATAACCTGATTCGGCCTCAACGATGGGTCCCTCTGCCTATCGTATACCACATCGCATAAGTAGCCCCTCTCCGGATTCCAAAACTTCTCCACGAAGCTTTTCTTAGCCTTCTCAGCCATCATAGAATATTTCTCGGCCTCCTTCTCTTGGTCGAAGCGTGTTGCGAGAAGCTCCATGACTTTTAGGGCGTTGTACCACAAGGCCTGAATCTCCACAGCCTTTCCATCTCTCGGCGTCACGGGCCAGTCATTTATCACTGCATCCATCCACGTGAGTTGTGGGCCGTGAGCGACTAAGCCGTCTTCGTCCACATGTATGCCGTATATGGTCCCTTGAACATGATGCTCAACGATAGACTTTAAGGTGTCCCACAATTCTTTTTGGGCAAAGTCGTAGTCCGCGGTATATTTTAGGTACTGCAGAACCGCGTTAAAGTACCAGAGGGTGGCGTCCACCGTGTTGTAGGCAGGCTTTTCTCCAGCGTGGTCGGGGAATCGATTCGGAAGAACCCCCTCATGGCAGTGGTGCTTAAACGTCAACAAAATCTTCTTCGCGTCTTCAAACCTACCCGTGACCAGGGTTAGACCCGGAAGAGAAACCAGCGAGTCTCTCCCCCAGTCCTCAAACCAGTGATAACCAGCGATCACCGACCTTGCCTTGGTCGATTCTCGATTCACGACAAAAGAGTCGGTTGCCAAAACCAGCCACTTCAACCAATCCTCCATTTCAGCGTCAATGCAGCGTTGAAACGTCGATAGCAGGTTTTTTCGACGCCTCACTTCCTCATTATACAGAGCATCCAAATCTTTGAGGTCTCTAGGAATGCATGAAAGGATGCTTTGGGCTTCGTCTTCGCTTTTGCCCGCTGTTGCAAGAACGTAAAACCTCTTTCTCTCTTCTGGGGCGATGTCAAGCTCAAACCATCCCGGCTGATAGTTGTCATCGAGGCAACTTTCTCCCCGCGAGTCGTCCACTCGGAAATACGTTTCCTCAACCCACTCGCCTCTACCAGCAAAATATCGTCCATCCGTAGAGAGGATGATGAGGGTTGACATTGGGATGGATGGTTGGATAATCACCCCCTGTTCAAAGGACTTTTTGATGAAGCCCCAATTTAACTTGTCTTTATCGGTGACAGAGTGAAAGTGCCTAGAATTGACCAACGGCAAAATGCGAATCGACACCTTGTTTTTGGTAGGGTTAAAGACTTCGTAGATCACTATGGTGGCGTTCTTTCCGTATGGCATGAATATTGTCTTCTGAAACTGAAAACCTTGCATGGCGTATCTGTACGTGGGGAAGGGATCAAGCAAAAAGCGGGAGAGAAACACGTGACCCTTAGGTTGAATACCTTGCTGAAACTCGTTTGACCCAGTTGGGTATGTTTCGTTCCCGATTCGAACCTCCTCGTCAAGCTTAGTGAGAAGAACCCTACGGTCCACAGGCGGATTAAAAGCGGCAACCAAGAGACCGTGATACTTCCGAGTGTTAATCCCCAGCACAGTAGAGGAAGCGTACCCGCCCAAGCCATTGGCTACAATCCACTCCATTTGAACGGCTCTACCAAAATCTGAAAGAACGCTACGTCCCAGACGAATTTTCGGTAAATTAATCTCCATTTTCACATCCAACAATCAATACAAAATCCGCAGTCACAACATAAGCTTGGCAACATTCTTGTCCTTACCTACATTAAAGAAGTTGGCAATGGGTACGCATTTAGTCCGCAACAGCAAAGCGTATGGAGACGTGAGATCGAGCTCTGTGAGAGTCTCAGCGTATCCCATACCCTTGGCTACCACCAAGTTGGCAGAGCGATAGAAATTCAAAAACTCTTGGGAACACTCCTCAAGAATTAGTCCGACGGCGTCTGTTCCCGTGGTAATCACCTTGTCCGCAACTTTATCCATTCCCACGTATTCAGCGTCTTTCACGGTGGCATCGTTAAGTATAGGCCCACCCTTCACCGCCACCACAACATACGACCCTAACTTTTTTAGTTCATGAACAAAGGGCGTGTCGAAGGCAATCTCCCCAGCGTTATCGGTCAAGAACAGAACCCTTTTCGACCTTTTGGCCGCGTCAAAAATTCCGGAAATCTCGTCGATGGCTAGGTCCTCCTCGGCCCGCTGAATTATCTCTTCCATGTCCTCAAACCTGAACGCGTGGCTCGGAATGTCGAACTCCATCACATTGCCCACGATGGAGCATAAACAAGCCTTTCTAAACCGAGAATCCACCGAAGATTCCCTTGAGATCAAGTTTTTGACCATTGGAAGAAGTTCTAAAGCTCTACGATTGTTTAACTGCTTCATTCTGGCGTACGGATCCGGATTGCCTGTTACCCTTCTAACGAGCCTATCTCTCATGGTGCTGAGGCGAGCCGGCTCAGCTGTTGGTTTAAATTCTCTAGCCAAAAGACGTAGGAGAGAGGACATCGCCTTAAATTGGAGGGATGGGTCCTCCGTTGCCTCCCTTATTTCCACGAAGCCCCGATGAAGCACACAGAAGGCGCACTCAGCTTCAGCCTTCAATTTCAAACCCTCTAAACAAGAATTCACTACGCCTATATAACACCATCCAAGTCCAGTCATTAAGCATTCGAAAACTTCTATTTTGCTTGTTTTCCATAAATTCTAAGGAGGAAGCAGATCTTGGCACCGAGGCCTCTACCGCCCAGATATCTCCTAAAAAGGTTCTCGTGCACCTTTTCAACTCTTGCGGTCTTCTTAGACAGGTTTAGGCGAAGGATCTTCCCTTTGTAGGCGTGCATTTGATGTCACCATTCACGGAATTTAGGATAATCGAAATTGAGTTTTAAAATTTAATGCGAGGCTACCCAAGTTTTATTTTATCTAAGGACTTAATCAATTAGAATTCTAAACATAAGATGATTTTTCCTTAAAGTAAGGGAAAATTTTTTCGCCGAAAAACTTGACGTGCTTCAGCGCTAGTTTTGGAGAAATCATTTCAAACAAGATGTGCTTTACCCCAGCCCTAAGATACTCCTCGATTCTCGATATGCATTCGTCAGGTCCGCCATAAACGCCTGTCTTTTCTGCTTCTTCCCATCGCTCGGGTTTTAATGATCGGCTTCCTCGCAATTTGATGATGGGCTCCACGATTTCGCGTGCTTCCTTCTGGTTGGAAGCGATGCAGGCTAACACCACGCATGCCGGTTCGATCTCTTCAATTTCCCTGCCTACCTTTCTGGCCATGCTCTCGATTTGTGAGAAGGACCTCTTGAATTGGTCAGCTGTTGGGCAGTACGGTACCCAGCCTTGACCGTATTTTACGGTTGCGTTTATTATTTGGGTTGAGAAACCTCCGAACCATATTGGTGGATGAGGTTTCTGAACGGGCTTCGGCCAAAGAGGTGCTTCCCGAAGCTTGTAATACTTCCCTTGATATGACGCAAAGGG
>Ga0315312_1001666_pt1 | contig 16704 bp, 12 predicted proteins | sample TDP7_MG_FD_203629 | JGI IMG/M metagenome (GOLD analysis project Ga0315312, IMG submission 203629) | Freshwater sediment microbial communities from Lake Towuti, South Sulawesi, Indonesia - TDP7 | ecosystem: Environmental > Aquatic > Freshwater > Lake > Sediment | place: Indonesia: South Sulawesi... | reverse complement strand
AGAAAGTGAATGGAAGGGGAAAGACGAACAGCTTGTCGACTTTTGTGGCAGGGTAAAAAGTCAAAGGGCAAGAGGCGAGAAGGAAGAATCTTATGTAAAACAACAATATGCTTTACGCCGAAACTTACGAGATATAATTCAATGGGATGAACCAGAAGCTCCGAATATCGTAGAGGATATAAAATTCCATCTTGCAATGAATAGGTTGGTTATTCTTGACTTAAGCTTGATGACCCTGGAAACGGCTTATCGAGTAGCACATCTTATACTGGATGGATTGTTTAATTATAACGTGGAGGGTATTACGGCAGGCAAGATTATTAATGTAATTGCTGTCTTTGAAGAAGCCCAAAATGTGCTGAACAAAAAAGCAGTTGATGAGGGAACATCTATTTTTACCCGGTGGGCAAAGGAAGGGCGCAAATTTCAACTCGGTTTAATTTATGTAACCCAGCAGCCCGGAGCCATTGCTGAAGAGATTGTTAGCCAAACAGATAATTTCTTCGTTATGCATCTTTTGAACAAGGGCGACATTGAGGCTTTAAAAAAGGCTAATCCCCATTATGATGGTATTACTGCGGATTTTTTAAGCATGGAGACATTCATAGGTAACACATATATCTATAGTGCTCCACTACAGCCTTATGTCTTTCCTGCCAAGGTATTTGAGTTTAGCAGAGATTTCTTAGCAGCTCTTGGAGAGAAGACTCAAGCAAAGATGGGCGTGTTAAAAGAACTTCAAGATATAGCAGAAACTCTTAAACCTGTAGCAGACAAAAAATACGAAAGGAATTCTAAGTTCGTAGGTGCTTGCTCATACAAATTGTATGAGTTTTTTCAGACTAACGGCGTTTCTAGTCCATTCATGGATCATGAGAATAAAAGAATAGACTATAGAATAGCCGAAAATTTGATTTCAGTTCTTGCAAATAAGAATCTATTACAAGTTCCAAGAATATCAGAAAAAACTTGGGCAAAGACCTCAAATGCTGGGAATTCCAATGAAAAATAATACTGTAACTCTTGATAAAAACCCAAAGAAAATAGAGGAAATTGAAGTTGAGATACTAAACTCATATCTTGCTGATCAAACACCTTGGGTTATTGCATATAGCGGCGGTAAAGACAGCACCATGACTTTACAGTTGGTTCTTGAGACAATAGGAAAAAAACCAGAAAAAGAAGTACATATTCTTTATGCCGATACAAAAGTTGAGCCTCCCCCAGTAATACATAATGCGAGAAGATTACTGAGGAAAATAAATAGATGGGCGAAAGAATATAATCTACCAGTTACAACTAAAATACTTTATCCTAAATCAGAAGATAATTTCTTTGTTTTAATGCTTGGCAAAGGATATCTACCTCCTACAAAGTGGTTCAGATGGTGTACTGAAAGACTTAAAGTAAGACCGATCAAAAGATATATTAAAAAGATTGTTAAAAAGAATGGGAGTTGTGTAGTTTTATTGGGAATGCGATTAAAAGAGAGTGCGACCAGAGATAATGGCCTCAAAAAAAGAGGGTATTCTAAATGGATGCCTTTTGAAGGGGTTAAGGGAACGATGATATATGCACCAATCTTAGAATTGTCAATTGAGGATGTATGGAACTATTTACTTGATAATAAACCTCCATGGGGAATGGATAACCAATTGTTACGCACCCTTTACACTGGTGGAAATACAAGTTGCTCTCTCTTCTGTGGAGGGATACGATTTGGTTGCTGGGTTTGCACAGTAGTAAACAAGGATAAGTGCACTGAAGGACTTTCTCAGATTCCTGGTTGGGAATGGCTTGAAAGCTTTCTTACATATAGAGATTTAATGTTAGAAGTTAGAGATAAACCTGAGAACAGAATACGGCGTCAGAATAATGGACGTAGTTATATTGGTCCTTTCAATTTGAGAGTGCGAAGATTTTTATATAGAAAATTGAAGGAATTGGAAAATAAGATAGATCAAAAAATTCTTTCAGTAGAAGAAGAGGGAATGATTTACAATTTTTGGAAAGATGGGAAAAGATAAGAATCTATATAGTTATAATGCCAAGGTGATGGAGCGTTTTCTTCATCCCAAGAATATAGGTGTTATTGAAAATGCAACTAATGTAGCTACTGCTGGTAATCCGGAAGGTTGTGATGTTATTCGTTTATATTTATTTATCCGAGAAGGGATCATCGTAAATGCAAAGGTGAAAGTTTTAGGCTGTCCTGTTGCGATTGCTTCTGCTGATATACTTGCTGAAATGATCAAAGGTAAAACGATTATGGAAGCTCTAAGGATTAAAAATGAGGATATATCCGACGCTTTGGGTGGATTACCTCCTCAAAAACTAAATTGTTCCGTTTTCGCAGAAAATTTGATTAAGACCGCACTTAGAGGAAAGAAATGAATGCAGCACTTCATATAACAGGGAGTATCAGGCGGCGTGCGGCTCCGCCCAAGTTTCCCTTTTGGGAAGTTCAGACACGCTCAAGACGTTATACTCCATTTCAACCCGTAGTCTTGAATTTCTGACATGGCATCATCCTGACTCATTGGTGATCGGCTGTACCAGGGTCATTTCTCCTCCTTTTCTTTTTCAAGAAAAAGCAGGATAGATAATGACCCTTACCCGTTCTAACGGTCAATCAAGTTTGTTACGTATAGGTAGGTGTACCCTTCACTCACGACTTTTCCTGACACTGTCTGCCAAATCAAATACTTGTCAGGACACACTGACCTTGAACAGAGATTTATCCACGCCGGGACTTTAAGGGCATGGACCTCGGCACCATTAGGAAACCCGCAGATGACACTTGAAAAATTCCCTGTTAGCCGATGCGGAAGGTAAGAAAAGCAGAAACTCCTCCATCTGGAGGTGGGTTGCAACAGACATCGGGAATGGCACCGCCCATGCGATCAGGCTGATAATCAAGATTATGGGTAAGAATTTCCCATGCCGATAAATGGATTAAATGAAAATCAAGCCAAAGATTGGTTGTTCTATCAGAGAGTCTAATGCAGTAAGCATGAAAGAAAGTGTTTCTAGAAAAGATTATTAATAGGACTTTAATAGAATTTTTTAAAAGGAGGATTTATGGAATGTTGGTTTTGGAATATTTATGTTGAAAGCCAGAGTTATTTCTGGTCTGAAATTAAGGAAGGAAAGCTTCGTCAAGGGTGGGGATACGACGAAAAACTGGATCTGCGAAAGCTTAATGAAAAGAGGACTAATAATTTGATTTTAGATGAAAAAGAACAACAGGCTTGGGACCGCTGTAACCATATGTTACTTTATATCAAACAGGGCGATCTAATAGCAGTCAAGAATGTTCCTAGTCGTGAACAATTTACTATTGTCAGAGTAACTGGCGATTATGACTTCAAAATAGGCGATATCGGAGATTTCGGCCATATCCTTCCGGTCCAAGTCCTTAATACTTTCCATAAATACTCTAAAGTTGTTCCTTCTTCCTTCTTAAATGCCCTAAATAGAGAGCAAAATCCTATTAGAATTACCTACAAACATAGCGAGAGAATTAGAGAACTTGCTACCATTTCCCCACCCACTGATGAGAAAGATAAACCGCAAGAGTTCAAAGAAAAAATAAAGAATATCCGTAGAAGTCTTATAACCTGCCTAAGAGAATTATTAAATCAAAGTTTGACATTCTGGGAAACAGAGAAGTTGATATTGGAAATGATCCGAAGAGATAGAGAAGGCGAAGAAGTCCTTTGGATTGCTGGCTCAGGTGAGCGAGGGGCAGACGTTCTATGGGTGGCCCAACCTGGCTATGGACTTTCACCATTTAAGATCGGTGTACAAGTTAAAATGCACTGGGGGGAAGATTATGATACAACTGGGGTTGATCAACTGGAAAAAGCCTTCCAATCGCACTCCTTGCAAGCAGGTTTATTGGTAAGTATGGCAGATAAACTTGGTCCAAACCTCTTCAATCGAATAGAAGAGGCAAAGAAAAGATACAATATCCAAGTATTATTTGGTGACGAACTTTACGAACGCTTATTGGAAATGATTGCAGATCCAAATCTTAATTTAAGCCAAAGAATTTGATAGCGTCTTGTCCTGACCAGACAGAATAAGAGGTTTCGTATAAACCACATAATTAACTAGTTGGAAATATTACCTATGAACGAACAAGCTGAATTACTCTTCACAGAAATTTGGTTGAGAACCAATACCAGATTTTCTGATGTTTTTTCATTCAGGCGTCTTACCAGATTCACTTTGCCTCAGGCAACACGCTTTACAATGACAGAATATGGGAATTTCGCCAGATCGATAGCTTCTGATGAACAATATGACAAGTTTTTTATAAACAAGGAAGGGTTCTTTAATGTTATAGGGGGGGTTGACACACTTGCATCTTTGCTCGCCCAGAAACAGATTGAATCCTATCAGGCCGCAATAGATGGCGCCTCAATTGTTTTAGCTCACTCCGCACTTGATGCAGCAGCATTTGATTATTTCAGGGTCCTAGAAATTGTGGCGCCAATATGCGACTTAGAAGGGTTTGTTATTAAGAAACAAATTTCTTTGGAAGAACTTAAAGGGAATAGCTATGACGCCATGGCAAGAGCCAAAATAAAACAATTTATTGATGATTTAGAAAGAAAATCTCTTTTGGAGAAAATTGATAAGATGTTTCAAATATGCCAGCCACCACCTAAATTTTCTCCAATTAATGATTATACATTTGATAGAGACAAAACGGAAAGCCTAGACACTTTAAGACATGAAATTGTTCACGGTACGAGGCTGTACTCATCTCTTACGAATATTGATGAAGATATAAAGTACATGCGAGACACAGCAAACTTTTTGATGGCTTTAGTAAATTACAAATATAACGTTAAAATCAATCCAACAGTATGGAAAGAATCTATACAGAAAAAAGAACATAAATAATTTTAACCTCTGCATTGAGTTGGGTGCGGCAAACTGCGCCGCTCACGCATGGCGTTATCCTCTCTTTCAATCGCAAATCAGCAAATTTGACCGCTAACTGCTTCCCATACTTTGTAGGTGCTATACGTAACAAATCCTGCTTTTTCTTTTGATATTAGTTACTTATACACGGCTTTTAATTACACTTGCCTAAGTGCCCCTACCCTAGAAACCCTCCCCAAAAAGGACACTCAATTTCCTTCTCCGGAGCGGCTCCGAAGAAAGAAGCACCTTGCCCCCCAGAGAGGCTCCAGGGGTTAAATGACCTTCTTGGCTTTGGGTTACACCTAACTCCTATTTATATCTCATTCTTCAGAATCCCATTGACTTCTTTGTCGGCAATTCCTAAATATCGCATGGTCACAGCTGGACTTGAATGGTTAAACCTTTTAGCCAATACCTCAAATCCTACTTGATAAATCGTCCGCTGGATATAGCCAAAAGTCTTCCTGAGGGTATGGGCACCATAATTGCCCTTTAGGTTGATCGATTTCGTCCATTTCTTCACTAAAGCATTCACCGCTTGAATAACAAGGGGCTCTTTACTCTTCCGGGAGGCAAAGAGGAAATCCTCATCATCGGGATTCACTCTTTCAAGGTAACTCCTTAGCGCTTTATGAACGGCCTTGTTCACCATTAAAATATTCTCTTTCCCGGTCTTGCTTTCCCGGATGGTGATGTAATCCCCTTCCTTGAGATGCCTGACATCCTTTGCTTTCAAGCGGAGCAGATCGCCAACTCTGAGGCCATTATTCACCCCCATCGTAAATAAAAGGAGATCACGGGGCTTATCAGAAAGAATTTCTTTGATGGCCTTGACGTCCTCAATACGACGAATCGGATCAACCCGGATATTTTCTCCTTTCTGGGGGTGATTCGGATTTTTTATATCTTCAACAATCTTTTTTTCCATTTTCTTCTTCATAAGCCCCTCCCCCAGATTTTCAACCTCTCTTCAATAATATTAACTCTGATATCTTATATATCGGTTAGTTAATATTAAAAATGAAGAAAAATCTTCCTTCTTTTTAAAAATTTCGCTAATCTATTAAATTTATTGAGTAATCGGGAAAAAACAGAATATTAACTTTTCCCTAAAAGTTAATATTGTAATGAGATTGTTCATATGCTTCCTTAGTAAGTCCGATGCGGGACTGCGGAATTATACTCTTGGGTCTGCGCAGGGGCTGGGTAAATAAGAATCAGCTTCTTTTACATCACCGGAAGATGGTCAAAATTGCCAAAGAGCAAAGGTTCCGATTTAACTCAAGCCATTCAAAGAATTTCCTCTGGGATTGAAAAAACTTGAAGGGAAAAGAAAAAAGCCCTGATCCAAATTTGAACCAGGCCTTCTGGGCACCGTATTTTGCTCTCAAGGTTCAGGAGAGGTCTTAAAAGCGTATCAGGAAGAAAGAGATAAGAGGATATGGTATCTTTTCCGTTGGCCCGTGAAAGGAGAACTGCTACCCTGGGGGTCTGGGATACGCCCCGAAGTCAATTGTATTCGGGTTGGGTAGCCACGCTGGATCAAAAATCCAGTGTGATAAAATTGTGATAAAAATAACTCAAAAAGACTGGAACAGATAGAATAGACTGGAATAGATAGAAATCAAATTTCCCAGAATTTTAGCCAGGTTACGGGAAAACCAGACCAATATCAAGGGGTTAGAAAAACTACGGTTTTCGCTCTTAGGATCCAGTGGGGTAACCCGTAGGGGTTCAAATCCCCTCTCTCGCACCACTTGAAAATCAATAACTTATATAAGTAGTGCATTAAGAATCCAGTATTATCAAGCCTTTTAAGCCTTTCCATCCTTCAAACGCTTGCCAGTCAATGAATTGCTGGCCTATCCCCTAACTGCTATCTTCTAGTGTCCTGAGTCGTAAGTTCATTGAAAAAATCCTGGCTCTCCGAAGGCGCGAGCCTTCGCCCGGGCCATTTGTAATTTCTAAACGAATTTCTGACTCAGCACACTAGTTGCGTTTCAGAAAGAACGGGCATTAATTAAGATGCCCTTTCTGGCTTTACCGGGATCAGGCCCAATGTCCAATTCCCCAAACTTTGACCTGGCCCCCGGGCCTTCGGCACAACTAAGGATTTTGTCTACTTATTTCTGAAACACGACACTAGCCTTAATTCCTTCCCCTCATTGTTAGCCTCTTTCTTTGAGTTTTTATGGAACAGAGTATAAGGAAGCTGACAATCAAGCATAGTATCTACAAAGGGTGAGAAATTAGCCTTTAATAATAGCTGTTGATTTCCAATTGAAAGTGAGTACAAAGGCCCCGAGCTGGGCTGCCCGCCGGCTGGGGCGGGGCTCGATCCAGTTATTCTCTCCAAAAGCCCTTGAAAGTACCCAGGAGAAATAACTAATCCTGGACTCTTCCTTCATTAATTCTGGATATGTGAAGCTCCTGATAGCGATTCGCTTCAACTAAGACAAACCAAAATACTCCGCCATATTATCCTTAGCTACCTCCACCAGGCACTATTTCCTTTGATAAATTTTAACCATCTTATCCCGTAGGGGTTGGGGAACATCCTTCAAAAGGAGAATTCCTAATTGGAAGGATTCTGTCAGTTGGCCGCGTTGAGATGATTCAAGGGTAACGATGATTTCATTTATATCCAGGCTCCACATGGCTCCTGTTGCGGGGTCAACAATAATCCAGCCAATAGGAGCAAGAGGACCAAAGATAAAATTACCAAGGATATACCAGCCATTTATTTTTGTGTACACAGTTACAACTTGCTCAGCAAAACCCTGTTTACTAATTTTTATGGTATACTTCTTGCCCCGGAAATAACCTTTCTTTTTTTCCAGAGAAACCATTGTTGGCGTCATCCCTTCAAGAATCTTGGTGCCCTTTTCATCGGTAATCACAACGCTTGCTTTTTCGGGGTTGCTGCGGACTTCTAAAGTTTCTGGGCTGCTCTTACCGATAACCGTCGCACAGCTAACTAATAAGGTCAGACCAAATAAAATCAGTATTGCTTTGCATACGTTTCTTTTCATGTTGCACCCTCCTTTTTCCTTTTCGCCAGAAGAGAAAAAGTCAATAATAAACCAAACTAATTCAAACGCAGGAAGTATCTTGACAATAGACTCCCTCTCCCTTGACGGGAGAGGGCTTGCCCTGTGGAGTAAGCTTAACTACTCCACAGGGTAAAGGTGAGGGTGAATAAAGCCGATTTCACTCTAATTCCCCTTACCCTGGCCTTCTCCCGCGAGGGGAGAGGGAAACGATTTTGAGTCAAATGATTTAATGCGTCTGTATTAGGTCCACAAATAGGGGTGCTATTACATAGAAAAATCACCTCCTTTCATTTGAATATTTTTAGAACTTCAGGATGGGCCTTTCCTTTTTGGCTCTCGTCTCATCCAACCCTTCTGGTTACATACTGCCTGGAGGCTATGGATTCATCGATAAGCAAACTGCCGCCTCCAGCAATTCTATTGAATGTGGGAAAGAACGTCAGCAAAATTGAAGAGGGCATCTCCAGAGCGATTCGGTATCTCTGGCGATCCCCAAGGAGGAATGGTCAAGTTATCGTGCCCAAACTGTGCCCATGAGCCTTTATTTGGGCCTTATTCTACATTATCCCACCTGACAAATCAATTTCTTTTAAATCCAATCAGAACAAGGATTTAGGTGTAATTCATTAGGGTTAGAGGATGGGAAGGGAAAGTCGTAGGAAATAGGCTATCTTCCACCTGAAAGAATCTTTAGCTTCTTACAACCATCCTCATCTCCTAAATTACAGGCAGCCTCGAAGTCGGCCTTGGCATTCTCTATTTGACCCTGCTTATTGTAAGTGAGCCCACGACTGTAATATATTTCGGCAATATTTGGGTTTATGCCCATGGCTACGCCAAAATCTTCAATGGCCCTATCATACTCGCCCTTTTCTCGATAGGCCACTCCACGTTTGTGGTAAGCAAGAGCATACTCAGGTTCTAAATGGATAGCGTTTGTAAATTTTTCAATGGCTCTTTCCAATTGTCCCTTCCGAAGGAATTTAATTCCTTTATTGACAAAGACTACAGCCTCATCTCGCTCAGCATTTTCTCCTGCTGTGGTTTCGTAAATTTCCTCTAACCCCTCGCACCCGAGCCTATACCCTAAATTGCAAGCTTTTTGTAGATCAGCGAAGGCTTTCTCAAGCTGATCTTTCTTTCTATAGAGTAGCCCACGGCTATAATAAATCGGCGCGTCCTCAGGGTCTATCTTAATGGCCCGGGTATAGTCTTCGATCGCCCCGTCATACTTCCCCATCAAGAAATAGCAAATGGCACGGGCGATGAATGCTCGGTCGGAATTTGGGTTTAAAGATATCGCTTTATTAAGGTCTTCAATTGCCTTATCGTATTGCCCCTTAGAGAGATAAGCAGTGGCACGATAGGTGAAGTATTTTTCTTCTTGAGCGTCTAACGAAATTGCCTTAGTATATGCTTCCAAAGCTTCATCAAGTTCATTATTTAAGAGGTGCCTTCCTGCTTTTTCATACCATTCATCTGCTTGAAAAACTTTTTCACTATCCGAAATCTTGGCTTCCATCATTGTAAACCCCATGGATGGTAAAAGGAAAAGGAAGAGAAGGTAGAATATCATTCTGAATCCCCCCGGATGTTTCCGCAATTCTTGATATACTTATCGGCAATAACCCTAAACCCAATAAAAAGCGAATTTTCTGCGCCGTTGGATCTCTAAAACCCCAGGGGTCATCAGTCCATCTTTGGTTTCTTCCTTCTTGACGTCAGGGTTAATCCGAATTGAAAGGATATGAAAATTAGAGGAGGGATTATCTTCCCGGATATGATGCTGGATATCTTTCGGCCAGGGCTTTTTCCCTAATTACAAAAAGGTTTTCTAGATTCTTCTCTTCCTGCCGGGTAGAATCGAAGCTTCCGGTAATGACAACCTTCCCGTCAATTACCATAATATATTTCCTCATCTGAAAATACTTCCCAATTTTCTGCAAACTATCTCCCCTCAAGAATCGGGTTAAATATATGGCCACATTTCTCGGTTCATTAAAAACTCTCCGCCTAACCTCGGTTCATTATATGATACCAAGCTCCTGGATACTCAAGTCTCAGTGGTCGTGCCATAAAAAAAATTCTACAAAATTAAATGAATAAAAGTAAAAAGCAGACTTGACCCCTTTTCTGACCCTTTTTCACTTTTTTTCTTTTTTTTGCCCCCCTTTTGTTTTGCAATCATCCATTCCAACTTAATTCACAATATCAAATAGTTATCTTGGTACCACCCATTCCAGAACATTACAAGACAACCGATGGGGAAAATCATAGAAATTTAGATCGGAGTGCTTTCGAGAATCATGGGAAGATTTTTCTATTGCGGCCCTCTTATAATCTTCAATATTTCCGGGGGAATTTTGTGCCCCAAAGCCATGGCTCGCTCGAAATGTTGAGTGGCTAAAAGAAATTCATTCTTGCGCAAGTAGGCCACAGCTAAATTATAGTGGGCTTTGGCGTAACTAGGATCAAGGACCAAGGCCTTCTGGAATTGGGCGATAGCCTGATCCAACATATTCTTTTCTCCATAAGCCGATCCAAGATTGGCCTGAATCATGGCATTCGTTGGGTCCAAAGCTAAAGCCTGTCGGTGCTCTTCTATCGCCTCATCCACCATTCCTTTTTTCATATAGGCAGTCCCGAGGTTGGTTCGAGCCAGGGCAAGTTTAGAATCTATGGCCAAGGCCTTCCGGTGGGCGGAAATGGCTTCGTCGTACAATCCTTTTTGTTCATAAACGACTCCCAAGTTGGTGTGGGCCAAGGCATATTGGGGGTTTAGGTCCAGCGCTTTTTGGAAAATGGAAATGGCTTCGTCTAATAACTCCTTTCGCCGGTAAACGACTCCAAGATTGTTGTAAGTCAGCGCATCTGTTGGATCGATGGCCAAGGCCTTCTTATATTCAGAGATGCTTTCCTCGAGCATCCCCTTTTGGGAATAAAAATGACCTAAATTGGTATAGGCGACGGCAACTCCTGGATAACGCTGCAAGACATCTTTCCAAAGGGTTTCGCTATCGCGCCAGACCTGGACTCTATGGCGGCTTAACCCAGCAAAGGTTCCTATGATTCCAGCTACAACCAGGAAAAAAGCTATTCTTCTGAGTGGGGGGATCAGCGGAGCCCCCTTGGCCAGATGATGGAAGAGCCATCCTGCCAGAAAGACCAACCCGATAATGGAGAAGTAAATGAGCCGGTCTGCGGCAATAAAATCGCGGCCGAAGGGAACCAGCTTTAGGGCCGGGAAGATAGTTAGAAAGAAAAAAGTTAACCCAAAAAAGATTTCCCGCTGCCTTCGGTAATAAAAAACCCCTCCAATCAACCCGAGGGTCAAAAGAAGAGAAATAATGCTTAGCTTATCGGGATAGGGATAAAAGGCCGAAAAGTTGGCCGGGATAAAGAATTTTGAAAGGTAAAAAAGGACTCCATAGCTGGCAGCCAACAGATTGTCAACCGATAAAATTGGTCTGGAGCTCATCGCACCGCTGGCCTGTTGGCCCCATACACTAATAAATCCAAAAATAAAACTCATGGCAAAAAAGGGGGTTTTTTCATATAGGGCCCGCCGATCCCCTCGCCGGCCAAGAAAGAAATCCAAAAGAAGGAGAAGAAAAGGGAGCAGCAGACCACTGGGTTTGGAAAGGAGGGAGAGGAAGAAAAAAATTATGGCCCCAACGTAAAAAGATTTGGAAGACTTTTCTAAATACCGGCGATACAACAACAGAGCCCCCAAGAGGAAAAAAGTGGCTAGCAAACCTTTCCTTTCGCTGACCCAGGAAACAGCTTCAACCTGTATAGGATGGAGACTGAAAATAGCCGCCCCGGCAAAGGCTAAACTCAGCCGGTGGGTAAGGAGGTAGAAAAACCATAGGACCAGGAGTCCATTGGCGATATGGAGAATCAAATTTGTGCGATGGAAGGCCTCAGCATCGAGGCCGAATAAGGCATGATCCAGGGAGAAGGTGAGAAAAGTCAAGGGAATGTAATATTTGGAAATCTTTGCCGAATCAGAGATTATTTCCTTAAGTTTCTCTGGAGTGAAGGCCTTAATCTGCGGATTCTCAATAACATTAATGGGGTCGTCCCAATTGATAAACTGGTGGCTGAGAACCGGCCAGAACGTCCACGCCGGTAATATGATAAGGATAAGGAGGCAAAAAAAAATGTAGCCGCGGGAAATTTTTATGGATCCCTGGTCCTCAGGCTTTCCTTTCAGATCCTTGCCTAACGGATGATCTCTCCTGTTTCCTTTAGGGGATTTTCCTTTTGGGGGGCGAAACTTTGGGGCCATGAAATTTTTTTCTTCTCAGGGTGAACGGAAAGTTTTCAAGAAGCAATTTGTCTAAAGCATCGCCAGGTAGATGAAGGCAGCCATTGAACTGCTAGCGATCAAAACAAGGGAGTAACCGATCAATGTGGATGACCATGCAGGTTGTGCTCATTTATTCCTTCATCTTGGGGTCCCTCTACCTGTTCATTTCTCTATAGCAAATGGCAAAATTTTGTCAAGTTTTTTGGCAGACATTTCTGGAATTCGCCGATAAACCGATTTACCCTTTTCTCCTACCATTCCTTTCGAAACTTTTACCCCATATCGCATGTACTCAGGATAGGCCTGAAAATCTACCACCATCGTTCCATCCCGCCGGAATATTGGAAGGGGACGTGGAAGGCTTCGATGGACAGAGTTGTCCATCGCGGAAGTCGAAATCCCGCGCTGCGCGCAATCTCAGCCATGGCGCCCCCACTCATGACTCAAATGGTTAGCAATCGTCATCCTAACCTTCGAAACCCCCCTCCTCTGGCACCCGTACGGGAACAACTGCTCCTTTCTATTGTATCTTCCATTATAGTGGATGACATAGCTGATCAAAAGATGGCGCAGGAAGTGGGAGATTCCGTGAGGGCCACTGGCAAGCAAAAATTAAAAATTTAGGGACACATCAATATTTTTAATTTTTCCTCAATCCCAAAAATGGGATGTGTCCTTTATTTAACGGCTTAGACTAACGAACAAGGTAGGGCATTCTGACTTCGAGGGCTTTAACCGGGCATTCAATTTCGCAGGGCAAACAGTACCAACAGGTCTCATTCCACTCTGCCGCCCGCCCGCAACTCAAACAGCGCTCTGCTTCTTTCCTGGTAGTCTCGGGCGAGAAGACCTTTTCGGTCTCTACATCGAACCTCCTCTCGGCCAAAGGAATCCGGGCCAATTCTCCCCTTGGCCCGCCTTTCGCTCGCGCTGGATCCACTTCGTATTCTTTGATATATGGCCCACTCCAGAATCCCCTGCCCCAGCAAAGTCCATCGCCCCTGACGAACCTGTCCATGGATACGGCTGCTTCCTGGCCGGACGCCAGGGCATGCACCACCGAATTGGGGCCGGTCAGAGCGTCCCCGCAGACAAAAATCTTGTCCCGTGTTAAAGATCGCTTGGTCAAGGGATCTGCGGCTAAACATTTTGAGGTTGGATCAAATAGCTCCTCCGGCAAGCCATTAGGCTCCACTCGCTGACCGATGGCCACAATGATCGTTTCGGCTTTAAGGATAAGTCCGCAACTTGGCTCGAGAGTGGGATTAAATTTTCCGGAGCTATCGTACAAGGAAAGACACTCAGACAACTCTACTCTGATGGAACTGTCATCCTGGACTACCAGCCGCTTAGGGCCCCAGCAGTTTTCCATGATCACTCCTTCCTCTTGAGCCTCCTGTATTTCTCTTTCAAAAGCCGGCATCTTCGCGCGGTCTTCTAAGCAGACGATACGGACTTCGGGCACTCCGAGCTTCCGGCAGGTTAAGGCGGCATCCACAGCGGTGTTTCCCCCACCCATGATGATTACTGATCGGCCCAGTGGGGGTGGGGTTCCTTCTTTGGCCTGCATCAAAAGCTTGAGTCCTGGAATGATTCGCTCGGAATCTTGGCCGAGCATATCCAGCTCTATAGTAGCACTGGCTCCGATGCTCAAAATCACTCCAGCAAAATCTCTCTCGAGCCTTCCTAACTCTATCCTTTGCCCGATCCGTTCTCCAGTCCGGAATGATATGCCCATTTGATAGAGCATCTCAACAGCCTCTTTTACCAGAGATATCGGTAAACGAAAAGACGGAATGGCATAGCGCAACACCCCACCAGGTTCATTTTCCGCTTCGAAGACAGTGACTTTATGCCCTTTGGTCCGCAATTCATAAGCGGCCATCAGCCCGGCAGGCCCAGAGCCCACTACAGCCACCTGAAAGTCTGTCTGCTTTGCTTGTTCTGGCAGGCGGTAAGAGATTTCGGAATAAAAATCAGACAGGTAGCGCTTTAGAGCCCGAATATGAACTGCCCCATCTGTTTTTCCTCTCTCACAAGCCGCCTCGCAGGGATGGCAGCATACCCGGCCCAGAATCCCGGCGAAAGGAGAGTAAAGCCTCATTTCCTCAGCGGCTTCTTTTTCCTTGCCCTGGGCGATCAGGCGAATGTATCCCTGACAGTTCATGTAAATCGGGCAGGCTGATCGACAAGGCGCCACTGAGAGTCGCATGTTGTCCAATATGCAACGCTCAACGCAGATCCCGCAAGCATAACAGAGGTCGCGGTCAATTCGAATGTTGATATCCGAGATCATGACTGGGCCCCCTTGCCGCCCATACTGATGAGCGGCTTGGTACTCACTCGAATATCGTCTGGATGTTCACCCTGGCGTAAGACGACATGGCATAGCCAGTTTTGGTCATCCATTTCGGGGTAGTCTGTCCGCCGGTGGGCACCTCCCCAGCGGCTCTCCTTTCGTTCCAGGGATGCCCGAGCTGAGAGGGTAGCGCACTGGATGATATGCTCGACCTCGTAAAGCTTGGAAAGCTCATGCCCATTTCGGACCATGACTTGCTCTTCTATCTCTCCTTTAAACCGCCCGGCCCATTCGGCCCAGCGCAGAAGCTTATACTCATTCTTGGGCGAGATCACATAGTCGCCGATGAGCCTTCTTACTTTGTATTCAAACTCTCGGACGCCGATATCCCGTCCGCTTATATCGAATAGGTGGCTGCGCCGATTTTCCACAACCCTCACCTGGTCCTGATCGAGCTGGCCAGGGGGCTGCTGCGAAATAAATTTAACTGCCTGCTCTGCAGCCACTTCCCCAAAAACAAAGGCGCCGGTAAGATGCTGCTTGGGTACACAGGCGACGTCACCTGCGGCGTAGAGCCCGGGAACTTCGGTTTCCGCTTTCTCATTGACCACAATCCCCGCCATGCCATGTCCCCCACATAGCTGGCACTCGGTGGGCCACAGTTCGATGTCTCTTTTCCGGAAATCCACTGCCCGCCCCTTGAAGAAGCGTTCCTGGACTGGTCTTTCCGTGGTGAAAAGAATATGCTCTATCTCCTCGATCGCCTCTGGCTTGAGGTGGCTCAGCCGAATCCTCAGAGGCCCGCGTCCCTCACTGAAGGCTTGCTCCATGCTGGCGATGTCGTGGCACTGCCCCTCCATGATAATGCGGTCAAAGATATCCAAGAGTCGGCCGCCTCGGGTGAGGGTAATGGCCAGCAGGGGCATGTTAGCGTCCTTGATTAACATGGCCCGGCGGGCATATTCCATGCCGGTCAAACCGGCTCCGGCTTTATAAGCCATCACGTATCCATCCCCGGTATTTCCGGGATAATCAAAAGTCCCATACAGATAGCCAGAGTTAGGGAGGGAGAAACGGGCTGTGCCTCCTGCGGCCAGGATGACGGCCTTAGCCTGGCAGATTACCAGTTCACCAGTGCGCACCTCCACTCCGATGGCCCCGGCCACCCGCCCGCTGTCCAAAAGCAGATTAAGCCCCATAACCCGGTTTATCACCAGGGCGCCTTTTTCCAGGACTTTGCGGGAGATGATTACCTTGAGGTTCGGCTCTTCCATGGCGGTGAGAAACTCTCCCTTGGGGTGATACTGCAGGGTGCGATAATTCCCCTTCTCATCCTGGGGGAAATAGACATCCCAGCTCTCTAATTTTTTCAACAGAGAGAAAGAACGCCGGGCCATTTCGTAGCTGGCCGGAGCGTCAACGATTCCAGAACAGCTCAGGGTGATCGACTCCACGTAGAGTTCAGGAGTAGTGAAGTTGGGGATGGCTACGATATTCAGAGCATCCATGCCGCGGGCGATGGAGCCGCTGTATTTGATGTCCCCTTTCTCGAAGATCACCACTTTGAGATCAGGCTGAAGTTCCAATGCCCGATTCGCCGCCAGGCAACCGGCACTGCCGCCACCGATGATCAACAGATCGGCCTTTAGATATCGATTTTCCATTTCTGACTTCCTTTCCTGCCTTTCCATATTGTCAAAAACTAACCACAGAGGCCTCAGAGAAACTATTAGCTTATGAAGGGGATGTAGGTTCTGAATCAACTTTCGAATATTGGCCGAACTCAACTGCGCTGAGAATGCTTATCCAAAGTTAAAGATTCTGACGAATGAAAACCTGACCCTGGCTCCATGCTCTGGAATCGAGGTGAATAGCTACAGGAAGAAATACCCCCGGAAAATTTCTGCCCATTATACCAACAGCCAAATTTAGGATCAATTTATAAAAATATCTTGCCACCCCCCAGTTTTTCCATAGGAAGGAAAATCGTTTCTTGATAGATCCGAGGCGGACTCGGGCGCAGGGCCGCTGTCCTCGCCCGCATAAGGCACTTATTGCTCCTGAGCACGGGCCGGGGCTCCCGATGGCGGAAGGAAAGGAGC
>Ga0315312_1001665_pt1 | contig 16714 bp, 12 predicted proteins | sample TDP7_MG_FD_203629 | JGI IMG/M metagenome (GOLD analysis project Ga0315312, IMG submission 203629) | Freshwater sediment microbial communities from Lake Towuti, South Sulawesi, Indonesia - TDP7 | ecosystem: Environmental > Aquatic > Freshwater > Lake > Sediment | place: Indonesia: South Sulawesi... | reverse complement strand
TCGTACCGCGTGAGATAAGCAACAAGTAACCTGGCTTTTATGCAGATTGGCAGGAAATTTTGTAGATTTTTCCCTGCTGTTCTACATTGAAATCAACGGGCAAAAATTTCTTTATAATTTCCATATTGGTTTGCAGATGGCTGGAAAGCTCGTTGGTTGTATAGCAGCCAGCCTGTGCAAGTGCCATATAAATCAAAAGCTGGTCAGCTAAAAACCGGTCAACCCCGGCACCGCTGGCTAAGAAATTTTCTGCCAGCTTGACAACCTCACTAACAACTTCTTCGGAAGGCTTACCTTTCATTCCAAATGCGGTAAATACCGTTGTTCGGCTGGGGCTGGAAAGACGAATCGTCACACAATTGCCAGCACCAACTGAATCTATAACTTCAAGGTGTTCGATATTCTGGAAATCCAATTTACTTTTTAATAGTAGTTTCTTTTGTTTCTCGGCGATGTGTATGGGGAGTTTAGATGTGTAAATCCGCCCATAAATTTTGGATTTTTTCATCGGTTTGCAAAAATCTATTGTCTTTTCTTTCTGTTTTTGCCAGGGCTGGACATCAAAAGTAATCTTACCGCCGCCAGCGGGAAAAAAGCCATGTCTTATTAGGCGACAACTTGCCTGGAAGCCGGCTGTAGCAATAGCAGGCAAAAAGGTCTCACAAAGAAAATCATACGGCGGAGCCCATGGATTATGGGTTCCGCCGACAACGGTAACTATCGAAGGCTTGTCAGCCAAAAACAAGGCAGGTAAAAGCGTTTGAATCACCAAAGATGCAGAACCGGCTGAGCCTACGTCGAAATAAAAATCGCCACTTTGAACAGCACCCGGCTGAAAATCCAGTACCTTTGAACTTATTGCAGCACCGTGACACTGAGCGTTGGAAATTTTGCAGGCAGCTTGCACAGCAGCTAAATGCTGTTTAGCCAGGCCTGGATTTCGTCGAGCAGCACGGATGTTCTCTATATGCAAATTTTTGCCGGTTATACAGGCCAAGGCCAGACTTGTTCGCAGTATTTGCCCTCCTCCCTCGCCAGAACTACCATCAATGAAGACCGTTTCCACGATACTATCCGGTAATATCTATCGTGATATCTCCAATAACAAGACAGCAGATTTGGCTGATATCGAGTGGTGGAGCTTTAACAACCATAACGTGACCTTCCTGCTGCCAGCCGGTTATTAAACCTAAGGTGACATCTATACCTTCTCGATTCCGCAACGCAACCAGCCGATTTATAAAGCTCTCGCTACTTAAACCTCGCCCCGGCTGAACCGCTATGTCAGCTAAGCTGATATTGTAAAGACCAGTGTCGCGGAAGTATTTCACAAATTGACTTTTGCGGTAGCTTTGCCTTTCCTGCGGCGATTTGATTGCTATCTGCGGCGGAGATTCAATCCGCTCAATCTGTAGGTCAAAAGACTTCAGACCCGAAAGGATACCGCTTAATTCGTCTTGGCGCTGCACCGCCAAGATTAACCTTGGCTTTAATATTTGCTGCACCGCCCACCACAGAGCAGCCGCTGCTGGGCCTGTGATAAGACCTGGAGTATCAATTATGATCAATTCGGTGACTTTAGATAGTTGCTGAACGCCTTGCACGATGGCCGCAGTTAATTGCAATAGATGACCGACCGGCGTTACATGCCCTACAAAACTGATACCGTTTACAGCAAGCTTTGAAAAATCGACCTGCGGTTTATCGACGATGGCCCAGCCGACCGTTGTAGGCGGCCCAATATGAGACTGGCCGATATCCGCATCCACAATTCCGATAGGTTGACGGCAAGCCAACTGCTCTGCCAGGGACATAGTAAGAGTGGTTTTGCCCGTATCCGATGCGCCGAGAATCAGGCAGATGCCTTTTTCAATTCTACACTTACTTACAAACCTTTGTGCAACTTTATCAGCCCAATCTAATGACATCGATTACATTTACAAAAAACAATAGAAACTGGTTATCAGGATAACAGGTTATCAGGCAGTGGGTATCAGGCTATCAGGCCACCAGGAGAATGAATTACCTTATGGCTTCCTCTTTCTGATATTCTGATTCTCTGATACCCTGCACCCTGATGTTCTGATATCCTGGTTTTCTTTTTACTGACGATAGCCCACCACGACCATATAGACGGGCTCGAGATGCTTTGGCAGTAACAAAACTTTACTGACCGAGGCATCATCAAAGGCACCGACAGCGACAGAGCCGAGCCCCAAAGCCTCAGCCTGAAGGTGGACATTCTGAGCGGCGTGGCCAGCCTCCATGTAAACATAACGAACGCCCCGCTGGCCGTAGCGACTCGTGGTTCTGGGAAACTCGGCTGCAAAGACCAGCGTCAGCGGCGCAGCTTCAATAAACTCCTGTCCCCAGGCAGCCGATGCAAGGGCCGAGCGCAGGTCTTGGTCTGTCAGCTTTTCAAGGGCGTGTTTAGCCAGTAGATAGTGAAACAGACCTTCCTCAGTAACAACAAAAAGCTCCAGAGGATAGGTTGCCCCTGCTGAAGGAACCGTACGATATTTACTTTTAGTGTCTTGACCCTGAGCTGCCCAGGCCAATTGGCCGATTTGCTCTAGTGTAAGAGCCTGCTGGGAGAAATCCCGCCAGGACCGTCGAGCAGCTACAGCTCTCTCCAGTGACATCGAACCATCCAGATTCGGCTTAGGAAGAGTTAATATTTCCCGCATAGTTAATCTCGTTCTTTATTAGTTTAATTTGTGGTATCATAACCACAAAATCTAACCATGTCCAGCATACTCAATCGGTACTGGATATAGAATTTCCATCCTCAGGCCTTTGCTGTCGAGTTCCTGATTCTTTGGTAACGTCTCGGCCTTTCCTAAAACAATCTGGCTGGCCGTCCACACAGCAGCAAGGGCATCCAGAATATCGTCCGGCGCTACTTGCTTGGGTTTGCGCGCCTCGGCAACCAGTTCAGCAATGTCTGGGAAAATGGGAGCCAGTAGTTTCATACGCTCGTTCCGGCCAGCTAGCTTTCTCTTTTTGTGTGACACCGGCTTTTCGCCGTTAAGCGCCCAAAAGGCCAACTCAGGGTGAATTTCTCGCACACGCTGCTGAAGCTGGGGCGTCATCGCTCGGTCAACTTCACGAATCTTCGGCATTATAAAAAAACTTTGCCTATTTAGCTTCTTGCCTGAATGCTTAAAGCAAATTTCACTTGCGGTTTGTGGGTTTTTGGCTGAAAGACATAGTCTTATAGGTGGCGGAAAGATACTGCTGGCCCGGCCAGGACCGAGAATTTTGCGAGCCAGGACATCGCACTGGCGCGGCTTGTCACCATCGCTTAAACCGATGGGAATATCAACGCAAATCAATTTACAATCGGTCGTTTTCGTAAGTACGTCGGCAAAACTGCTTGCGACGCAAAAGTCTAAATATTTAGCCCCCAGTTTTATTGGGGGTTCTGTTACCAAAGTTATAACAACAAACCATCCCGCTTTACATCCATCCACGCCAGCGACCCTTCGGCTACGCTCAGGGCAAGCTTTTTGAAATGACCTTTTATAGGGTCCAGCCTTCCCGGTAAGGCGGATTAACATACTTGTTGGCTTCTTCATCATTAGTTATCCGCATATTTTTAACATCCCAGAGCAATTTACGATTCTGATTACGCATCGCCAGCACACCTAAAAGAATCATCTCTGTGAGGGGTCCGCCGTAGTTGAAGTTTGAACTGGCAGGCACACCAGCTTTACAGGCGAGAATCCAGTCTTGATAATGACCTTGTGAGCGGGGCAGAGTCTTGACAGGTAGCTTATAGGCCTTCATCTTCGATTCTGGAACAATCCGTAGCTCGCTGGCACCATGGGACCCGTGCATAATGTTGCCGTTTTCACCAATCAGCAAAGCACCCTCACCGTCAAATCTTCGATTGATTTCCATATCATCCGGCCGAGGCGGACGCAGTCTGCCATCTGACCAGGTCAGCTTAAGCGGCGGCATACTGCCTCTTGCTGGGAATTTATAATGAACTATGGAAGCAACAGGATAGGTTTCTGTGATGATTTCGGGGTCAAAATGGGTGGTTGTCGCCTCGACCTCGATAGTTTCTACCTCATCCAATCTTAGTGCCCAGAAGACCGGATCAAGGATATGACAACCCATGTCCCCCAATGCTCCTGTACCGAAGTCGACCCAGCCACGCCATTTGAATGGCAGATAGGCAGGATGATAGGGACGATAAGGTGCTGGGCCAAGCCAGAGGTCCCAATCCAGCCCCTCAGGAACGGGTGGTCTGTCTGTGGGACGTTTCATATTCACGGCAAAAGCTGCGCCGCCGGAAGGCCGACTGCTCCAAGCGTAGACCTGCCGAATATCTCCGATGGCCCCATCCCAAATCCATTCACACATCATGCGGATCTGTTCGGATGAATGTCCTTGATTGCCCATTTGGGTCTGGACCTTATATTTGCGGGCCGCCTCAGTGATTTGGCGGACTTCATAAATCGAATGTGCCAGCGGCTTTTCACAAAAGACATGCTTACTCATTTTAATGGCTTTCATAACAGCGACTGCGTGTGTATGGTCGGGGGTAGAGACAATCACCGCATCGATGGATTTTCCCATTTCATCCAGCATAAAGCGGAAATCTTTATATTTCTTGGCCTTGGGATAAGCATTGTAAATGTCTGCGGCACGCTCCTCGTCCACATCACATAATGCGACGATGTTTTCGCTGCTAACGCCTGTAAGGTTGCCTCGGGCTCGTCCGCCGGAACCGATTGCAGCGATGTTCAATTTATTGCTGGGAGGATTTCGTCCCAGGACATGAGCCGGTACAATAGTTACTGCTGCCATCGATGCAGCTAAATTACCTACAAATTCACGCCGGGAAATACACTTCTTTTTACTCATCGTTCTCTCTGCCTTTCAAAAATGACAGAATCTGTAAAATCTCAGATATTATTTTATCACGACCTTGACGGGTCAAGTTAAATAGCCTGGTCGATGGGTAATTTTTTACTTCGGAGATAAGGCCGGTTCCCTTCTGGGCCACGGTAGCTAATACGGATTTATCAGATGCAAAGAGCCGGCGAACCACAGCGACAAACTTTTTGGAAAGACATTCCATTTTGCCAATCTCATCGAGGATAAACAATTCAGCGTCGATTTGTTCGATGTCTAAAACCGGCACTACAGATTTTTCAAAGCCTGCAACATCTACTCCATATTTGCCTACTCTGAAAGGCCCTTTGATGTCGATATGGGCGAGTATCCCGGTGGCGCCATCGAGGCGGTTCCAGTAAAAACCTTTGCGCCTATCTTTTTCGCGTATTTCTTGCGTATAAAAACCTACCACCTTTTCGCAGTTCAGCCTTTCTATGATTTGCAATATAGCAGTTGTCTTGCCACAACCCGGCAGACCGGTTAATAAGATTTTGGCGGATTTAGGTGACATAGCTATAATTTAAGATCTTTTTGTTTTGACCCAGCTTTTGATTTTGGCTGGTGAAAGTGTGTTTAGAACGTCGGCCTTTGTCACCCAGCCGCGGGCAGCTGTGGCTACGCCGAAGCCCATCAGGCTAAGGCCCCCAATACTATGAGCATCTGTGCCGATGGCCAGCTTAACTTTCGCTTCAATAGCCATCTTACAGTGGACATCCTTTAAGTCCAGCCTCTGTGGATGGGCATTGACCTCCAATGCGGTGTGCGTTTGGGCAGCATGTTTGATTATAGCGGCTATATCAATATCCATAGCTTCACGCTCGCCAATCAACCTGCCGGTTGGATGAGCGATGCAGTTGACATATGGATTATCCATCGCCTTTAACGTGCGCATGGTCACTTTCTCACGCGAACTGCCAAGTCCCGAATGTATTGAAGCTATCACAAAATCTAAATCAGCGAGCAACTTGTCATCGAAATCAAGCGAGCTATCAGCCAGGATGTCAACCTCCGTTCCAGCCAAAATGGTTATACCTTTTAATTTCTCGTTGAGTTTGCGAATTTGCTTGATTTGCTCGGCCAGTTGTTTAGCGGATAAGCCGTTGGCGATTGCTGATGATTTTGAGTGGTCGGTGACACAGATAAATTTATAGCCTAAGTTCATTGCCGCCGAAGCAAGCTCAGCTATGCTGGCCCTGCCGTCGGACGCAGTGGTATGGATGTGGAAATCGCCTTTGATGTCTTTAAGTTCGATTAGCTCAGGCAGGCTGTGGCTTTTTGCCGCCTCTACTTCGCCACGGTCTTCACGCAAGACAGGGTCAATATAATCAAGGCCGAGCTTTTTGTAGATTTCTTCTTCGACCGGGCCTGCAATCATTTTGTCGCCCGCAAATAGGCCATACTCATTCAGCTTCCACTTCGACTTTATAGCGATCTCTCGCAGGCGGACGTTGTGCTGCTTGGAGCCGGTGAAGTATTGCGCTGCAGCGCCGAAACTTTCCCCAGGCACGACACGTACATCGACATGGACCGGGGTGGTTTCAGTTTGGATAATCGCTGAGCCTTTTGTCGGGCCTGATGCCAGAACCTCCTGGACGAACCCTGCGCTGGTAAAGGCCTGTATGATTTGCTCGCCGCCAGAAGCGGCGACGAGTATATCCACGTCACCGATGGTTTCAGCACAACGGCGCAGCGAGCCGGCAGGCTGGATTTTTTCAATACCGCCTTGTTCGCCAAGAAATGCGCCGACTACATCCGCTGCCTCCATCGCCTGGTCGAGGCGGATTCGGCCGGTGGACTTTTCCAGAAACTCGATGCCTTTTGTGATTGCTGCCGCTTTCTTTTCGCCGAAGCCGGGCAATTTGGCCACAGAACCAGCTTGTAGCGCCTTTTTCAGGTCGGTGATGCTGGTAACATTAAGTTTTTCCCAGACCGCCTTTGCGCCTTTCGGCCCTACGCCGGGGATGGTGAGCAATTCCAGCAGCGTTGGCGGGATCTTCTTTAGCAGCTCCTGGTACGCGGTTATCGTGCCGGTCTTCACGAACTGTTCGATTTTGGCCAGGCTTGACTTACCAATGCCAGGTATCTCTGCGAGCTTGCCGCTCGCCAGCAGAGCCTCGACATCGGTGGGCATATCCCCAATAATACGCCCGACTTTTCGGTAGGTGCTGATACGAAAAGGGTCCTCGCCGAGTATCTCCATAATATCAGCCATTTGGCTAAAAAGCTCGCTAAGGATGGTATTTTTCATGAGCCTGATTATATCTGAACAGTAATAAAATGAAAACGATAATTCTTCCATCTATTGGGCAGAAGTTCAGAAATTTGTTATAATTACAGTCTGGATGCTGAGTGCTCATTTCTCGATATTTGGCGAGCATCCAGCATCGAGGGTCGAGATACGAGAATGAAGGTTCAGTGCGAATTATGTCCGAAGATGTGTGTAATTGAGCCTGGCCAAAGCGGCGACTGCCGGGTGAGAATCAACATCGATGGTGTCTTACGCACGGTCGTGTACGAATACCCATGCTCTGTTAGCCCTTATGACCCGGTGGAAAAGAAACCGCTTTTTCATTTCCTGCCTGGCACCAGAACTCTTTCGATCGCAACCGTTGGATGCAACCTGCACTGCCAGAACTGCCAGAACTGGGAAATATCGCAGGCCAATCCCGAAGAGAGCACAGCAGCTTTTTTGCCGCCTGAAAGACTTATCCAGCTTGCAAAAAACTATCGCTACCCGTCAATTGCCTATACCTACACCGAACCCATTATTTTTTATGAATATGCTTATGACTGTGCAAAGTTAGCAAAAGATGCCGGTATACGCAACATTCTTGTAACAGCCGGGTATATAAATGAAAAGCCATGGAAAAAACTTCTAAAATATATCGATGCTGCGCACATAGATTTGAAGGCAATTACCGAGGAATTTTATAGAGAAGTTTGCTCCGGGACATTGAAACCCGTTCTGAATGCTTTGGTTGTGGCAAAGGCAAGCGGTGTACATGTTGAAGTTGTAAACCTGATTATTCCGACACTCAACGATAAGCCTGAGCATATCCGCGAGCTTGCCCGCTGGGTTAAAACGAACCTGGGCAGCGAGACACCACTGCACTTTTCGCGATTCTTCCCTCAGTACAAGATGCAGCATCTGCCGCCAACTCCGCCAAAAACGCTGGACATGGCTCGCGAAATTGCGGTTAACGAGGGACTAAACTACGTTTATATAGGAAATATTCTCAGCAAGGAAGGTCAAAACACATATTGTCCAAGCTGCAAAGAGTTACTTATTGAACGTAGCGGCTATACCATCCTGCAGAATAAAGTTAAAGACGGCTATTGCCCAAAGTGCAGCAAAGAAATATACGGAGTTTGGAAATGACACGCAGAAAATTTATTCGAAAGTTGATAAAAGCAGGTTCAGCAATTGTTCTTGGCGCTTCTTGGCCGGTCAGAAAGGTTGCGCCATGTAAATTCGTGCGGGCTATTCGGCTTGAAAAATATCCGGGTTGCTTGAGACCTTTGCCAGACATCTCTAAACCAAGCAAGTGGAGCGGCTGATATGGATAGATGGTTAAAGAAATCCACGATAGCGAAATTTCTGGTAGGTCTGATGATTATTTTGCTGGGCATCGTTGCCGTATTTTTCTGGAAGGCACGCCTGCCGGAAAAGCCTGTGGCAGCTAAGCCAGCTAAAGTTGTTCTGCGTTCGTTACTTGCTGAAAGAGGATGGTATCCTGCCGATGCGAACGCGCTTAGTAGGCAAATCGAGGGCTTTTTCCAAAAAGCCGACGTTCAGCCAATAAATAACGTAATTGCCCTTATTCTTCCACATGCAGGATACACGTACTCAGGCCAAACCGCGGTCTCTGGCCTCAAAGCCATCGCTAAGCAATATAAGCGAATTATTGTGATTGGTCCGAGTCATTACCTGCCTATGGAGGAGGTACTGAGCGTGCCGAGGGTAACACATTACCAAACGCCACTCGGAGAGATACCGCTGGATGTGGAATGTATAAACAAGCTTCTAAAATATTCGATGTTTCAAAACGTACCGCACGCGCACCAGTATGAACACAGCGTCCAGATAGAACTGCCGCTGTTACAATACAGACAAAAGGATTTCAAGCTTGTGCCGATTGTGGCTGGTCACTGCTCCTTAGAAACAATTAATAAAGCCAGCACAATTCTGCGAAGTTTAATAGATCAGCAAACCCTCGTAATCGCAAGCTCAGATTTTACTCACTATGGACCAAACTATGGCTATGTGCCTTTCAGAGAGGGTTCCCGCGAAGCGGGGTCCCAAAACATACCTGAGCAAATCAAAAAGCTGGATATGGGTGGATACGATTATATAGAAAAATTGGATGGCAAAGGCTTTCTGGAATATAGGCAGCGAACAGGAGCAACGATATGCGGTTATGTCCCAATAACGATTCTACTTTCGATGCTTGTCCCGAGCAGGGTCGAGGGGATGGAAAAGGACATCAAGGCTGAGTTGATACAATACACGACTTCCAGCCAGCTAACGGGCGATTTCAACAATTCCGTTAGTTATCTTTCCGTTGTCTTTTCTGGAGCGTGGACAAGTCACCCAGAAATCAAACCGCCGGAAAATAACCCCAAACTGACTGAAGAAGACAAAAAAGAACTTCTGACTTTAGCCCGCAAAACAATAATTTATGCTCTTGCGAACCAACGAGTTCCAGAAGCATCCGATTTGGGCGTTACAATTGGCCAAGCAATGGCCAGACCGCGTGCGGCCTTCGTGACGCTCAAGAAAAATTCTCAGCTACGAGGCTGCATAGGCGACATCTTTCCACAGCGGCCTTTATACCGATCGGTTATTATCAACGCCATCAACGCCAGCCTTAATGATAAACGTTTTCTTCCGGTAATAGAGGACGAATGTAAAGATATTACGATAGAAATATCTGCGCTGACCGTGCCGCAACCTATTGACTCACCCGATGAAATCCGAATCGGCACCGATGGCATCGTGTTAAACAAGGATGGTCGGTCGGCTGTGTTCTTGCCGCAAGTCGCGCCGGAACAGGGCTGGGACATTAACCAAACACTCACACATCTGTCTCTAAAAGCAGGATTACCTGCTGAGGCCTGGAAAGAAGGTGCAAACTTCTTAGTTTTCCAGGCTGATGTTTTTGGTGAAGAAAGATGAGATTTGCCCGCGGCTTTTTGATATTCAGCTACGGCCTATTTACTATAGCCGCCCAGGCCTTACTCTTTCGTGAGTTTATCACCACCTTCGAAGGCAATGATATAAGCGTTGGAATCTTTTTCAGCTCGTGGCTTTTGTGGGTCGCCTTTGGGGCAATACTGGTTTATAGAACACAAACCTTCGCCCAAATATTGCTCAAGCACATAGAATTACTGCTTCTGGCGTTTCTGCCTGGTTTTATCTTGCAGTGGATATTGATTGTCCAAGCAAGAGAGCTGGCTGGCATCGAATCTTATACTCTATGGTCGATACGGGCCATGCTGCTATTGTCACTGATAATCAACGCCCCGGTCAGCGCTATCACAGGAATGTTCTTTCCTACCGCCTGTCGATGGGTAAAACAGAATGGCCAAGGTTCCCGCGGAGCGGGGTCCCAGCTTGCTGTCTCTCGTGTCTATATTATAGAAGCTGCGGGAAGTTTTTTAGGCGGCCTGGGCGCAACCGTTCTTCTCGGACTCGGTGTAACTTCAGCAAAGATTTTCTTTATACTTGCTTTTGTTCTATCCTTATCGGCGATCTGGGTACGGCTGGCCAAGACAAGACGATGGGGTTGGGCTTTTGTGCCAGCGCTCGCTTTAGTTTGTTTGATTACCGGAGCTGACGGGTACCTGTCCCAACAAATTCGAATCATAAAGTGGAACAAGCTATTGCCTGAAGGGAAACTGAAGGGCTCATTCCAAACAGTTCAGGCTGAGTATCTTTATGGAATCTACCAAGACCAGTGGGTAGCTGTTCGTGAAGGCAGCACCGCTGAAGTGTTGCCGGATTATGAATCAACTGGACGGATTGCAGCTATTAGTCTTTGCCAAAACCCTCAGGCAAGTAGAATTCTGGTCATCGGCTCCGGATTAGGCCTCTGCCGGCAATTCTTGCGCCTGCCGCAGATCCAGATGATAAGCTGGGCACACTGCGACAGCGAATACGTGCAGAAAATTAACAAATTTATACCCCCAGAGCTTAAAGTTAACGACCAGAGGTTCCATATCTTACTCGGTGACATTCGCTCGTTGCTGACCGAGCAAAAACAATATTATGATGTGGTAATTATCAATTTGCCTGATGCGACCAGCTCGGTCTTGAACCGCTATTACACCCTTGAATTCTATCGGCAGATAAAAAACGTTCTAAGGCAAAACGGCGTGTTAGCAGTCCGCGTAGCGGGCGGAGAAAATATTATGGGCACCGAGCTAATCAACCTTGGTGCCTCGACAAAACTAACGCTCCAGAGCGTTTTCTCGAAACTTGTTCTCGTACCTGGTGAGGACACCTGGTTTATCGTATCTGATTCCCAGAATATAAGCGGCGAGCCCGGCACTTTACGAGATCGCTTTGTGGAAATAGAAGGTGCAAGCAGTGTTTTTCCACCGCAAGCTTTGCTTTCGGTTTATTTACCGGACCGTGCTGCTGCCGCTCTAGAGAATTATGGGGGCGCTGATTTGCCTGAAAGCTTGTTGATTAATCGTGACCGTCGGCCTTTGACGCATCTATACAGCTTATTGCTGGCAGCCAAACAATCCGGAGCACCGGTTACCAGATTGGTCAAATACTTAGCCTTATCTGGCCCGCTCACCTTTATTGTCCCGATTTTAGTCTTCGTAGTTTTACGAGCTATCTATGTTTCTCGATCCTGGATACTCGATACTCGATACTTGACTGTTGATTCGCAAGGGCCGAGCATCGAGCATCGAGCATCGAGTTTCGACAGTTCGTTTTTGATTTTCTCAGCTGGCCTGGTGGGAATCGGGGTGGTAATTGTCCTGATGTATTTGTATCAGACCCATTTCGGCTCGCTGTATTTGTACATTGGGATTATCTCATCTTTGTTTATGGTAGGCCTAACTGCTGGAGCAGCTTTAACTTCGTCGCTCGTCGCTCGTCGCTCGGGTCACGGGTCACGGGCGACGGGTCACGTATTTGTGGTAATAATCGTCCATACGCTGGTCCTGGCCACCATTGCCTTTTGGCCTGGCCAGCTATGGACGCACTTATTTTTTGCGATTGCATTCGTCTGGTGCGGCGTGTGTGCCGGCTGCTACTTTCCACTGGCTGCCCAGCAGCTCACTGGTTTTGGCTTTGAGACAGGCCAGGTCGGCAGCAAGCTCGAAACCGCTGACCACATCGGTGCCTCAATCGGCGGATTACTGACAGGCCTTGCGCTTGTGCCTGTCCTGGGTGCAAACGTAACGCTTTTCGTATTTATCCTGCTCCTGCTGGCCAATGTCCCACTTGTCGCACTGAGAAAGCACAAGGCGATAGATTCAGAATCTCAAATTTCGACCCTTGCATTTCAATTGCGTAGGCTCGGCTACATCTTATTCGGTATTGGCGTATCTGTTATCTTGTGCTCAAATCTGCTAGCTGACGCTGCCGCCAGACTGACGCCGTCACTGCCTTTACATTCAGCCCAAGCTCTGGCCGGTGCCTTAAGACTTGAGCAGGAATCTACGGTTCCTCGCGATAGCGCTCAAGAAATCAGCTATTTCAGGGTTTGTGATGCCAACGATAAAACAACCGGCTATATTTTTAGCTCCGAAGACCTGTCGCCAGAAGTACGCGGCTTTGGTGGAAAAATAAATCTTGCTATTTATGCGGATCCCAATGGCACGCTGATTAACTTCCACATAATACGGTCAAACGAAACTCCAGCGTACCTTCAGATGCTTAGCCAATGGCGCGGACTTCTGAATGGCCGTCGTCTTTTTCAGCCTCAGCCTTTCGCCGACATTCATGCAGTAACCGGCGCAACTGTGAGCTCCAAAGCTATTCTAACAGCACTTGAAACGTCAGGGCATAGATTTGCCACGCAAATTCTCGGCCGCTCTCTCCAACTAGAGCCAAAAGAACGAACTCTTTGGGCTAACTACCTGCCGGACACACATGGGCTCTATTTGATTGCCGCCTTTGTACTCGCTTTGATTGTAACTTACCGTGGAGGATTTTGGAGCAGATTGGCCGTGCTTTTACTTACCTTAATCATCGGCGGTATCGTTTTGAACGCCCAGTATTCCAGTGAACAAATAGCGACCATATTGTCTTTGCACGTCCCTGCGGCTGGATTGACCGGTGCATTCTTGCTGGTTGCAGTGATACCGCTGCTGGTTATTTTTTTCGGTAATATTTATTGTGGTTACATTTGTCCTTTTGGTGCCGCGCAAGAACTGCTTGGATATGTGGTTCCTGATAGGCTCAAGCACCCTATAACTAAAGATGAGATGCGAAAGGCGAGATTCGTCAAATATGTGGTCCTTTTTATTTTTATAATTTTATTCTTTTCTTCCAGAAGCCGGAGCACACTTGCAACAGACCCTCTCATATCATTTTTCAACCTGCGATTTTGGAAGTGGTCAATGATTGGGATAGTGACAGCAGCTTTGATAGGGTCGGCCTTTTATGCTCGTTTTTGGTGCCGGTATTTGTGCCCGGCAGGAGCGTTTTTGTCGCTGCTCAACAATGTTGCAATTCTGAAGAGGTACTTGCCGGCAAAAAGATTTGCCAAATGTGAGTTTGGCCTGACCGCCAAAGACCATCTGGATTGCATATATTGCGACAGGTGTCGTTACCAGCCAAAGGCGGTGTTCAAAGAAAAACCTTTGCCGCGTCCTGATTATACCCCAATGGGACTTTTGACCCGCTATTTTGTAGCTGCCGTACTTATAATAGCAACACTTGTATCGACGATTTCTATAAGCAGGTTCCTACAAGTCATTCCTGCTGGCCTTGGTCAACCAGCTATCTTAGCACCCTCTGGCGGCCAACCAAGAGATGTCGATTTGCAGCGTGTTCGCACTCTGATTGAGCAGAAAAGGCTCTCTGATCGCCAGGCCGATTTTTATAAAAAGATTGAGTAACACTGTTTAGCCGTCGCCGGCGAGACGACTGCTGAATACGTTATCCATTTTGCAAACGAAAAACAATAATAAGGAGAAACAAAAATGTGCAATACATGTGGCTGTCGCGCAGAAAAGAAAACCAAAGCCAAGTCGAAAAAGAGCACAAAGAAAGCCGGGAAAAAGAAATAACCATTTTTACCGCCGAGTTTCCTGAGAAGCCGTAGTAATCGGTAACTGGTGGGTCAACCACAGATGAACTTAACCAGCTAACCAACTTCCTCTGCGGTTAAGCGGGATTGTGGTGGATATACCGTTCTAAAACTTGCCCTCCGAAATCCGACGCTGCAAAAGCCTACGACAAAGCGGTGAAGAAGTATCACAGAGGGTTTGCCAAACTAAATCTTCCTGAATCGAATGGAAAAAACTCGATGTCGACTGACCGAAAGGCTTGACATTAACTTCGCTGCTGATCATGGTAGTGATGTCGCCACCAGGCCTTGGACGAGGTTTCACTATGAGCGAACAGAATGAAAATCACAAAAAGAACAAGGAAAGGTTCCCCAGAAAGACGGTCCTATCTGCAATTGGGATTGCACTTGGTATTGCCGCTGTATGTTTTACTGTTGCCGCGATTTTGCCTCCAAACGAGCAGCCGTTCTTCAATAGCCCTCTTAGAAGCGTCCTGACGGGAATTGGCTTGTTAGGTGTCGCATGTCCATTATGCATTGTTGGGCGCATACTTAAGAAGCGAGCGACCAAGTCGCCCTATTTTGAAGAGGCTTTCATTGCGACAGTTATCAATGTTTTCGGCTTCGTATGCCTTGGCCTTGGCTTACTCTGTATTGGTCTTAGCGTGTACGCCTCGGTCAAGTGGCTGCTCAGCCCTGAGTAGTCGCAAATTCACCAGTCACCGGCACAAAATCTCGGCCTCAAGTCATCTATCCTCCGCCCCCGTGCTTTCTTGCGCAAGCAAGAACGGGGGCGATTGCGAAGTCCAAACAAGCTCAGAGGGGTTGGCCAGCAATGCCGGCCAACCCCCTCTTTTACCTCTTTTTAGGCCAATGATGGCTTCTCATTTCCTCTCACGGTGATTCGAACGCGCCGATGTCATATGCAGCGCCTTGCGGGCGCGGATTACCGTTAAAGTCAGTCGTTAGAGTCACACCGACGGTGGAGGGGTCCACGCCGGCATTGATGGCCGGTGAACCTGGCCCTGGGACATAATTGGCATCCAACAGCGGGTCTTTCTGAATACTGCCCGTATGCGTTCTGTTCGTAATGGGCATTGCGGTCCCGTCCGCCTTCAGATTGTTGAAGAACAGGCAATTCACCGCGTTGATCTTAAAGAAATTTGCATTGCGAGAACTCAGGATGTGATCGTTGCCAGCGTCGGCGCCAAACGTGTTGTTGGCGAACAGGCAGTTGATGACTTGCGTCGTATCCGTCGTTTCGTCATCAACGCCGTCAGCGTTTGTGTCGGCGGCGTCGGCGTTGTTGTAGATTATGTCCTCATCGAACTGGTGGTTGGCCACGAAGGTGCAGTTGATGAACTTGGAGTTCCGCCTTACCTCACACATCCGGTCGGGAGAGTTGTCGGCCTTCGTGATGTTTTTCACGAAAATGCAGTTCGTGACAGTGGCTTCGTGTTGTGACTCGTTCGCAAACTGACATACGTTGCCGTTGTCCCAGGAGGTGTTTGCCTCGAACCAGCAACTGTCAAGGCGAACAACGGTGCCGATAGCGTTTGATTGAATCGCGCCGCCATCGTCAGATGCGTTGCCGTTTAGGAAAACGCAGCGGTTGGCGATTAATGTTGTGCCGGGCGTTATGGCCGACGCCGAGCCTCCTGCCACCTTGATATGACCACCGTCGCCGTCAGCACCTGCTATTGCAACGGAATTTGCAGAACAGGCATAGTTGCCGTTAAACAGACAATCGTTGATGGTAACTACCGAGAGGCCGGTGATGTTGATAGCGCCTCCGTCATCTCCATCGCCTTCAGCAGGCGTATGATTGTTCAGGAACTCGCAGTTTGCAATGGTACCTACCGCCTGATTGTCGATGGTGATAGCGCCGCCGTCGCCAGACTGGTCTCCAAATTCATCTTCGCGTAATAGTAATTGTGCGTCCAGCTCTGCCATGCTAATTTCACCGCTACCGTTGGTGTCGATATGCGCGAAACGGTGCAGGTCATCATCTGCAGTTCCCTCAGTCCCGTCTGGACCTGGAAGACGAATGCCATCGACCTGAGTGTTTGCTTCGTTAGGGTCGAGGCCGAAGCTGGCATTAGTGTCGCGCGTAGTGAAATTGGTTTTCAGGTCAAATGCAGCTCCCGTGTAAGAGAACCGGTCGTGAGTGTCCGCGACACAGTTCTGGATGGTCATCCCTTGGAGAACCCAGTCCTTAGGACCTGAATTATTGGGCTTTTCGTTGTCTTCATTGAAGAAGCGGTCGCCCCACGCCACGAAAGCGCGCGTGACGTTATTACCGTCGATAACGGTCAGCCCGGAACCTGCGCCCTTGTAGGTTACGCCATCTTTGATTGCGATCTGGGATGTTAAATAATACGTACCCGCGGCGATCTCGATGGTATCGCCGGCCTGAGCGATCGCATTCGCCGCCGCGATGTCTCCACCTGCTCCAACAGTAATCGTAGCTGGAACACCGATCAATTTCGCATTGTCGAGGTGAATAATCCCTTGCGCTGAAGTACTCTGAATGGATAAAATTATCTGCATCC
>Ga0315312_1001664_pt1 | contig 16749 bp, 16 predicted proteins | sample TDP7_MG_FD_203629 | JGI IMG/M metagenome (GOLD analysis project Ga0315312, IMG submission 203629) | Freshwater sediment microbial communities from Lake Towuti, South Sulawesi, Indonesia - TDP7 | ecosystem: Environmental > Aquatic > Freshwater > Lake > Sediment | place: Indonesia: South Sulawesi... | reverse complement strand
TCTTTTCGAAGTCCATCTCCTTGAAGGAAGCATCTATTAGGGCGTCGTACTCTGGGTTGCTATAGCCGGGATAGTTCCACCCGTAGTCCATGATCATCTCTGAGTGGAATCTATCGTACATGTGTATTGGATAGGCCTCGAACCCGCGGCTCATCTCGTAGACCTCGTAGGTGTGTTCCAGGTCCAAGTTATCGTATAGCACCTCTTCACTTGTAGGAAGGGCCTTCATCCTTATCCCGATGTCCCTGAGCATCTGCTCAATCACGTCGCCCGCATCCACGGCTATGGTGTCCCAGTCCAGCGTCCACATCTCGAAGGAGAGTTCCTCCCTAGCTTGAGCTTCAACCCTTGACGAAAATAAAGGAACGATGATCACTATCGCCAGAAGCAAGGAAATCAATGCACTCAAAACGAGCTTCTTCCTTATCATTCTTATTTTCCTCCTGTTTTTATATTGTATCGTGAAAGCTTAAAACTTTTTATACTCGGGGAAGCTGAACACAAAACCTTCCTAACGGAACCGCTAATAGGCTTGCGGAGTAAAACGTAGCTCAGAAAATCATAAAACCGAGCAAGCTTTTTATTTGTATATTCTAGGTGTTGTTCATGTCTGTTGATAAGGAATATGCTCTCGATTGGATTGAGAACAATAAGAGGCTACTTACTGAAATCAGTGATAAAGTGTGGGAGCTTGCTGAACTGGGCTTAATTGAGTTTAAGTCCTCGGTGCTTCTGGCAGAGGAGTTGGAGGAGCATGGGTTTAAGGTTAAACGGAGAATTGCAGGCATGCCCACAGCCTTCATAGCCACATGTGGTGAAGGAAAACCGGTCATAGGAATAATGGGCGAATACGATGCACTACCAGGGCTATCACAGAAAAGGGTTCCATGGAAAGAACCATTAGAACCAGGAAAACCTGGACACGGATGTGGACACAACATTCACGGAACAAGCGGTATGGCAGCAGCCATAGCAGTAAAAAAATCCATGGAAAAGCACAAAATAAAAGGCACCATTGAGTTTTTTGGATGTCCGGCTGAGGAGAATTTCTCGAGTAAAGTGTTCATGGTGAGAGATGGATATTTTAGTGATGTGGATGCCGTGATTAGTCATCATCCAGGCGATATGAATGAGGTTTCCTTGAGAAGCTGCTTGGCTGTTAACTCGGTTAAGTTTCATTTTTACGGTCAAGCTTCCCATGCTGGTGACTCCCCTGAGCATGGTAGAAGCGCCCTGGATGCGGTGGAACTGATGAACATGGGTGTGAACTATCTAAGGGAACATGTAATCCAAGATGCGAGAATACATTATGTGGTTGAAAAGGGCGGAGAACAGCCGAATATTGTACCTCCCTACGCTAGAAGCTGGTACTACATAAGAGCGCCAGAGAGGGATCAGACAGAGTTCATATACAATTGGATTCTTGATATAGCAAAGGGAGCAGCCATTATGACGAGAACTGAAATGAAAACAGAGTTCCTAGAAGGGAGCTATAACCTGATTCCTAACAAGACCATCGCGGACCTGATCGTTAAGAATATGCGTGAAATAGGGCTTCCCAAGCACAGTGATGAAGACTTGAAGTTTGCTGAGGAAATTGCCAAGACGATCACCCCTGAAACGAAGATTGCCCAATTAAAAAAATCAAAACGTCCCGGATGGGAGAGATTTGCAGATAAATTAATGGACGATGAAATTCCTGACCCCTGGGGTGAAGGTGAACTTAGCCATGGCAGCACCGATGTGGCTGACGTGAGTTGGCAGACACCCACTGTAGAATTCGGCACCGCCACTTGGGTTTTAGGTACACCCGCACATTCATGGCAAGCCGTAACGCAAAGCGGAGTTGGACTTGGACATATATCATTGATATTTGCAGCGAAGGTGATGGCTGCCACAGCTATTGATCTCTTAACAAGCGAGGATGCCTTAAACAAAGCAAAAAAGGAACATAAACAAAGGATAGGTGAGAAGAAATACAGGTTACCAATACCTCCAGATCATAAGCCTCCCCTCGATGTCTGGGAGAAATAATTTCCATTCGCCTGACATTTTCACAGTAAGCGATTCCCGCTTTCTGGATACTGTGTCAAGTTAGAGAATGTACCAGAAGTTATTGGTGCGGCCGCCAGGATCTGAACCTAGGTCACCAGCTCGGGAGGCCCCAAAATTCGTATGCCTAGCCATACGATGGAAGAATAGAAGAGAATACTGGTTGAGAATAGTTAATGCAAAAATTTGTCAGCTAAGTTCAGCGGTTTCTGTCTTGTTGACCTATAGCTTTCAAAAATCACTGTTACTAATCATTTAACCTTTAGCTCCTCATCCATCTTTTTTAGAACTCCCTCGACTAAGGGCTTCAATGGTGGTAAGTTCTCTTTTATTGTCTTCCATAATACTTCAAGATTGACTCCAAAATATTCATGGATGAGTTTATCCCTCATCCCTGCCATTGCACTCCATGGAACTTCGGGATACTTCTCTCTTACTTCTTTGGATATGCGTTTTGTTGCCTCTCCAATAATTTCAAAGTTCCTTATCACCGCATCTACGGTTTTACTATCCTGAGAGAAAACCTCAAAACTAAGTCCTCTTGTATATCTTTCTATTTTTCCTAAAGCTTCAAGGATGTCATCGATGTAAACCCTGTAATCTTTTTTCATAGGTAGATAGCCTCTTTGATTATTCTTTCTTTTATTCTTTTTTTCAGGGTCTTTTTCATAACCAAATCAACTTTAGCCTCTAACTTATCGCTCAAAAACCCTTCAAGTTCGATAAACTCAAAAAGTCCAATCGGTTCAGAGAATTCAACTAGCATGTCTAAATCGCTCTCTCCTTTCTGCTCTCCCCTTACATATGAGCCGAAGAGCCCAATGCTTTCCACTTTGAACCTCTCTCTCAATACTGGCTTGAGCTCAGCTAGTTTTCTTTTTATTTCTTCGAGACCCTTCATATTCATCCTCTTTGCTTGAGTTTATTATAGGTTAACCTCTTAAAAACTAGTACTCCTTCAAATTCTAATCTTTTTCTCATCAATTCCTCTGTTACCTCAAACTCCTCGGCTAACTCAGCCACCGAGTTACAAGAGCCGTTTAGCCATTCCTCACTTAAATCTTGCTTAGTTTTTCTTCTGGAATTAGAAGGTAGGCGGCGAAAAGCTCAGCTTCCTCTCCCTTCCACCCAGCTCAGAAGTTTGGTGCGGCCGCCGGGATTTGAACCCGGGTCGCCGGCTCGGGAGGCCGAAGTCCTCACCAGGCTAGATTCCGCTTCATGGATCTACGGCCGCTCACGGCCGCCCTAAACTCATAATTTCACAACAATTTAAATCTCTTATGCCCGGGTTATCTTGCTTTCGGCACAAACTTTTGAAGCGGGTTTTCCTCAAGAACCCTCTGAAGCTGATGCTGGTTTAGACCAGTCACGAGATCTCCGTATATTTCGCATCTTTCCAACACCCCAATCTTTTCTGGGCTTCGAACCACCACCTCCACTTCATCACCAGAGCCAAGAATCAGGTGAATGTGAAACGATGACTCCTTCTTGCCCCCTTTCGTCACTGACTGCCACTCGTTTCTCAAAATCCCAAAGCCGCTTTTTTGAAGTTGAGTTAGCACAATGGTTGGGTCTGAGGAAAACGTAAGGATGTCTATGTCACTGTTACGATGGGCGGTTCCTCGCCAAACACTCCCAACGAGTCTAGGGTGGAAATCCTTTAGGGTTTCCATCACTTGTAGAGCCTCTTTCCTCATCCGAATTAGCCGTTCTTTCCTTGATGGTCCTTCCGTCTCTTCAGTGATCTTGTAGAGCTCCTCTGCAACCTCTAGATTGCTGGGGAGAATTCGTGCTCCTAGAGTTTGAGCCGCTCTCCTCTTCGCTTGCTTATACTCCTTTTCTTGAGATGTGTAAAGCAGGATAGCGGCTTCCCTAGCCACTCGTTTCCTTAAACTTGATAAGCGGTTTCTGTCCAAAATTCTCCCTTTAGGTGGCATGTTAGAGTAAGATTGGAGGTGCTATGCGGCAATTGAGGGTCGATATGTAAGCTTAGACTTCCGAATTCCAATGTGGCGTAGTGGCGCTACCTTTTTTGCCTCATTGTAGATGTCAGAAGCGATCTTCCCTAAGACTGTTTCTTGAACAAATTGATCAAACGTAAGGGCGGCAGCCTTCTCCTCCACCAGTCTCTTCATAACATCACGTATCGCTTCCTCTTGCGAGGTCTTGATTCGAGTGAGAGTGAACGCGCAAACCGACAGTCTCACTCGGTAACCGTCCTTGGTTGTGACTTGCAGAACCGAATCAACCCTTGTGGTTCTTCTTCGGACGAGACTTCTTAGGTAGTCTCGGGAGTATTCATGCCCCCTAAAAATCGTGTTAGCGGTTTTGCCATCCACCCCGGTGACTTGAAAATACATTTTTAGATACTGATGAGCGAAGTCGTTGGTGATATCGTAAAGCGTGACATCTACCACCCTTCCCACCAGTTTTGATGGGTCGTCGGATGGAAGGGTTCCCAACTCAACCCCGCCAAAGTAGGACGGAGACATCACTACGTACCAGATTTTCCCCCGCCACTTATCCCGCACACGCCTCTTCGAGGACACGCTGAACCTCCAACGCGACCAAAAGTTTTCACATGGTAGTATTAAAGCTTTAGTGTTTTGTGGTGAAGGTTATCCTATCCTTTCGATTCCACCCATGAAGGGTCTTAAAACTTGAGGAATGATAACAGAGCCGTCCGCCTGCTGAAACTGCTCTAAAATGGCTATCATAGTTCGGCTGGTTGCCAAAGCAGTGTTGTTTAAGGTGTGCACAAAGCCAGCTGGGGCTTGACCTTCTTTCTCTCTATATCTTATGTTGAGTCTTCTTGCCTGATAGTCGGTACAATTCGAGTTGGAACCAACCTCCCGATACATGCCATCCGCCATCCAAACCTCTATATCGTATTTCTTTGCGGCTATTATCCCGATGTCTCCAGTGCAGACATTGGTAACTCTAAAGTGTAGTCCCAGAATTTTGTAGAGGTCCTCAGCGTTCTTCTGGAGTTCCTCATGAAACTTCCAAGAATCCTCTGGAAGACAAAAGATAAACTGTTCAACCTTGTTGAACTGATGCATCCTAAACAACCCCTTCGTATACTTACCGTGAGCACCAACCTCCTTCCTGAAACAAGGGCTAACTCCCACGAATTTTGTCGGTAAATCTTCCTTGTTGATCACCTCGTTCATGAAGAGGGCAGCCATGGGGTGTTCGCTCGTGGCTATCAAGTATAGGTCTTCCTTCTCTACCTTGTAGAGCTGGTCTCCAAAAAATTCGAGGTCCGTGACTCCAAGATAGGGCTTCTTGCGCATCATGAAGGGCGGCTCTATAAGCTGGTAGCCTCTCTTTCTCATGAAGTCTATCGTGTAGTTTAAAATCGCGTAATCCAGCAGAGCCAACTCCCCTTTTAAGTAAAAGAAACCGTGACCCGCAACTTTAGTAGCCCTTTCAGTGTCTATCAAACCCAGATTTAAAGCAATTTCAAGATGATTCTTGGGCTTAAAATCAAACTCTGGTGGTTTACCCCAAACTTTTACCACAACATTTCTACTATCATCTTTACCGAAAGGAACAGACTCATGCAGAAGGTTAGGAAGCTTCAGTAAAACATAATTTATTTTCTTCTTGTACTCTTTGACGGTTTTTTCCAACTTCTCCATGTTTTGAAGCATTTTTGCGGCTTCTTCAAGTTTTTCGCTTGCATCTTTTTCCTTCTTTTTTAGGTTGGCGATGTCAACGGTTACTACTTTTCTCTCGTGCCTAAGCCTGTTGAGTTCTGTTAACGATTCCCTCCATTTCTTGTCGTACTCTATCAGTTCATCGAGCATCTTAAGCTTTTCAACATCTCCTCTCTTCTCTAAATTCTTTCTCACAACGTCCGGATGCTCTCGAATCAGCTTCATGTCTAACACACTAACACCCCGTTAGCCCCTTAGCCCTCTACTCAAAGCAGGGTTTAGAATCGACTTCGTTCTCATCTCTCGCGCAAGCTCCTCCTTCTGACTTTCAAACCTTTAACGTGTCATGTTAAACATAGAATTCAAATATTTAACCCATGCGACAAATTTGATGCGTCAGAGCATGGTCAATGTCAGAGTGGGCATTGATTGGGGTGAACTTTCAACCCCTTTGCCACCGAGAAAGCCTTTTCTGCTACAGAGATGCAGCACAAAAGGTCGTCAATCGTCGCCATGAAGGTTTGGAGTTTCGTTTCGCATCTCACCCACGTGAGCACCTTGAAGCCTTTTCGTGTAGTTCTGATGAACAAACCGGGCGGAGCTTTGATGTTGTCTGGTGAAACAGCTTTGACAACGGCTTCCGCCTCCCTTTCGTTTTTGTAGGAAAGCGTAATCTCAGCCTCCAAGCTTCATCTCCCCTAGCTGCTTTTTGACAAACTCATCCACGAGTTTGACGAAGGATTCCACGTGTTTGATGGGAATCTGCGCTCCAGCAGCGATGTTGTGCCCTCCTCCTCTACCTGAATGCTCTTCTGCGGCCACACGCATAATCTCTCCAAGGTTGAGGCCCCTACTCGTTAGAAGGTCTAGCGCCCTCGCCGAGACCTTGGCTACGTCTTCCTCTGGGACTGTGGAGTAGGCGATGATGGGTTTCTCAGGCTTAGGAAGGCTTGTGGAGAGGATGGACGAAACGGTCCCGATCACCTTCTCATCGATGAAGTCTTCTCCCCGCACCACGTAGATGCTGTTTAACTCCTCGATGCGGCCGGGTTTTTCAGTTAACCAGCCAAGATACTTAGTGATGGTTCGACGATATTCCTCCAGCACGGTGTTAGCTTCCTCAAGAGCGGTTCCCCTGTCACTCATGCAGATGGCTACACCGAGACTAGGCTTATCCATTCGTCCGGTGGCGTTGAGCAGAACTGCGAACTCCCGAGCGTCCCTGAGAGGGGTCCAAGGCTCCTCATGGGTTAGCGTGTAAACGCTTCCAATCAAGGTCAGCGCGGTGTCGCTTGAAAATCCCTTTGAGACTAGGTAGTCAGCCAGTGCAGAAAAAAGCTTTTTTTTCTCCTCTTCTGAAAGGTCCCTTAACGCCCTCCACTTGTCCATGTGTTTCGGTGTGATCCCTAGGCTCGCGAGGAAGGCTAAGCTTTTGTCTTCCTCCCCACTTATACCGGGTATGAAGGGGTTTGTGGTGCAAGCTAGTGCCTTATGAATTGGGCGCGTTTCTCGTCCGAAAAAAAGAAGGTCGGTTTCAAGCTTCAGATAGCCGGCATTCACCGCATCTTCCAGTATTGTCTCATTAACGCCCCCTAGTCTCCGCTGAGCGTATTTGTCCTGTAGGTCTCCAAGGGCTCCTATAATAGCGAGGCAAGCCAAATCAACGTTCTTTTCGTCTAGAGCTTTGGCAATAAAGTACGCCACTCCAGCTCCGCTGAGGTCTCGGGATCCGTCGATCCCGTGAATGTGAGGGTTTACTTGGATAAACGCCGACGAGGTTTCCCCGACAAGTTGATGGTGGTCAATTATGACTACGCGGTAGTTGGAGAGTTTTTCCCTCAGCAGGTCGAGGTAGCCGCTTCCAAGGTCTGTGAAAATGGTTAAGGAAGGCTTTTCCGCGGCTATTTCATTCACCACCCCCTCATCAATCCACTTCTCAATTCGAATGCGAACTTTCCCTCCCGATCTAACCAAGGCCCTTCCCATGATTCCCGCAGCCGCCAATCCATCCGCATCGAAGTGGGAAATGATGTGGATGACCTCTTCCTTTTCAATGTGCTTTAAGATGAGATCAGCTGCTTCGGAGGCAGTGTTCAAAAGGGCACTGACTTGTTCTTTCTTAATAGACATAAAAACCCCTAAGAAGTGGAGGCGGCCTTAAATTGGTACTCCCAGTCTGGGAGCAACAAACCCTTACGTTTGTAGTATCTCGAGAGCTTGTAAATCTTGGCCTCAATGACTTGAAGAGCTCGCTTATTATGCAGATCCTTTTTGCTCCTTTCAAGATGAACACGAAGGCGAGTAGCCTTTCCCAGCAACGTTTCCAGGTCCTCAGGAATGGGGGGCGCCAACCCTGCCTCCCTTAAAATTTGGGAAATGGTTTTTCCTGTGATGGGCTTAGTGAGGGGAATACTATGCTGGTCGCGTAGAATAGTCCCGATCCTGCTAGGGCTGTGGCCCTCCTTCGCAAGTTTGATAGCCAGGGCCTCCACTTCTTCAGGTTTGTACTTACACCAAGTGGGAGGCCTCTTGCTAACGGGTCGGGTGGAGTGCGACTTTCTCTTTTCTTGCTTTGGCAATTTTTGTCCTCCGAAGGCTCTTTATGAGCGAGCAAGTGCTGATATTTAAAACCTTCGATACACAATCTTAATCCCGTTTTAACTAACCATCCGCACAAATCCATGACCAGTAACGTGGTTAGAAATCTGCGTATGATAATATATAAGAACGAAACCACTTCATGTGTTTTAGGGGCCGCACCATAAGGTTAAGGTCTATAGAGAATCTGGCTTAAGAATTTAGAGGCATTTTGATGTTTAAGGCTGGGAGACGCCTAACAAAAGTCTGCATTATTTCGATCTGCATAGTTTTCGTTCTTTTAGTTGGCTATTATTTCAGCGACCTGCTTAGAATTCGTGAGGATATAGAGTACAGGCGTACCGCAGAAGCCGTATTTGATGATGTTTTGGGGGAAATGGAAAAGATTAGAGGTCTCTCTCTTCTCGGCAAGGTCGAGTTGGAGATAGTTGAGGTCAGCTGGGTGAGGGAGAACTGGGGGTGGAAACAGGTTGAAGCGGTCTCAAGGGAAATTGAGATTGAGGAGAGGATCTATAAGGCTCTTTTCCTCATTCCCGAAAACGTGAGCCTTCGGGAGGTTAAGGTCCAAGAGGCAGGCGCCATCCTAGCCGCAAGTTGGGAGGGCAAAGTGTATATCGTTAAGGAGTACTTTAACCCCTACGATAAGCCAAAGGCTAAGGAAACCTTCGCCCATGAACTCACCCACATCCTACAGGGTAGAAACTTTAAGACCCCTGAGACCAAGAGTCATGACGAAAAGCAGGCTTGGTCTGCCCTCATCGAAGGGGATGCAGGACTAACCGCCAAGGAATGCATTAAAACGGAAGAAGACCCTATAAAGCCTTCACCCCTCATCCTAGCACAAAAAGCTTCATTTTCATACATCTATGCCTCAAAGATACCAGATTCAATGACGCGGATATGGCTGTTCCCTTATCAGTACGGCGAGAACTTTGTTAGAGCACTTTATGCTAAGGGAGGATGGGAAAGGGTTAACCAAGCATATGAAGACTCTCCTCAAACCACAGAGCAGATTATGCATCCTGAGAAATATCTTGAGGGTGAATGGTACGCTGAGGTTGAAGCTCCGCCTCTAAACGCTTCAGGCTGGACTAGCGCAAAGGCAGATAGGCTTGGGGAACACTTCATACTCGTAATGTTGGAAACGCATGTGCCGACGGATGAATCAGCGAAGGCTGCAGAGGGGTGGAACGGAGACAACCTCACCTTCTACGAGAAGGAGAACGACTACATGTTCACTTGGAAAATTCTTTGGGATACGGAGGAGGACACGGTCCAGTTCTCCGATGCATTCGCCGACATGATGAGAGCCTTGGGTGCAGAGGAGTTGGCCACGGGCTTCTGGAAGGTTAGGGGAGAGTACATCAGCTTTAAGAGAGACGGGTTGAGCACCCTTATCGTAGGTTCCACAACCATGAGCCATCAGATTAGTATGGTTGCCTCGGCCAAAGAAGACCCAGATTAGGTAAAGGTAGAAGGAGCGAGGATGCCTTGATCTTTCCACAACGGAGATTGCGGTTGGTAGAGGTTATAGCTGCCATGAGTGCAGTTTATCTCTTTTCTGCCTTGTATCATTTTCCAGAAAGCGTGGTCACGCCCTCCCACTATTCGGATATAAACTACATCTGGTTTCGGGAGTCTCTGGGGGTTGGTCCGCATAAGTTTCCGTATTTGGATTATAATTTAGAGTATCCTCCTATCATTGGCTTGGTTATATGGGGTGCGAGTTTTTTTAGGAGTCAAGTCCACTACCACTATGCCACTGCAGTCCTCCAGTATCCCTTCGCGCTAATGACGGTTATCTCCTTATATCTGACCAGCAGAGTCAAAGAGATAGAAATCAGCCGGATCTTCATATGGTGCATCTTCACCCTTTCCATGATCTGGTTTGTCTACTATTCTTGGGACATCATTGCCATAGGCTTTATGGCGGCCTCTATCTATTTCCGGGCGGTAAACCGAACCAAAATGTCCAGCCTACTTCTCGGTTTGGGAGCGGCAACCAAAATCCTGCCGATATTTCTCCTTCCCGTCTTCATGCAGGAGGAAAAGAGATGGGCGGGGCGTTTCTTGGTAGCGGGCATCGCTTTAGGGGTTGTACTGGTTTTCAATCTTCCCTTCATGGTCTGCAATTTCAGCGGTTGGCTCTGGATCTACGCCCACACTGCCTTCTGGGTCAATGAAGACTCTTTCTGGTTATACGTATTTGGACCTTACGAGACATTCCTGTCAAGAGTAGGTTCTGCTCTGCTCTTCTTCTTTTTTATCATCGTGGTCTTAACAAGCAAAAGGGAGTGTTTTCAAAAGTGCTGGGCGATCATGGCTTCCTTCTTATCAAGCACCTATATCTTCCCCCCTCAATTCACCCTTTACCTTTTACCCCTCTTCACACTGGTGCCCGCAGTATCCTTGCCCTTCTTCTACATTCTCGACTTCGCAAATGTCTCAATCATAATTCTCTGGTTTAAGCAGTATGGAGCATACCCTGCTGGTCCCATGGACCCTGCCAGCCCTGTCCAGTGGATAGCCTCGTTCAGACAGCTTTTACTCATGTTCTTACTCATAAAATTCCTTTTGCAACGACCCTTAGAAGAGGATGCTAGGCCCCCTCAGAACTTAATTCCTTTCTAAAGCATTTAGGGACAACCCTTAAATAAATCCACAGAAACTCAAAGGTTGAGTGTGATCCCATGATTACGGGCTGGGAATGGATAGTGGTAGTAGGAATAATTGCGGTGTTACTTCTTTGGGGCCCGAAGAAACTGCCAGAATTGGCTAAAGCGATTGGTGAAGCGAGAAAGGAGTTCCAAAAAGCCTCTAAAGAGGTCACGAAACCTCCGCCTGAGGAAGAGACTAAACCTTCCAGCGACGATCTGCTTATTGAAACCGCTCAGATGCTCGGGATAAGCACCGAGGGAAAGACGAAGGAGCAGATAGCTCGAGAGATAGTCGAGAAAGGTAAGACCAGTAAGGAAAATAATCCGTAACTTGAAACTACGGAGCGACGGTTCATAAATGCCTAACGGTGAGAAAAAGGCAAATCAAGATAGGTTAATGAGTTTTTGGGAACACACTGAAGAGCTCACTAAACGACTTCGGATTGTCCTATACACCCTTTTCATATCGACCGTTGCCATGATGATACTGCCCGCAGACCTATCCTTCCTCAAAAATCCCCTGCAATTTTACAATCCTCTGGTAGCAGTTATCTTGAGGTTTATAAGAGAACAAATTCTCCCCCCAGATGTCGAACTTATAGGTTTAGAGTTCACAGCTCCAATCGAGCTTTATCTGATTGCTTCTTTCATCTTCGGAGTCGCTGTAACTGTCCCTGTTTTTGCCTATGAAATCTACAGATTCATTAACCCCGCTCTTTATCCGCATGAGAGAAGAGACGTGTATCCCTTCGTGGCATCCGTTTCAGTTCTGTTCGTCGCCGGAGCCTTATTTGGTTATAGAGTCCTTATGCCTTATCTCATGTTAGCTATGTTCCCATTCTTCACAGCCGTTGGAGCGGAAATGGTCATTTCCATAATGGACTTCTATACCATCGTATTCGTCACAACTCTAATAACCGGGTTGGCTTTCACTTTTCCTGTGTTCTTTGTTCTTCTCGTGAAGTACGGAATAGTAGGTACTGAGATATTTACGAGGAACAGAAGGTACCTGTATGCAGCCTTTTTCATCATCACCATGATTTTGACGCCGGATGGGGGTTTTCCTCTAGGCAACCTGATGATATGGATACCGATGGTCATGCTCATGGAAATCGGAATCCTCTTTGCACGCCGTTACGAGAAAAGGGGCGAGGAGCGTCGTGCAAGTTGGCTTTTAGGTGGGACCAGCTGCAAATTCTGTGGAGCAGCTGTTTCGGCTGACGCAACATTCTGTCCGCATTGTGGAAAATCGCAGAAATAATATCCTAAGGCTGGCTCTTCTGAAAGAGTATTAAAAGCTCTGCAGTTATCCACCCAAAAAATCTAGGGGCAAAGTAAATATAATGAACTTCGCCTAAATGCGGTATGAACAGATAAAATAACGAACAACGTTATAATCGGTTGGGGGCTTTGTCTAAGCTGGACAAAGGCAAATGTATGAACAGGGGGTGCCTCACGGCTGAAAACATCAAACTATGAGGACGATAAGCTATCGCTTATTATCCCAACCTACAACGAGCGAGATAACCTGCCTGTTCTTTTGGAGAGAGTTCGTATAGCATTGGATGGCATTGACTATGAGGTTATAATTGTTGATGATAACAGCCCAGACGGGACCTGGATTGTTGCTGAGCAGTTTTCACAAAGATTTAGCAACATTAAAGTTGTTAGACGGTCTAAAAAAATGGGTCTCGCCACAGCTTTCCTCGAGGGTCTAAATAACGCTGAAGGCGCCTTCATAGGCTTAATGGATGCTGACCTCCAGCACCCACCTGAATTATTACACAAAATGCTCGACACGGTCCGTGGCGGAGCTGATTTAGCTATTGCCAGTCGCTACGTTCACGGTGGTAAGGCGGAGAGGTTGCCCTTGCATAGAAGAATTATCAGCAGAGGCGCCACAGCACTGGCACATCTACTGCTTCCCAAAATCAAGGCAGTTAAGGATCCCATGTCAGGCTTCTTCATTGTTAAAAGAGAGGTAGTTGACGGCGTGAAGCTGAGCCCTCGAGGCTTTAAAATGCTGCTTGAAATACTAACTAAAGGCAACTACAAGAGGGTTGCTGAAATCCCGTATACCTTCAAGTCTAGGAAGCACGGTAGAAGCAAACTGGGCTCTAAAGAGCTTTGGAATTACATGAAGCACCTCTACAGCCTTATGAAAGACACAAAGGAACACTTGAGATTCTTCAAGTTCTGCATAGTAGGCTTAAGCGGGGTTGTTGTTAGTGAGGGCACTCTTTGGTTCTTCACAGAAATCACGGGACTATTATACCTCGTATCAGCCGTCTTGAGCACCGAGTTAGCGATCATTAATAACTTTGCTTGGAACGATGTTTGGACCTTCCGAGATAGGATTAGCGATCCGTCAATCAAATCAGCCTTGAGAAGGTTCCTGAGGTTTAACCTGGCTAGGATTGGAAGTATAATTGTAGGACTAACTGTGTTAGCGATTCTAACAGAGGCCTTAAGGATCCATTACCTTATATCGAACCTTTTTGCCATATGCGTTGCTGTACTATGGAATTACTTCATGAGCACCCACCTGGTTTGGAAACGCTAGATAAAGCACTAAGTGTAAAGTTAACAGAGCACTCCAAATCTGCGCTGCAAAATTTATATTTGGAACAACTTTGATTAAACCTTAGGGTTTGATCCGTGAAAGACATTCTAGGCAAAATTTCCCATAACTTTGCAAATCTCGAAAATTCAAATCAAATTTCGAAGCTTGTTAACGAAGCTCTTGAGGAGCAAATACCTGTTTTTGAAATATTGGAAAAAGGCTTAAGAAAAGGCTTAGAAGAAGTTGGACGAAAGTTTGAAGCGAAACAATATTTTCTTGCCGAGCTTCTCTACGCTGCATCAATAATGGAGGAAGTTATGACTATTTTAAGGCCACGGTTAAAAAGTGAGACAATTAAAAAAGAAGGGCTGATAGTTTTAGGCACCGTTAGAGGGGATATCCATGATATAGGTAAGAATATCTTTAAGATGCTGGCTGAAGCAGCCGGTTTTGAAATTCATGATTTAGGGGTGGATGTTGAACCTGAAAAATTTATTGAAATGGTTAAAGAGAAAAAACCCAATGTGTTAGGCTTGTCAGCTTTACTAACTACGACGATACCAGAAATGAGAATAGTTATTGAGGAACTTAAGAAGGCTGGGTTAAGGGATAAAGTAAAAGTTCTTCTTGGAGGAAATGCGGTGACAGAAGAATTCAGGAAAGAAATTGGCGCAGATGCAGCAGTAGATGATGCGGTTAAAGGAGTAGAACTCTGCAAGGAGTGGATGAGTGAATGAAAGAGCCTGAGACCATGACGCCAAGAGAAAGAGTTGTTAATGCAATTCGCTTCAAAAAAGTTGATGTCTTACCATGGTATGAAAGCTACTATACGGATGCGGTTCTGAGATGGCTCTCTGAAGGACTACCTGCGCATAAGACAATGAAAATTGAATGGAAACTCCGTCCTGGGAGAATTATGATAAATTATCCAATGTTTGCTGGGTTTGATCTTTACTCATTTTTCGGCACTACAAACCTTTGGGGGCTTGTGGTTCCCATAGACGAAGGACCCATACCTAGATTTAAACAAATGAAGATAGGTGAAACTGAAAGATATAAAGAATATATTATGGAAACTGGAGCTATTGCAAGAAGATTAAAGACAAAATATTGGGGGTATACAATGCCACAATTTGTAGATTTCCCAGTTAAGGACATGAAAACTTGGGAACACTATAAGAAGAGATTAAATCCTGAAGATCCCAGAAGATATCCTGTAGATTGGGAAAAGGATGCCTATATCAAGATTTTCGAAGAATACCAAGAAGGATCCACTAGGCTGGGTATTACTGGATTCTACGGTTTCGGAGCTGAGTTAATGGGCATTCCTAACTTTAATCTGGCATTCTATAAGAACCCTGAACTTATTTCTGAGATGGCATCATATTGGGAATATTTCACTATTGAAAGGATTAGGGATGCTGTTGAAACATTAAAAGATCGAATCGATATGGTCTTTTGGTGGGAGGACATGGCAACTAAACACGGTCCAAATATATCGCCTAAGCTCTACAAAGAGTTTCTGCTCCCACACTATAAAAAAGTCACCGAATTCTTAAACAAATGCAAGATTAACCGAATAATGATGGACAGCGATGGTAACCTCAAGCCAATATTAGATTTAGTTATTGAAGCGGGAATAACAGGTACATGGCCTCTTGAAGTGAATTCAGGGATGGATGTGAGAGAAGTGAGAAAGAAATATGGAAATAAACTGTTTCTCGGAGGTAATCTTGACAAAAGAGAAATAGCTAAGGGCGGAGAAGCCTTACGCAAGGAAATCGATTCTAAGTTACCGGTTATGAAGCAGAGTAGCGGATATATCGCTGGTCTCGATCATACAGTTCCTCTCGACATTGGCTTAGAAAGATTTATAGAATACGTTCACTACCTGAAGAGAAACTTGCCCCTTAGTTAATGACACTCCATATCCGATAGGGATAAATATTGGGAAAAGTGCAAAAAAAGCGGCTATTTTGATTTCGAAGCAAATGAGATTTTTAGCTTAAGCAAAAGGTTAACTTTCAGCCGTCCGGAACCTGGCTGGACTGAAAAAGACATGCTAGAAGAATGGCCTCAGCTAAAAAAGATAATATGCCTGCTTAAGGAAAATATTAAAACAGGCTCTTGTATAATCACCTCACATCATACTATATTACTGACTTTTTAATTAAGTCTGGAAAACACAAATAACTTGCGTGCAACACTCTAAAATGTGCCCAACGCCACTTTAATACACACGAAGGGATAAGAAAATGACAAATAGTAATTGGACGAGCGGTAAAAAATTTGCCTTACTTAATCTACTGCTCTTTTCACTCATTTTAAGTGGAACATACTTAATCAGCATTTCCGCGCCAGGGATAACGTTCATAAATGATGTGCGTATTCCGTTCGCATGGAATATTTCGCATTTGGGACCTCCATACGTTGCTTACGACTTCAGTCCTCCAGTGATTTCAGGGATTCTTTTCTTCCTAACATCATGGTGGACGAATAATCCCCTCATTTACCAATTATGTATTTCATCAATGTTGGGAGTGCTGTGGATGTTCTTAATCGCATTAACCCTTAAAGGGGGAAAGATGGTTAGATGGACCTTCTGCTGGTTTCTAGCCCCCTCCTTTCTCCTATTTGGATTACGGAGTTGGGATTCCATACCAGCAGTGTTCACCGCTCTTTCGACGATTTTACTTACTGCAGGGATGATTGAGTGGTCAGCACTCACCCTAGCCCTCGCCAGCTCCTCAAGTTTTTATCCCTGCCTACTGCTCCCGATTTACTTGCTCAAAACGGAAAAGGGGAAGCGCTTGATTTTCTTGTCAGTGTTCATCCTTTCATTCATATTCATCAGCTTCCCATTTGAGGTTGTGAACTCTGAGAGATGGCTTAACTCCTACATCATTAACATCATAGATGTTATGAGTAAGGGTGGTATACAACATTTCTTGTCTTTCACGTCTCAGTCTCAGCTTATTTACACGCTCTCCACTATGCTTCTCTTCATCGCCGGATACGTCCTAATGCTTTACAAAGGGAATGGAAAATCTCCTCACCAACTCATCCTCACAGTGCTAACATTTTTTCTACTGGTGAACGGAATTTATTCTCCAACCACAAACCTTTGGCTTTTACCCCTCGTTGGGCTCGCGCAACCGAACTCTGTTCTATTTTTCTCATTCGATCTCATCAGCGTATTAATCTCGGTTTTACAACC
>Ga0315312_1001663_pt1 | contig 16754 bp, 14 predicted proteins | sample TDP7_MG_FD_203629 | JGI IMG/M metagenome (GOLD analysis project Ga0315312, IMG submission 203629) | Freshwater sediment microbial communities from Lake Towuti, South Sulawesi, Indonesia - TDP7 | ecosystem: Environmental > Aquatic > Freshwater > Lake > Sediment | place: Indonesia: South Sulawesi... | reverse complement strand
CAAAAGAGTCAGCATCCATTCTTATTGATCAAGACATCAATCCTGAAGCACTTCTGGCACGCAGATACACGATACACGGTGTGGAAATTGGCATCGGACCGAACCAGATCTTCACCAAGTTTGTCCCTCTGGGAACTACTCTTGCCAAGTACGGCGAAAGCTTTGGTTTATTCAAAACCGTAGAGCGAAGGAATCAAACCGCTTTTGTTCCACTTGTAAAGGAGCCGCCTGACGTATCGAATTTGGTGACTGACCCAAAAGACTTCTTTCGGGAAGCGGAATTTCTTGGGAGCCTTCGGTTCACGGAAAAGAACGTCCTGGCTACGCATCGAACGCTCGAAATGACAACAGAGAGCCATCAAACAGTATCACGCTTATTTTTGGGCGTAAGTGACAGACTTCTTCAAGTTTTGGACAAACCAACGCCTTCTTCAGTAATGTGGCTGACCGATAGGATGAATGAATGTGCTGATGAATTGGTGAAGAAGTCCAATTACTACCCCGCTCAGGCAACCGCATTGAAAAGGAAATTAGAAAATAGCAACAATGCAATAGCAATAACTCTGGCAAAAGGCATTGAGCTCCATGAAGAGCTTATGGCTGACGTATTTCCTCTATCGACTGCGGTGTTGCGAGGCTCGCATCTGATCCGAAGCCTGTTAAGTCACGTAGGGCTTTACCCTCGACCGTCAACCTCAGTTCATGCCCAGTGCAAGAAATTTGTTGAGGCTTGCAAGTCTGCCTCAATTGATCCTCCTAAGATTGCCAATGATGGGATAGAAGTCAAAACAATAATTCGCTTTATGCAAGCCAAGATATTGACACAACTGATTTGGTGGAACAAGGGTTATGGAAAGATCAGAGATTGAGGCTAAACTCGGAGTACTTCGGACAAGCGTTATGCCCATATTGGAATATTCTCAAAGAGAGTTAAGAGACCACACGGTTCATGGCCCCATGCATTCAGAAAATGTAGAGAAATTACTGGTTGACATAATCTCAAGGTGCAATCGTCATGGCGGAATTTGCAGAATCAGCCAAGTCGAGAGATACATACTAATTTGTGCAGCATGGCTACACGACATCGGCAACATCGTTGAAAGAAATGCCCATCACAGAACTACATGCGAGATTATCGACAGACTTGCTCCTGCCTATATTGAGGGATTGTCTCCTGATTGCATTGAACCCATCAAATGGGTCTGTCTTGCCCATTCTCGGGATTATCAGATTCGCGACGTTCCGCTTGAGATTGCGTTTCGTGGCGCAACAGTGAGGTTACGATTTCTTGCAGCAATATTTCGAATTGCAGATGCAGGAGATATGAATAGCAGAAGAGCACCAATAGGTGTATACGAGATACTTAAGAACAAGCTCTCCAGAAAATCGGATAGGATTTGGCGGAGTCATCAGGCAGTCAGAGACGTAAGCTTCCTGCAATCAGGAAATTCAATAATAGTAACTGTCACAGACAAAAGAAAGGCCTCGTTTGCAGTGAAGGAATTCATAAGCGAATTTCAGGAAGTAAGAGACGTTCTTGAGTTATGTGGATTCCCATACAATAACGTAAGCGTCGTGCGGGAAAATATCGCACCATACAGAGGCCGTGTCAGTTTGCCGTAGATCTTCCTCGTGACAAAAGCCAAAAAAGGAGAAAGCACAAATTGAGATGGTCTGAAGAAAAAGAGAAGTTGGGGAGAAAACTTGCGATCCTACTGTACAACGCGGGCGTAATAAAGACTTGGTATAGAGACAAACCATCTGGGTGGACATTGGTTTCAGGAATATGGTCACCATTTTACATTCAGCTTAGACCAATATGCAGCTATGATAACGCAAAATACCTACTCGCCTATATTGGCAAAGCGGTTTACAGAACAATTCAGGAAGAAGCTCCAAACGTCAACAAGCTCCTTGGAGTAGCCTTCGCTGGAATTCCTATCGCAATTGCTACTACTATGGTATCAGGCATACCCTCATGTTATACCCGAAAAGACGAAGGCAAAGATCATTTGAGTCACCTAAAGAAAGCCATAGCAAGTTACGGCGAGCATGCCTTGATTGAGGGAGAACTTTCAGACGGGGATGTGATAGCAATAGTTGATGATGTCGTGACAAAGTTCGACAGCAAACTTGCAGCAATCTCACAACTGGAGGATGAAATCAAAAGAAGACATTTGAATGCAAGAATAGAATGCAATGATGTTGTAGTGGTGATTGATCGTGAGCAGGGTGCTACAGAAAGGGCAAAGCAATTAGGCCTAAACCTTCACTCCTTGATCCCATTCAGTTCCAAGGGCATTGAGTGGCTCAAAGACCATATCACGAACGAGGAATATACAGTTATCAAGAGCTATTTGAGCGAACCCTCGATGTTTCAAGATGAAAAAGCAAAATCACGACTCGAGAGGTCAGCACAAACAGCCTCGAACCGAAATATCAGATGCAAGTCAACGAGAGTGTGAGAAGCATGACCACAAGTGAATTTGAACGTGTTGAAAAGATCCACGTCGATCTTAATCGGTTTATGAGCAATCTTTTCTCCAAGAACAGTTGGGATATCATAGTCCCAGTGATGAGAAAGGGTCTCTTCTTGTTGGCGAATTCTTGTGAGGATCAAAGAGCAAAGATACGCCTTCCGCCATTCTACGGAGTCACCGGAATAGAAAATAAGACGATACTCATAGTCGACGACAAGGCTTGGCATGGACACACAATGAATGGTAAGTACAAAGAAGTATTATGCACGGGTGCCAGAAAAGAAAATATTAAAACCGCAGTGTTTATGAAACATCAATCATGCGAGTTTCCCATCGATTTTTTCCACTATGAATTGGGGGATGATGAATACGCAGAGAAAGAAGCCGATCTAAGCGTTTACTATGATTCTCTATGTCTTCAGATCGATCCCGACCATCTTATGGTAAGAGGTTTTATCGGTGCACAATCACTGGATTCACGGGAACTTGCACGCTTTCCGCATGAAATCGAAAAGATAACTTCCGATCTCGGTGTTTTCTACCCTCAAGAATCGAGTTGTCAATTATGGAAAAGAAGCAAGTTCGCGATTGCTGACATCGACCTCTCAAAGCTCGGTCTTAAAGACTTGGATTCACTGTTTCAAATCGAAGGTGTCCAGAAAGTAAGGTTCTGTTTGGAGCCTAACGGAGAACTTTTCATTGTGCCCATATTCTGCCCTGAGACGCGCACAGACAGAGAAAGATGCCAGAATACAGCGATAATTGAGAACAAGCTATGCGAGCAATTGCGTCAGGAAGTTCCCAGGTCTTCAGAGCTCTGTAGAGAGTGCATAGACTTTAATCTTCAAATTGGCGCTTTCAAGGCGTTCTTCAAAGTGCTATCAAATAGGATAAAACTTGCAGGATTTGCCATCCATATCAGAGATTTCAGTTGGCCGGAGTTGGAGTTCAAATATCCTGAAATTGCTGCTGTTCTGGATAATTTACTCAAAACAATAAATAAGTGAGTGATTACAAAATGCGGAGTAATAGTTTGTTTTTTGAGAAATACTTGAGGGCCATCAAAGAAAAAGAAAGCATCATCAACATCAACTTGGATCCGGCATTACCGCGACAAAGAACGACTAATGTTATCCCTGCAAAATTCGTTTCAGATAACGATGAGAAAACCTTGGAAAATTTCTGTATGGACATCATTGAACAAGTAAGTGATTACTGTTGCTCAGTGAAGCCAAACACTCAGTATTTCCTTGGCGCCTACAGTCTACTACCTAAACTGGTGAAGAAGATCCGAGAAGAAGGGATGATCGCAATACTGGACCACAAGTTGAGTGATATTGGATCTACCAATGATTCAGCCATATTTTGGATGGCTGAGATGGGTTTTGACGCGTTCACTTTTTCACCATTTCCAGGAAATATGAAGGCAACTGTTACTGAAGCCCACAGAAGCAACCTCGGCGTCATAGTGCTTACGTTAATGTCTAATCCAGAAGCCGAGAAACTTATGATCAAAACAACAGTAGACGGAGAACCCTATTACCTTCATATTGCCAAAGAAGTATCGGATTCTCAAGCTGACGGATGCGTTATAGGGTTAACGAGTTTTGTTAAAACCCAGTTTATTAGAAATATCCAAAGAGTTGTCGGCGACAATGTAGTCTTCCTAATGCAAGGAATAGGGCCTCAAGGAGGACAAATTGAAAACGTCAGATACGTAACGAATCCTCTGGTGAGCCTTGGCAGAGAGGTCATATATTCTCAGGATCCACGGGAAGCATTAATGAAGTACCATGAATGGCTCGGTTCCATAAGACGTTTGCCTATTCCTTGACACGGCACTAAGATCTGCATAAAATATGAAACCATTCGTGTTCAAGGGAGGTGTAGGTGGATTCCGAGTTAAGAACTTCATATCTAAAGAAGAGAGCGCCTCCCACAGGAATGTGGACTTGATTTCGAGGTTGTAACGTTTGTCTGTTTTTCTTTTTGATCTTTTTTTTGAGAAAGTTTATTCTTAGACGCTTCTAATATTATGTTTGAAGGCCAATCAGGTGTTAAGCGAGTCTGAAACTCGGAAGCGACTTGTTGAAAGGTTTTTGGAATTTGCAGGCTGGTCGCCGATTGTTGACTACGTTAAGAGTCAGTCTTATGAGTTTGGCGCGGTTCGTGAATACGAGACTGATAGTGGTCCTGCTGATTATGTTTTGTTTGTTGGTGGGGTCGCTGTTGCGGTTGTGGAGTCTAAGCGTTTGGAGTTGGGGCCTCAGAATGTTTTGGTTCAGGCTCAGCGTTATGCAAGAGGTTTGAGAGATAGTCCTTTTAATTTTGGTGGTTTTCATGTGCCTTTTGTTTATTCGACTAATGGTGAGGTTTTTTGGTTTCAGGATTTGCGTGATGTAAATAGCCGCTCTCGCCAAGTTGCTGGTTTTCATACGCCTTCTGCTTTGAGGGAGTTTCTTGAGCATGATTTGGCGAAGGCTGAGGGTTGGTTGAGGAGTAATTCTGTTGATAATCCTTACTTGAGACCCTATCAGAAAGAGTCCATTGAGAATATCGAGCGTGCGTTGCTTTCTCGTAGGCGTAGGATGCTTGTTGCGATGGCGACGGGGACTGGTAAGACACGGGTTGCAACGCATTTGATTTATAGGCTTTTAAAGTCGGGTTATGCCAAACGTATTCTGTTTCTTGTTGATCGAAGGGCTTTGGCTGCTCAGGCGGTCAAGGAGTTTTCGACGTTTGAACCTGAGCCTGGTTTGAAGTTTGATAGGATTTATGAGGTTTATAGTCAGCGTTTTCGGCGTGAGGATTTGGATGAGGAGGTTAGGTTTGATCCGAATGATTATTTGACTGATCCGCAGCCTCATCATGTGTTTGTGTATGTGTGTACGATTCAGCGGATGCGGATTAACTTGTTTGGTCGTGAGGGCATGTTTGGCTCGGAAAGGGGTGATGTTGATGAGGACGTCGAAGCGGAGAAGTTGGATATTCCGATTCATGCGTTTGATTGTGTTATTGCGGATGAGTGTCATCGGGGTTATACGGCTGCTGAGGAGAGTAAGTGGCGTGAGGTTTTGGATCATTTTGATGCGGTTAAGATTGGGTTGACGGCTACGCCTGCTGCTCATACGAAGGCGTATTTTACAGATATTGTGTATAGATATGATTATGAAAGGGCTGTTCGTGAGGGGTATTTGGTTGATTATGATGTTATGAAGGTTCATTCTGATATTACTATGAATGGTTTGTTTTTGAAGCCAGGTGAAGAAGTGGGGTTGAAGGATACTGTTACTGGGCGGATGACTTTTGAGGTTCTGGAGGATGAGAGGGAGTTTGACACTACGGATCTTGAGGCTAAGGTTACGGCGCCTGATCGGAATCGTAAGATTGTGAAGGAGTTTGCGAAGTATGCGCTTGAGCAGGAAAAAGAGTTTGGGCATTTTCCGAAGACGTTGTTTTTTGCGGTGAATGATTTGCGTCATGTTTCTCATTCGGATCAACTTGTTGATATGTTGCGGGATGAGTTTGGTCGTGGTGATGCTTTTGTTCAGAAGATTACGGGTAGCCCTACGGTTGATAGGCCTTTGCAGCGTATTCGTGAGTTTCGGAATAGGCCTGAGCCTGCGGTTGTGGTTACTGTGGATATGTTGACTACGGGTGTGGATGTTCCGCGGATTGAGAATCTTGTGTTTTTGAGGCCTGTTAAGAGTAGGATTTTATTTGAGCAGATGTTGGGTCGCGGTACGCGAAAGTGTGATGAGATTCATAAGACGCATTTTACGGTTTTTGATGCTTTTGATGGGACGTTGTTGGAGTATTTTAAGAGTGCGAGTGATTTTTTGGTTGAGCCTCCTGAGAAGCCTACGCGGTCGATTCGTGACGTGGTTGCTTCGATTTATGGGAACAAAGATAGGGATTATAATGTACGTGTTCTTGTGAAGCGTTTGCAGAGGATTGACAAGAACGTTTCTGCTGAAGGTCGTGAGCAGTTTGCTCCGTTTATTCCGGATGTGAATATTGGTAGTTTTGCGGCTTCGTTGCCAGAGCGTTTGGAGAAGGATTGGGATGGCGCAATGAGGATTTTACGGAATGATGCGTTCTTGAAGTTATGTGAGAACTACCCACGTGCTGAGCGGATTTTTGTTGTGGCACCGACTGAAGATGTTGTTTCTTCTGAGTTTTTGTTTAGGACTACTGATGGGCGTGATTTGAAGCCTGAGGATTATTTGGTTGCGTTTGAGCGTTTTGTGAAGGAGAATCCTGAGCGTGTTGAAGCGATTAGTATTCTTTTGAGTAGACCTCGTGATTTTCGGACGGCGGAGTTGCGGGAGCTTAGGTTGAAGCTTGCTTCTCGTCCTGAGCGGTTTACTGAGCAGAATTTGCGTAGGGCTTATCATCGTGAGTTGGCGGATATTATTAGTATGGTGCGTCATGCGGCTTTGAATGAGCCTTTGTTGGATGCGCCTGAGCGTGTGGATAAAGCATTAATGCGTATCCGTGAGGGAAAGAAGTTTACGCCTGAACAGGAGAGGTGGTTGGAGCTTATTCGGGATCATTTGGTTGAGAATTTGGTTGTTGAGGAGGCTGATTTTAGGTTGATTCCGTTTAGTCGGCATGGTGGTTGGAATAAGGCAAATAAGGTTTTTGATGGGAAATTGAAAGAGGTGCTGGAAGAGATTAATGTGAGGATGACGTCATGAGTGATGTTGTTGGTAAGCTTTGGGGTTTCTGTAATACGCTTCGGCATGATGGGATTAATTATGGGGATTATATTGAGCAGTTGACGTATCTTTTGTTTTTGAAGTTGGCTGATGAGAAGGGTGTTCCTGTTCCGAGTGGTTGTAGTTGGTCTGAGTTGAGGGCAAAGTCTGGGACTGAGCTTCTTGATTATTACATTGAGGTTTTGAGGACTTTGTCGAGGGAGAAGGGGATTTTGGGGGATATTTTTGCGGGTTCTTTGAGTAAGTTTCGTGAGCCTGTGAATTTGAAGAAGTTGATTGGGTTGATTGATGAGACTGAGTGGACGGTTTTGGATGTTGATTTGAAGGCTAATGCGTATGAGGGTTTGTTGCAGAAGTATGCGGCTGAGCAGAAGGGTGCTGGGCAGTATTTTACGCCTCGTGAGGCGATTCGGTGTGTTGTTCGTTGTATGAAGCCTGATATTCGTGAGAATGCTGATTTTGGTGTTCATGATCCTGCTTGTGGGACGGCTGGGTTTTTGATTGGGGCTTATGAGTGGATGATGAAGCAGACGCATGAGGGGGCGGATTTGAGGCGTGAGGATCGTGAGCGTTTGCAGAAGCGTACGTTTTGTGGTGTGGAGATTGTTTTGGAGACTCGGCGTTTGGCTTTGATGAATTTGTATTTGCATGAGATTGAGGCGGATATTTATTATGGTGATGCTTTGGCTGAGGGACCGCATCTGGGGCGGTATGATTGCATTATGACTAATCCGCCTTTTGGGACGAAGGGGGCGGGTGAGGCGCCGTTGCGTGAGGATTTTACGGTTAAGACTTCTAACAAGCAGTTGAATTTTCTGCAGCATCTGATGACAATTTTGAAGCCGGGTGGCAGGGCTGCGATTGTTATGCCTGATAATGTTTTGTTTGAGGAGCACGCAGGAAGAGAGGTTCGTAAGCTTTTGCTGACTGATTGCGACTTACACACGATTTTGCGGTTGCCAATTGGTACATTTACCCCATATTCGCCGGGAGTAAAAGCGAATATTCTGTTCTTTAGGAAGGGGTTGCCCACAGAAGAGATTTGGGTTTATGATCTTAGGACAAATGTGGAGAAGGTCACTAAGGGACACCCGTTGACTGATGACTATTTCAGAGATTTTGAAGCTTGTTACCACGCAAAGCCAAGAGTAGAAAATGAACGTTTCAAGCGATTTACTAAGAAAGACGTTGAAGACAGAGACCATAATCTGGACATTTTCTGGCTTAAGGACGAATCACTTGAAGACTCTGAGAGCATGCCAGATCCACAAGATTTAGTAAGCGATGCCCTGACCAGTCTCCAAACAGCGTTGGACTCTCTTAATGAGCTTGCGTCAAAGCTGGGGAACAATTCCGAAAGGGTGGCTTCAGCAGTTGAATGAGGAGCTGTATGAGCTTCCTGTCCATTGGGCATGGGTGAAACTTGGTGAAGTGGGAACCATTGTTGGTGGTGGCACTCCAAGAAGAGATAACCCCGACTTCTATAAGAATGGTACGATACCTTGGGCTACACCTACCGATATCGATCAAAAAGAGATCTTGACCATTTTCAGAACTGCCGAAAAGATAACGGAAGAGGCTGTCAAAGGAAGCTCCGCAAAAGTTCTGCCTGCAGGCACTGTGCTTTTTTCATCCCGTGCAAGCATCGGAAAAATCGCAATTGCAGGAACTGAGCTTGCAACTAATCAAGGCTTTGCAAATATTATCCCGAGCTCAATTCTGGATTCAAAGTATCTGGCTTATGGGCTTCGCTACTTCACAAAAAATATTGAACGCTTGGGAAGCGGAACAACGTATGTGGAGGTTGCGAAATCTTCTCTGAAGGATTTTTACTTTCCTCTTGCTCCTTTGGGTGAGCAGAAGCGTATTGTTGCTAAGGCTGAGGCTCTGCTTGCTGAGAGCAAGACTGCTCGGGAGGCTCTTGACAAGGTTCCTGATTTGCTTCGAAGGTTCCGCCAGTCAGTTTTGGCTAAAGCGTTTAGAGGAGAGCTAACCCAACGCGACCCCAACGACGAACCCGCCCTAAAACTATTGGAAAAGATCAAACAAAGAACTCAGACTAAACTTATGGAGAGCGAAGACGAAAAACCTTCTGGTTTGTCAGAACTTCCAGAAGAATGGATATGGATTAGACTTGGCAATTTGATTGAGTCAATGAAAAACGGGCTTTACAAACCCTTGCGATTCTATGGTCCAGGGATACCATGTCTTCGAATGTATAATATTGAAGATGGCAAAATCGTATGGAGAAATGTGAAAGAAATGATACTGTCTGACAAAGAAACTGACGAATACTCTCTTCAAGAGAATGACATATTATTGAACAGAGTCAATAGCAGAGAACTTGTGGGGAAGGCAGCAGTAATACCAAGAGGAATTGGCAAAGTGGTGTTCGAAAGCAAAAACATACGGATAAGAGTCAGACAGGAGTTTGTAGATCCAAGGTATGTAAGCTATTTTCTACTAACACACTATGCCCGAGACCAGATTGAATTGGAATGCAAGCAAACAGTAGGGATGGCAACAGTCTCACAAGAAGACATAAAAAGTTGGTTTATTCCCTACACCTCGCTAAACGAACAGAAACGTGTTGTGGTAAGAATAGAAGAAGCCTTTTCCCTTTCCGATCAAGTCGAGGCAGCCGCCAAGAGAGCCAGAGAACGAGCTGAAAAGATCGACCAAGCTATTCTTACTAAAGCCTTTAAAGGTGAACTTGTTCCTCAAGATCCAGACGATGAACCAGCTTCGATTCTTCTACAACGCTTGAAGACTAAATAAAAAACCACGCTCCAAAGTAGGTTTTTGTCTTATTACTCTAAAGTCTGCAAGATGTTCAAAAGTTATGAGCATCTTTGGCAATGGCAAATTATAAATACTAAAAGAACGATATGGAGATGTTATACAGGTATGCTATGCATACCTACTATAGATGGAAGTATAACAACATGGTCGCGGAACACGTAACTTTAACTGTGCCAAAATCTATCTTGGGCTCTGACGAGATAAAAGCCTTGAGACCCAATGAAAGAGAAGACTACATAAGAGCGGTCATACTGGACATACTACGAAAAAATGATCAAGGCGTGACAATCTCAGAAGTTATTGAAGCCACATCCTTCAATCGGGTAACAGTAACTAAACACTTGGAGTACTTGGTCGCAGTAAGAGAAGCATACAAAAGAGAAAGAGGAATAGGAACAGTCTATTTCAAGAACGGCAAACTTGTCCATGAAACAGACAAATCCAGCATAACTTGCGGAAACAAAACTTACCAATTCTTCAGACTGGAGAACCCCGACGGTGTTTTTATTTACATCCAGGAACAAGAGAAAAACGAACTCAGAGCTATAAATGTCAAAGGCGGATTGATGATACCACTTCATTGTTTCCAATCATTTATGAAAGGTCTAATGCACTTCACCACCCAAACAACCTTAGGGGAGGAAGAAAAGAAAAATGAGTACCAGTAGACTTGAAGTCATTCACTATCCTGACAGAAGCAGCGATTTCTCGAAATCCTTCGACTTGAAAATAGGTCAGAAAACAATAATGACACCTAACTTCTGTGTCAGGCTTAAAAATAGCGAAGAACTCGACCTCCTACTCACTATGAAGTCAAAACACTCTCCGAGTTTCATATCCTCCTACGTCGTCCGTTTACTTGATACACCCAGAACCTTATACTCAAAGATCAGGGCTATACCTCAACGAAGCCTCTTCGGTAGCACAATGGAAGAGCCTTTTTCCTCCAGTTTAAACAGAGACCTTATTTTTATCGATCCTGCGTTGGAGCACCTTCATTATCATGCCGAAAACACACTTCCAAAAATCGCCTCTCTCTTTTTCCTTCCTAAAATCCTGCGTGAGTATGCACAAAGATGCATAAAGGAAAGAAAAGTAAGGGAAAAGAAGGACTTTCAAAAATGGCAAGAAGCGTTCTACAGGAGATTCTGGACCGACATATATGAAGACGATTCAAAAAGAACACGACTGATTCGGGACATCCACACTCTTGAAATAAAGAACAAAGCTGATGTTCTGATTCCGCCAGTACCACTTATAACATCGTCACACTTGCTGGACATAGCCATCCTGATAAATGAACGAAGTGGAGAGTTTGCAAGAGGAAAACGGGAGAGTGCAGATTATTTCCTGTTACGTGTAGATGCTCTTAGAAAAGACGAGATTATGGACCGAATCAAACAGCACATAGAAAACTCAGAAGATACTCGGCTAACAATTTTGAAGTTCAAGTACATGAACCTAAACAGCGAAGAAAGAGCACTTGAAAAAACCGCATACAAATCCCTATTAATGGAGTTAAGCTTGATTGCCCAGCACGCTGAAAACAAGGCATTCATGCTACTGGAGGGGGCAAATCAAGTATTCCCATCAGCATTAACAGGATTTGACATAGTCTCTTCATCATTTAATGGCGATAAAGAAGACAGACATTCAAGAGGAGAGCGCAGCCCATTCGCAAAGTGGTACGACCCAGAGTATATGATCCATCGCAGCAGAGAAGAGCTCATGCAAATTATTAGCAACAATGGCAACATAGTCCCCTGCAACTGTCCAATATGCACGACTCCATCTTCATTTCTGACAGATGACTTTATAGAATACAACCAGAATGTTAAGTTGCATTACCTTTTCAGCAGAAACACAGAGATGAAAGAAATATTTGAAGCCGTAAAGCAAAAAACGACCAGAATGGGCGTCGATAAACTTCAACGCTCACAACTAAAGAATCTGGTTGACCTCATACCAACATGAGAGCTAAGGAATCTTAAAATCTTTCAGCTCTTATTATTTTCTGAGGATTTACATGTCTAAAGTTGTCAAGGATTCTTCCAGTTTAGAAGCTGCGATTACACCTTTCATAGACGTAGCAAACACCAAGAACTGGAAACATGCACTTAACATCTTTTATCTAAACGGCGCCGTCCTCGAAATCCCAGAAGGCACCGGAATACCATGCCTCATAAGCCAAAAAGGCACAATAGAAGGAATAGAAGAAAGCATCGACTTGCTCACAGGCAGATCACAAACAAGACTCATGCCTCTTATAATTGACATCGCAAAAATGTTTCTTCCAAAACTCCTCTACTCAGCAAGAGAAACGCTCCCAGAAACAAAAGAAAACCCAGACGAAGCTCAAAACGTAGCCGCACTGAGCAAAATAGCAATTGATATGATGCCAGAACTCGAAAAACTCCAGAGCACAGGACCAAAACTGCTCCTCCGAGGCGCCTTCTCTATATCAGACCTAATAGCCTCTGGTGTCTTCAAAACCCTAACGGAAATGAGAACCGCACAAACAAGCTGCGGAATCAGAGAACCCGACTACGAGCACATGGTAAATGCCCTTTCAAGACTTGACGTAATCGAACCAATACTCCAAGTCTCCATATGCCCAAAATGCACTAACTATCAACTAACTATCTCCTCATGCCCGACAACTAAATCCACATGCCCGAAATGTGGAGAAAATTGGGCAACGCAAACAATCTACATGTTCAAACGACAACTCAGCAAAATCAAAGCAGAAAACCAAGACCTACCACTATTCATCTCAAGCTACCTAAAACAAAAAACCAGCTTCAGCACCATCTTTGGCGAAATAAGGATTTACCCAAACGCTCACGTCGAAACACATACAACACCAAACAAAGAAACCGTCGAAATAGACATCTACATACCAGACTTCAAAACAGGCATGGAATGCAAGACACAAACGGACCCAACAACACCCATGACAAAAGACAGACTCGGCGGAATGACAGGAGACATCGTCAGTAAACATATCAAAAAATACGCAAACGCCGGCATAGAAAACATCTTTATCGTAACAAACCTGCCTCAAGCCCAAGCACAGAAATTAGAAACAGCGCTAAGAGCCTCCGTAGAAGACCAACGCATAGCTCTGAAGACTCTGAAAGTCATTCCAGGCAACATCGAAACACTACTCCAATTCCTCGACAAGCTGGCCAGCAAGATCACAAAAAGAACGTCAAAACTCCTTACGACTAAGGAAAGCAAGACCGAAGAAGCTGAAGAAATAGGCGAACCCTCATAGCCAAGATGCATTGTTCCTTTCACATCGACATTGTTGAGTAGAAGCCATCCATACCCCCCTATCGTTCTGTAGACCCCCCTACGTTTTTTGCGTCACACCACATCGTGACCTTAGTAGGAGCAAGTCTTTATTTTTGAACCGCTCTTACTTATTAGACATCGCAAACCGTGAACTCATAATGAAGAAATGCATCGTCAGAGTAGTACTAAGCCCCCAACACAAAGAAATACTCGACAACATCTGCAGAAAGCTGGGACAGAGCGAAAGCGAAACCCTCCGCATGGCGTTTCTACAATATGCCGAAAAGCTGAGTCTAATAACGGAAAGGGTTCACAGATAAAAATCATTGAGGCGAAAACTCTGACACATTTTTGTTGCGAATGCAGATTCGCCGATGTCCAAATCGACATAGCTGAAGATCTGAGAAAAAGACTTGCCGAACTAAGAACGCCTATGGCAATGCGTGAAAGGCAAAACAGAGGAATACCCAATAAAAAGGCTTGGTGCAGCCTCTGGCGATTACCAGTAGACCCGCTTGAAAAGGCATGCTACGAATGGCAAAGTAATCAAGCCAAGACAGATTAAACATAAAAGACAGTCACGTAGAGTGATGTTTAGCCGCAACTTCATTTAGTATGTCAACAACAAGGCTTGCACTGATTTCACGGTACTTACGGAAAACCTGCATATATTTTATTGTTTCATCCTTCAAAAATTCGAAGCCGTAGTTAATGTATGTGCTTGCCCCTTCTGGCCTGTATATCATTTCATCAGCTCCCAAACAGAATTGCAGGGTGTACAATTCCCTTGCAGTTTCAAAAAGCTCCCGCAATTCCTCTCTCAAAAGACCTTCCCTTTCATTCTTCGCGAGTTTCTGAACCCTTTTCTCGATTGCCTGCATTATCTCTTCAAAAGACGGCATACCCTCCTCCTTTGCGAGAAACTCTTGAAACAACTTCCAAACAGCAGATTCTCCAATTCGAATCTTATACCAGATCTCAGGACCTTCGTCTCCAGCGATGGCCTCTTTGATTACGCTTCCTTCTTTCACCATCTCGTCCAATGTTTGCTTCAGTGTTGTTGGACCCCACCCAAGCTCCTTCAAGTGAGTCTTAAGGTGCGTCCAGCGAGCCTTCCCTCCAAGTCTCACTAAGAGCTTGTAGACATCGGTTTTTCTGAAAGATGGCTTGTTCCACTCGGTTCGTCCTTTCATTAATGATACCTCAATACCAATTCTGTATCTTTATATAATTTCAGTACCACATAAGACTTTCGGAAGAAACACCCAAAGAGGAACCTAAAATGGGAACTAAAACAAGAAGAAGCAATATTAAACACGGAAAATACAGCCTCGCACTCGTTCTTCCCGCCAACATCAAAAAAGGACAACAATCAACCCTCGCCGCAAACAGACTCATACTCATAGACCCACGAGCCGAAATCCATGAAGAAGACCTCCTCGAATTCCTTGAAACCTACATAGAACCCCAATTCTGGCCATGGTACGAGAAGAAGAAACAAACAACAAAACAAGACACAGAAGCCAAAGGAGCTGAGTAACATTAAGGATACTGTATCTACCTATCTAATGCTTACAGTAACTAACTATGTAGATAGATACAGTAAGCCAAGACCACTCTCATTCATCCGTTTCTTTTGGAGGCTTCACACATGAAACCTCACGGCTTCTTAGTCTACCTCCCACCACAACTCTACATCGCGGTTGTTAAGCTTCAAGCAGACAAACAACTCGGCAGATGCTACCCGGTCCTATACGCAATAAATGAGGGCCTCTTTAGACTTGGCTACATCTCACAAGAAATCTATGAAACGTTCGAGAAACGCTACAGCCAGAAACTCATCACCGAAGAACCCAAGCCACTCACAAAACAAGAAGCAAAGCAACTGGAGCTACTCAAGGAAAAAGAAAGGACGTTCAGCATGGTCTTGGACCAATGGAACATACATCCCTCAACAAGATGGCGAAACGGATGGGTCAAAGAAGCACAAAAATACAAGGACAAGATTCCAAACGCAAAACTCGTACTGGCACTGGCAAACGGAGAAAACAACACACAGCCCGATCAGCTCTCGAACACTTGAGGAGCCTGAAACTGTGGCTGCCAGCGAAGAACAACAACATCCATGTGCGCCAAATACGTCAACTCAAATAGAATGCCCCCAATGCAAATCTCCAAGACTTTACAAAGATGGTCTACGCTACCTAAATCATGGCGCCACTGTCCAGAGATGGCTCTGTCGTGATTGCGGATACCGCTTCAGCGAACAAAAACCCTTACAAAACAATCTGCGCGGGTCAATAAATAGCGCTTCCGCCATACTTTCTAAGCGTCAAGTATGCGATCTCTTGACAGAAGAGTCGAAAAACTTGACCACAGTGGAAACCCGACAAGAAGAAGCCTCGCGGGAGGGCACACTGCAGACAGCTGACATCAAAGGAAAAATCGTGGAATACAGCTTCTGGCTACTAAAACAAGGATACTCCAAATACACAATTCAAGGTCGAACCAAACTCCTAAAGCGTCTCGTAAAACTCGGCGCTAACCTCTATGACCCTGAAACAGTCAAAGAAATCATTGCAAAACAAAGCTGGAGCATCGGAAGAAAGGCAAACGCCATAGACGCCTATAACAGTTTCTTACAAATGCACGGAATAAAATGGACACCGCCGATTTACAAACGAATCAGAAAACTACCTTTCATCCCAACAGAAACCGAAATCGACCAACTAATAGCCGGCTGCAACAAACGAATGAGTGCGTTTCTGCAATTGCTTAAAGAAACCGGTGTAAGATGCGGCGAAGCGTGCCAACTACTTTGGACAGACATAGACCAAGTAAACGGCTCCATACGAGTAACCCCCGAAAAAGGCAGCAACGCCAGAAACCTGAAAATATCTAACAAACTAAACAGCATGCTCAACGAGTTACCAAAACCATCAACCAAGGTCTTCGACGCCACCCCAGACGCAATGAGAAAAAGCTTCCAGCTACAGCGCAGACATATAGCGGCAAAACTCAAAAACCCACGACTGCTCCAAATAAGCTTCCATACTCTCCGCCACTGGAAAGCAACAATGGAATATCATAAAACCAAAGACATCTTACACGTCATGCAAATCCTCGGCCACAGAAGCATCCAAAACACCCTCGTCTACACCCAACTCGTAAACTTCAAAGACGACGAATACACAGCCAAAGTAGCCCACTCAGAACAGGAAGTCTGCCAACTCATAGAAGCGGGCTTCGAATACGTCTGCGACTATAACGGTAACAAAATCTTCAGGAAACGTAAATGACCCTTACAAAAAGTTTGTTAGGGTTCGGGGTTTGTTGTAGACGGGCGGGGTGGGATTTGAACCCACGACCACAAGCTTAGGAGGCTTGCGCCCTATCCGTACTAGGCTACCCGCCCTTTGTTCTCGCCCAAAATAATTGTTAAGCAAAATACAGA
>Ga0315312_1001661_pt1 | contig 16764 bp, 18 predicted proteins | sample TDP7_MG_FD_203629 | JGI IMG/M metagenome (GOLD analysis project Ga0315312, IMG submission 203629) | Freshwater sediment microbial communities from Lake Towuti, South Sulawesi, Indonesia - TDP7 | ecosystem: Environmental > Aquatic > Freshwater > Lake > Sediment | place: Indonesia: South Sulawesi... | reverse complement strand
GTATGCCCTACTCGGTTCCCCATCGTCGTGCTAGAACGAAACCTCGTTGTAGGTTTACTTAGCCTTTTATTGAGACGAGCCTACATCGGAAGAGAGGCGTGAATCGTGTGACTCCGCCGAGCAAAGAGCTTCTAGTTCAGATGAAGGGAATCGTCAAGAGATTCCCCGGCGTCGTCGCGAACGATCACGTCAATTTCGAGCTCCGAGCAGGAGAAGTCCATGGACTTCTGGGAGAGAACGGAGCTGGAAAGACCACTCTCATGAACGTTCTGTATGGTATCCTTCGGCCTGAGGAGGGGGAGATCTACATTCAAGGCAAGAAGGTCGACATAGGATCGCCTCGAGAGGCGATTGGCCTAGGCATAGGCATGGTTCACCAACACTTCAAACTCGTCGAACCCCACACTGTCTTAGAGAACATCCTGCTCGGCTTGAAAGAGCCCGCCTTCATTCTCAACGTCAAAGACGCCGCAAACAAGGTCCTGGAAATCTCGAAACGGTATGAACTCCCAGTCGATCCCAAGGCGAGGATCTGGCAGCTCTCAATGGGCGAAAGACAGAGAGTCGAGATACTAAAAGCGCTGTATAGAGGCGCCAGCATCCTAGTTCTCGATGAGCCCACATCGGTGCTCACCCCTCCTGAGACAAGGGAGCTTTTCCGGTTCATTGCTCAAATGGCCGCTGAAGGACGATCTGTGGTCTTCATAACGCACAAACTTGACGAGGTGATGGCCGTAAGCGACCGCGTGACCGTCCTAAGAGCCGGCAGAAACGTCGACACCTTGCAACGAAAGCAGCTCGACAAGACCAAGCTTGCATCCATGATGGTCGGAAGAGAAGTCCTCTTCACTCTGCGCAGGAAACCTGTCATTGCTGGAGAAACGGTCCTTGACATGAGGCAAGTTACAGTGATGGGCGACAAAGGTTTCCCGGCCGTGAAGAACGTCACCTTAGCGATCCGTGAAGGCGAGATCTTTGGCGTGGCGGGAATAGCAGGGAACGGTCAAAGAGAGTTGACAGAGGCGATAACCGGCATGCGACCAATAGTCTCCGGTGAGGTTAGGCTATGTGGCAACGATATCGGTCGGGAGTCGATCTCCCACAGAATTGAGCATGGCATCGCATACATTCCCGAGGATCGAGTTGGAGTCGCGGCTCCTCGGGGCCTCACTGTCGCTCAAGACCTGGTCCTCAGGAAGTACAGGGAGAAACCCTTCTCGAATAGAGTGTTACTGAATCCGCACGAAATAGGTGACAACGCGGAGAGACTCATCAAGGATTTCAATATAATGGTCTCAGGGAAGGACGCGCTAGCAAGGACCCTATCCGGCGGCAATTTGCAGAAGCTGATCTTGGCCAGAGAGCTCTCGGGAAGCCCTAAGCTGATCGTTGCAGCCTATCCGACCCGAGGCCTTGATGTTGGAGCGACGGAGTATGTTCGCGGCTTGTTGCTCAGGCAGAGAGAAGCGGGAGCCGCGCTGCTGATGGTCTCCGAAGATCTGGATGAGATTCTCTCGCTGAGCGACAGGATCGCGGTCATGTATGGGGGAGAGATTGTCGGCACATTCTCGGCCTCTGAAGCCAACATTGAGCAGATAGGATTGATGATGGGAGGATCACTCCGCAGACCGTGATAGAACGAGGCATTCCAATTGAGGTCTCTTCACCTAACATTTGAGCCAAGACTTGCGATAAGCCGAGCGATGACGATTACCGTGCCGGTTATCTCGCTTGTACTGGGCTTCCTCTCTGCCGCTCCGCTTTTTCTGGCCGTCGGCGTCAACCCTGTCCTTGCTTATCGGCAAGTGCTTGGTGTCTTCCTGAATGTGGATGGACTGACAGAGTCTTTGACTCGAGGGATTCCTCTCCTGCTGGCCAGCGTCGGACTTTGTCTGCCATTCAAGATGAACTTCTGGAATATCGGAGCCGAGGGACAGCTGTTCATGGGCGCCTTCGCTGCCACTGGGATGGTATTCCTGCTGCCAGAAAGCTCGGCGTTCGTACTACTTGGCTCCATGATGATTGCGGGATTCATATTCGGAGGCATCTGGGGCTTGATTCCCGCGTATCTCAAAGCTCGCCTGGAGGTGAACGAGGTTCTAAGCACCTTGATGTTGAACTTCGTCGCGATACTGTGGGTGGACTACCTAGTCTACGGGCCCTGGCGGGATCCGAAAGGATTCGGTTTCCCGCTCACTCCTATGTTCCCACCTAACGCAAGACTTCCATGGATCCCTGGAACCCGAATTCACGCGGGACTAGTTATCGGCATAATCTGCGCGGGACTCGTCTACGTCTTCTTGGCTCGAACGAAATGGGGCTACGAATTGAACGTGACCGGAGAGAGCAGACTGGCAGCAAAATACGCGGGCATAGACTATCTGAAACTAACCCTGCTTGTTATGTTCATCAGCGGCGGCCTTGCGGGACTCGCAGGAATGGGCCTTGTTTCGGGGATCGTACTTAGGCTGAGACACGGGATCTCGCCGGGCTACGGGTTCTCAGCGATCATAATCGCCTGGCTTGCCCGCCTGAATCCGCTCGCGGCTGTGCCCGTCTCGATTCTCTTCGGAGGGCTACTGGTGGCCGGGGATGCGCTGCAAATAGGACTGGGTTTGGCGTTCGCCACGTCACTCGTGTTTCAGGCATTGATATTGCTCTTTGTAGTTGGAGGCGAGATGTTGACTCGCTACAAGTTGGCTTTGACTTGGGAGTGAGCACGATTGGCCGAAATAGACATGACTTTCTTCGTGTCTCTGCTTGCTCACACGGTCCAAGCCGGCACTCCGTTTGTGCTTGGGACTATCGGAGAGATCTATGCTGAACGCTCGGGCGTTCTGAATCTCGGAGTTGAGGGGATGATGGCGATGGGTGCCTTGACCGCGTTCATGACATCGTTCTACACGGGCAACCTTGGATTGGCCATCGCGCTCGCCATGATAGTCGGAGGCCTGGTGAGTTTGATACATGCCTTTCTCTCGATAACGATGAGAGCTAATCAAATTGTGAGTGGACTGGCAATTACAATCCTTGGCTTGGGTCTCAGCGGTTTCGTTGGAAAGCCGATGATAGGAATGACAGCTCCACGGCTTGGAACCTTCCCCATCCCTATTCTTGCAGAGACCCCAGTCGTTGGGCCCGTCCTGTTCTCACAGGACGTTCTCGTCTACGCTTCGATCCTATCGGCTCTGGTCCTGTGGTTCGTGCTGTTCAAGACAAGACCTGGCCTCAACGCTAGATCGGCGGGAGAGAACCCTGCAATGGCAGACAGCCTCGGTCTCAATGTCTATCTCATCAGATACCTTTGCGTCCTCTTCGGAGGCGTGATGGCGGGCTTGGCTGGAGCATATCTTTCGCTCATGTATACGCCCCTCTGGATTGAGGGGATGACCGCGGGAAGGGGGTGGATCGTGATAGCGCTGACAATATTTGCGACATGGAACCCACTCCGAGCATTGCTTGGGGCTTATCTATTCGGCGGGGTCTACGCGTTACAGTTCAGGCTACAGGCGATAGGAATTGGCACTCAGGCTCCGCAGTTCCTCATCATGCTCCCATACCTCACAGCGATTGCTGGACTTGTCCTGATTTCTGCAGAGGCGGTGAAACGCCGAATTGGCGTGCCAACCGCGCTCGGACTGCCGTATGTTCGAGGCGAATCCTAGCTCGTCTCCTTCCTTGACACGTCGGCGTCAATCCAGCGTGTGCTAAGCAAGTCTTATGAATCGAATGGAGCAATGCTAGGTTTGAGGATTCTTCAAAATGTCAGAGTCTGAGAAGAAAGTCTCTCGACGAAGATTCATTGGAGGGACGGTCGGAGGCCTGGTGGTCGGCGGACTTGCGGGCTACGGAGCCGGCCTGTCAACTGCACCATTGGTTCCTGGAGTCGTCCCTCCTACTCCGGCAAAGAAGATCAAAGCTGGCTTCATCTATGTTGGACCCGTCGGTGATTTCGGTTGGTCATACGGACACGATCGTGGAAGAAAGTACCTTGCAAAGCTTCCCTGGCTCGAAACATTCTATGCAGAAGCGATCCCAGAGCCTGAGGTAGGCGGAGCAATCGATCGGATGGTGGCCGAAGGTGCAGACGTTGTCTTCACGACGAGCTTCGGCTACATGGACCCCACAGTTGCAGCTGGAGATAAGTACCCGGACAAGAACTTCTGGCACTGCTCCGGATACAGGAGGTCCAAGAACGTTGGAACATACTTCGCGGAATTCTACCAGCTGTACTATCTGTGCGGACTTGCGGCCGCAGGCGTCACCAAGACAAACAAGATAGGTTACGTGGCAGCTCATCCCATTCCAGAAGTTGTCAGGCACATTAACGCGTTCGTTCTCGGAGCTAGGGAGATCAACCCCGATATCGAATGCCACGTGGTTTGGTTGTTCAGCTGGTTCGATCCTGGAAAGACCAGAGACGCCGCGGTAAGCCTCATTGAGGTACAGAACTGCGATGTCCTAGCATACACTGAGGATTCACCCACGACGTTGCAGGTTGCTGAGGAGTATCAAGGGAAGGGCAAGCCGGTTTGGAGTTTCAGCCACTACAGTGACATGACGACATATGGCCCGAAGGCGCACTTGACTGGACAGGTCGTTGACTGGGGGCTGATGTACGAGTACATCCTTGCTTACCAATACGCTCAGGCCTTCCGTAGCATGGATTTGTGGTGGCGCCTAGGAGACGGAGGCGACACAATCGACGGCTGGAGAGCAGCTGACGGCGGCGTCACAGTAGCCCCCATCAACCCTGCGATTCCAGAGAACGTGAGAAATCTCATTGAGAAGCGAAGAGCAGACATGAGGGGACAACTCTTCGAGCCCTTCACCGGCCCGATAAAGGATCAGGACGGCAATCTGAAGCTCGCTGCCGGCCAGAGAGCAACACACGACGATCTCTGGACCATGGACTGGTTCGTCGAGGGAGTAAACAAGGCAAGCAGGATACCGAAGTAGCTCGTACGGCTCTGTCGTCCCTCCCCCCTTTCTTTTTGTTTTTCTCTCAATATCTGAAGCGTAGCAATTTGACACGAGCGACATAGCTGTACATTTCACATCCTCGTCCCGAGTGAAAAGGGACAACCTAGCAGAATTGAGAACCCGATGTTCGCGATGTGCCCGGCTACTGGATGCCTTCAACGTCGTGAGGGTAGCTTTCTTTGAGCGCGGCGGAGGTCAAACGTACGAAAGAGGCGTTCTGCCGCAACTCCGGGAGTGTTCTGGCGCCGCAGTAGCTCATGCCTGAACGGACCCCGCCCACCAGCTGGGCAATTATCTCGTGAGACGTGCCTCTATACGGCACAAAAGCCTCGATGCCCTCGGCCACGTATTCAAAGAGTGCAGATTCGTCTTCGCTCTCTGGTGTTCCTCGCTTCATGGAGGCGCCGACGGATGCCATTCCCCTGTGAAGCTTGTATTTTCTGCCGTTGCGCATGACCTCGACGCCCGGGCTCTCGTCCGTGCCCGCCAACAAGCTTCCGATCATTACGCTGGATGCTCCGGCCGCAAGTGCTTTCGTGATATCTCCGGAGTTTCTGATTCCGCCGTCCGCGATTATCGGAACATTGAGGTCTCTCGCGGCTTCACTGCATTCAAGAACCGCAGCTAGTTGCGGGACGCCCACGCCAGTTACGATCCTTGTTATGCATATGGAGCCTGAACCGATTCCGACCTTCACAGCATCAGCGCCAGCCCCGATCAGGTCCTTGGTTCCCTCGGGCGTTGCTACGTTTCCAGCGATCACCTCGACTTGACTAAGCTCTCTCTTGAGCCTGCGGACAACCTCGAGGACCCATTCGGAGTGCCCATGCGCGACATCGACTACGAGAACATCAACCCCTGCTTTGACGAGCGCTCTGGCTCTATCTAGGTAGCCTTCCCTTATCCCCACAGCGGCTCCGACAATCAGCTGCCCTTTCGCGTCCTTGCAGGCCTCAGGCCTCTCCGCAAGAGTCACCATGTCTTTGCTTGTGATTAGGCCGCGAAGGTATCCCTCGTCATCCACGATGGGGAGCTTCTCGATCTTGTGCTTGCGCAGCAGCTGTCTTGCATCGTCAATCGAAGTTCCTACTCTCGCTGTGAGAAGCTCGTTCGCTGGCGTCATCAGTTCTGAGATATTCTTTCTGGACCCCTTGTCCTCGAAGAGCAAGTCTCGGGTTGTAAGAATGCCGAGCAGCTTTGCATTCCCATCGACGACCGGCAGGCCCTTCACGCCTTTCTCCTGCATCAGCCTTCTTGCGTCCGCTACGGTCGCGTTTGGGCCGATCGTGTACGGGTGTTCTATGATGATGCTCTCGGCTCGTTTCACTTTGAGTACTTCTTCGACTTGACGCTCGATGGACATGAATCGGTGTATGATACCTATCCCGCCGTTTCGGGCCATAGCGATGGCCATTGCGGACTCCGTGACCGTGTCCATGTTGGCGCTTACGATCGGAATGTTCAGCTTGATGTTCGTACTCAGCTTCGTCGAAAGATCCACGTCTTTTCTCGAGCGAATAGGGCTACGTTTCGGCACGAGTAGGACATCGTCAAAAGTGAGCGCGTCCCTGATTGGAATAGGCAACCGTGATTACCTCCGCTATTCCAGCGGTTCCCCTATTAAAACACAGAGACCAGCGCCTGAGGCGCCGAGCCTATGATAACTGAGTCCTTGGTTTCGGACCAAGGCCCGAGACTCGACGCCGAAGGCGAGATTTGAATCCACTCGATTTTGAGCGAAGTGTCACGCCAACGCGGAGGCGTGCATGATCACGAGACCTACTATACGATCCTTCGAGTCGAGTGAGGCCATGACCATGCCATCAGCGTCTAAAGGTTTGGAATCCGTGATCTTCGCATGACTAAATCTGGCATACAGGACGTCCGCCTGTTCATCATAGTCGACAGAAACCAGTTTGGCCAGGCGCGGGCGTCTCTCGGCCTTCTTTAGAGCCGCCGCTATTACTCGGAAGGGATCCACCGCCATCTTTACCTCAGTCTTTGCCAACGGCGGAACCTCCTCTGCATTCACCAATTCATTGGTCTCAGACATGTTCTCTCTAGGAGACTGCCTGCTCTCTCACGAGCCTGCTGGATGATCTCTTGTTCATTCAGAGTCCTCACGTTTCCCTGCTCCATGATTATCTTGCCGTCAATTATGACGGTGTCGACGTCAGCTCCGCAGCCCGCGTAGATGAGGTCGGAGACATAGTTGTTGTTGGGAACCATGTGAACGCTGTCTAGGTTTATGAGGACAACGTCTGCAAGCTTGCCCGGCTCTAGTGTGCCAAGTTCATTCTGCATGCCGACCGCTCTTGCCCCTCCGAGCGTTGCCATCTCGAGAACGCTTTGAGCTGGCATGGTTGTCGGATCTAGCACTCGGGCCTTGTGTATGCAGGCTGCCAGCTTCATCTCCCTGATCATATCGTACGTGTTGTTACTCGGGCCCCCGTCGCATCCGAGCGCCACATTCACGCCCCGCTCCAGCATCTCAGGAACCCGCGCGATTCCAGAAGCAAGCTTCGAGTTAGACGATGGACAGTGACACACATTCGTCCGTGTCCCGCTCAGTATTGCTATGTCTCGATCTGTCAGCCAGACCGCGTGGGCCAACACGGTGCTCGGACCTAGCAATCCGACTTCCTTCGCGAAGGCAACTGGGCTCTTTCCGAACTTGCGCCGGGCGTACTTGACATCCTCTTGGACTTCGCAGAGGTGCATTGTTATGCCCGCCTTCCGTTTCGAGGCCTCTTTGGCGATCCTTTCGTAGAGCGGCTTGCTGCAGGCTCCGAGGGAGCGTGGGCCGAACCACACGCGTATTCTGCCATCGGCTTTGCCGTTCCAGCGCTCGATCATCTCGATGGTCTCGTTGAAGGATTTCTCGCCGTCCTCGATCATGCCGGGATGCATCATCTGTTTGCGTCCGTAGGCGGGCGTGTCCATGATCGTCTTGGCCAAGAAGCCGCGCATTCCTGACTCCTCGACCGATGTAGCGATCCCGTCAAACCCATACCTTGTGTGGATCATCGACTCGATGAATGAGGTCGTTCCGGATTTGATCATCTCGAGCATACAGAGCTTTGCGCTGACTCTTCCGTCCTCAGCGTCGTAGTTCCCCTGAAGGGGCCAGACATACTTGCCCAGCCAGTCGATGAGAGAAACGTCATCGGCACAGCCACGAATGAGCGCCTGCGCAAGGTGAACATGACAGTCTATTAGGCCTGGGATCACTAGATGCCTCGATGCGTCAATTATATGCTCTGGCGCATACATTCGATGCAGCTCGTCTGTCTTGCCTACGTCTGTGATGCGTGAACCCTCGATCATTACTGCGCCGTCACTGATCACCCTTCGACGCGCATCCAGCGTGACAACTACTCCGTGCTCGATTAGAATAGATTCCATACGCGCTGGCCCTCAGACTCTCTGCCGTTTGGGAGCTTCTTATCTCTGAGCCTCGCCAGGAGCTTGGATATATGCGTCCTGAGAATTGGTCAAGCTGACAGGGAGACCTTATGTCGCCGACAGGAGACCAGTATCTTTCAAGTAGACAAGAAAAGAGCCCGAGCCCGTACAAGGGTCCGGATCTGCGACGAGAAAGACCTCGCTCGTGACGTGCCTTTCGTGGGAAGAAGCCGCGACTCTGTCATAGACTACCAATCGATTCATGACTTCATTCAATAGTGTTCGCTTAGTGCTGTTCCATGCCTATGGTCCGATCTCTTATGCTTCTGAAAGCGCCATGTTGAACTACGTCTCTTCAGGCAAGACTTGACAAGGTGACCTCATGAAGTTCTCACGTCGGGCGTTCTTGGCGACTGGCGCGGCAGCGGCCGCTGCTGTTGCAATCGGCGGTTATGCGGCATACAGAATGGGAACCCGCGTTGAGCCCGAGCAGCCTCCGAGCTCGTCTGAAGTGTTCATCGTCAACGGATCGGACAGAGTTGCAGGCATCCAGAAATTGCTCAGTAACTTTGATCTCACAGGTTTCGAAGACGCAACAGTCGCGCTCAAGGCGAACTACAACAGCGCTGACCAGTTCCCCGCATCCACACACATAGACACTCTCAGAGCCATTGTGCAGGGTCTGAATGGAGCCGGCGCGGCTCAAATCGTCCTAGCGGAACGTAGCGGCATGGGAGACGCTCGTCAGGTGCTGCACGAACGCGGCGTCTTCGGGCTCTCAGAAGAACTCGGCTTCGAAGTGATCGTCTTGGACGAGCTACCTCCTAGCGGTTGGTTAGAGATCAAAGCGGACGGACTGCATTGGGTACGGGGATTCAAAGTCCCCAAGATCTTGCTTGACGCTCAGAAGGTCGTTCAGACATGTTGCTTAAAGACTCACAGATTCGGGGGGCACTTCACGATGTCGCTGAAGAACTCCGTAGGCCTCGTGGCAAAGAGAGATCCTGAAGGATTCTACGACTACATGACCGAGCTCCACACCTCGCCGTTCCAGAGGGTCATGATAGCTGAGATCAACAGATTCTACAAGACCGACCTGGTAATCATGGACGCAACGGAAGGTTTCGTTAGAGGTGGACCCGACCGGGGAGATCTGGTGAAACCCGACCTGATTCTGGCAAGCAAGGATAGGGTAGCGATGGATGCGGTCGGCGTGGCCTTGCTGAGGTCTCACGGTAGCACCCCCGAGGTCATGAAGGGCCGCATCTTCGATCTCGAGCAGATATCCAGAGCCGCGGAACTAGGAGTCGGAGTCTCGTCAGCCTCAGAGATTAGACTCGCACTACTTGACGATAAGAGTAAGCGAGCAGCCGGGGACATTCAAACGATCCTTGACACTCAAGGGTAGAAACAGAGCGCCCTAGAATCATCTCGGATGAGCCGCTTCTCAGCGCGATTGTTCATTTTCACTGAGCCTTAACGACTTCATCCTGATGCCGCAGACAAAACTAGGGTGTAGTACACCCTTGTTTTTCGCTTCTGCTCGCGCAGATGTATGCAGAATCAGGTCCGTTCACACGAAGAGAACGGACATTTCACTTGGAGGCTAAGCCCCAGCTCGTCTTCTTTGTGGGCTCGATGATTATGAAAGGTGCCTCCCTCTCCTTCCAAGGAGCCGCCCTTACCCAGCTGAACCTCTTGTAGAACAGCCGATAGGCTCCCTGAAATTCGGGTCCCGCCTCTACGATCCTTCCCCTCCCTTGAACAAGGATGCCGCGGTTGGGTCTGTAGACATCGATGACTAACGCCGTCCTGTCATTCGCCAGAAGGTTACGGTACTTCCTCGTCACATAATCCGTCGCGACTAGGAGCTTGCCAGCTTGATAGATGTAGCAAGCCGGAACCACATGGGGTGTGCCGTCTGGAGATATGGTCGCCAATCTTCCCAGCTCGTTCTTCATCAGGAATCGTTCCTCTGCTTTGCTGAACCCTACCAAGCAGTCTCCCTCACTACGTCTACGCATCGGTAGAACGCGACGCCCTTTCTTCTTCTTACAGATCTTATGAAAGTCTCAAGCATCGCGGCCCTTGATGCTCTCCCGATAGTTTGGGGATGCATCGTTAGATTGAGATAAGGCATCTTGGCCGCGTACAGCGCGTCGAATTCTTGGATCCAGCTGTTGAAAGCCTCGTCTGGAGATCTTCGATGCACCTCAAAGATGCCCCAGTCGTCCCACAACCATGCGACAGGAAGTTCCACTATCCCTGTCATCTTGCCTTGGTGCTTGATCAAGTAGGGCTTCTCGTCGTCCATGAGGCTACTATCATACTTGAAGTTGAAGTTGACGAGGTTCTCAATCGTGTAAGGGCTGAACTCCCAGTCTGGTGCTCTGAAACCAGTCGGCCTCTGACCAACGAGCGCCTGTAACCCGTCGATCGATTTTCTGAAGATCTCAATCTCAGCTTCTTCCGAATCGAGTTGAGCCAGATTCTCATGCTTGTAGCCGTGAAGTCCAATCTCATGGCCTCGCCGCACGATCTCTCTCACACTCTCGGGGTACGTCTCAGCCACCCAACCAGGCACGAAGAAGGTTGACTTGATCGAATACTTGTCAAGCAGATTCAGAATTCTGGGGACTCCCACCTTAGGACCGAACTGCCCCTTGCTGCGCGCCACGGGCTCGTCAGGACGGCCGCTATAGGCGCCCTGAACTGAACTATCCGCGTCCAGATCGAACGTTAACAGAACCGTGAACCTTCGCTCTTTCGCCCTTGCCATGGTTTGATCTCCTCTAATCGAGAGATCAACGAGCAGATCGCGGGTACGTTTTATAGGCTTTCGACGGACAGTGACGACCTCGACATTCGGTGAGGTCAAGGCAAGGTTGGGATTGTGTTATCCAGAATACGGTAGACTACGGACCGTGCTCATGCATGCCCCCGGAAAAGAGCTTGATCTAGTCCGCCCAAGAACGTACGAGAGATTCCTATTCGCCGACGCCCTTGACCCCGTGCAATTTCGCCGGGATCATGAACGCTTCGTCAGTGTCCTTCGTTCGGAAGGAGTGAACGTGATTTTGCTCACCGAAGCACTGCGGCAGCAGCCTGAGTTGCTTCGCGCTCTTGAACGATTACCGAATCTTGTCTACACTCGCGATACAGTTGCTGTCACAAAGGCAGGCTACGTATTAGCTAGGATGAGGAACCCTGTAAGACGAAGAGAGACGAGCATTGTCGAAGCTGCGTTGCGCCAACTTCCCATCCCGACGCTCATGAGGGCTGAGGCACCTGAAACGATCGAAGGCGGAGATCTCGTCTTTCTTGACGAGGATGCACTGCTGCTCGGAGTCGGGAATAGAACCAACAGGAGCGCCCTCCGCAAACTGATCACAATCGCGATGAACTCTGGGCTGCGTAGATTGATCGCGGTCCAGTTGCCCCCGACAGTGATCCACTTGGACGGAACTATGATGGTTGTTGACCGCGATCTGGCCTTGGTTCATCCGCGATCTCTTAGAGAATCAGCTTCCGTCTACGAAGACGGCGGACTCAGGAGCCGTGTCAGGTTGCTTCAGTTCTTGAAGGCGAGCGGGATGACCGTAGTCGAGGTCACGGATTACGAGCGACAAAGACGCGCAACGAATGTCATAGCCATTGGACCCCGCAAAGTGGTCGGCTACGCAGGCAACGCGAGGGTCAAACGAGAACTTCTCAAGAGCGACGTTGACTTGATCGAGATCGAAGGATCAGAGCTCATCCGCGGCTTTGGCGGGCCGCGTTGCATGACAGCGCCCGTCCTCCGAGACTAGTCTTCGGAAGTTCCTGCTCTCCCAGCATGCGAACTCATGTTTGAGAGAACGCGGTGATCATTGCTTCAACATCGTCGCCGAGCGGGTACAGGATCGGGCACGTGCATGCGGTCCGTTTGTACTCCTCGACTTTCCTTCGGCAGTCGTCGGCTGTTCCTGAGGCCGTGATCAGACGGACTAACTTGTCGTCGATGAGCCTCAGGGCTCTTTCAAGCCCTCCGGGCTTGGCTGGCCAACCTCCTAGAGCCTCCGTGACTTCCTTGATCAGCTCGTCGCTGACACCGCTGGCTTTGGCGATGTGGGGTTGCTGTCCGAGGTACTGCGCGATCAGCGGTCGCGCTCCATCCATCGCTTTGTCGGCGTCTTCATCTAGTGAGCATACGACAAGCTGGGGCCGATCGATATCTTCGATTCTCCTGCCCGCCTTCTTTGCGCCTGATTTCAGATACTCCATGGCCGTGTTGTTGTACTGTGGGGAGACGAGGTAGTTGAGAACGACGCCGTCGGCGATCTCACCCGTGAGCTCCATCATCTGCCATCCAGTCGCGCCGATGTAGATAGGAATCTTCCGCGGAGTGTTCGGGTCACCGTAGACTACGTCGAGCCTGATGTCCCTGACCTTCACGTGATCGCCGTCCAATGTTACTGTCTCCATCCTGAATAGGCGCCTGAGAACGTCCACGTACTCTCTCATCGCTTTCAGGGGTCGTGTCCGATCGATGCCCACTTTCGAAGCGAGCGGATCCCACCAAGCGCCGATTCCGAGGATCACCCTCCCGCCGGACAACTCGTCAAGAGCGAGGAAGGTTGCGGCGGTCAACGCGACGTTGCGCGTCCAGTTATTGATCACCCCGGTCGCGAGTTTGATCTTGCTCGTCACCGTCGCCATCGCCGCCAACGGGGTTATAGCGTCCCTTGCGAGCCGCGACTCCGCCTGCCAAACCGCCTCGAACCCATGCTTCTCAGCAAACTGAGCGTACTTGATGCCGTCTCTAATCGGATGCTTGTCCTGAAGGTAGAGGCCGACCCTCTGCATCTTCACCACGGCCTCCGCTCCAAGCAGACCAAGCTGCCAGCGCAAGCATGATTACAAGACATGAACTAGATCCACGGACATAGGATGTCTTGGGCCTAACCATAAACACATCGAGTGCACAAGGATAGCGTTGATCGGGACCAGGCCACATTGAACGCTCACTCGCACAAACATTTTCCAGAGAGGCTGGCATTCACACTGAATAACCGAATCAGGAGGCTCCTCCAGCCCCCTGACCGGCTCATCTCTAAACTTGATCTCAGACCTAGCGATGTCGTCCTGGATTTTGGCTGCGGGTCCGGTTTCTTTACGGTTCCCATCGCAAGGGTAACAGCAAGGACAATTGCCGTAGATGTCTCTTCGCGTATGCTGGAGAAGACAGCCTCCTACGTGAAGAAGAGCGGCGCAACCGTCGAGCTCTTGAAGAGTGACGGAACCGGGATCGGGCTCCCAGATGAAAGTATAGACGTAATCTTTCTGAACCATGTCTTCCACGAGATCGATCACAGGCCGAAAGTCTTGAGCGAGTTCCTCAGAATCACGAAACCATTAGGAAGGTTAGCCATCGTCGAGAGAACCCGAGGTAGCAGACTACTCGGCGGAAAACTAGGGCCGCCGGTCATTGATCCAATCGAACTGATTCGAGAGATGCAGCTAGCAGGGTTCACCTTACTGCAGACCATCGCGCATGGAAACGATTCGATAATAATAGGGCAAAAGCCCTAGCGACAGACGCCGATCGCTTTGACATCATCCTGTGGCGGAAACGAGAAACCGAACACTGACTGTTGATGTGTTTATTCATCAATGGTTTAGGATTCGTCTGCACATTCTTATTCTTGCTTCTCATAGCGGGATTTCTTCAGTACAAGCAGAGCATTGAGCGTGACCCATTTGTCGTCGGCTCCGGCCCGTCCGAACGACGAGTATGTCGCAGAAGGCCACGGCGCTTCCCTAATCCAGCGACCCCTCGAATTACGCTTCGCGACGAGAAGTTCTAGGGCGTCTCTCATTCGGTCATCATTGACGATGCCGGCTCTGGTGACGGCTCGCAACCCCCTGAGGATATTGTAGCCTACCAGCCAGGGTGCGCGGAGTTTGGGGTAGTCGCTCCTTATGATCTTCCATCTGTGATGGTCCGCCTTGTAGAGCCGGTGCATCAGTAAGAACTCGCACGCGCTCGCGATCGCTCGATCAACACCCTCTCCCCGAATGTGCTCCGAATACTCGATCAAACCGTCCAGCGCGCATGCAGTTCCCATAAAGCAGCTGTGCTTGTCTCGTCTATGGTAGCCGAAGGACCTGCATCCCCAGCCTCCATCCGGCTCTTGGAAGGAAAGAAGATGGCCCACTGCCTTCCGAATTCTCCGGTCATGTCCCCAGCCCAGGCGACAAAGCGCCGCAATCACGTTACCATTCAAGCATCCAGCGAGACGGGCCCAGTCGTCCTCAAGTTTCCCCGCCATACCGCTATAGAAGCCGCCCGACGGCGCCTGGAATCTGAAAGCGTACTCGCACATCTTACGTACTGGAGGAAGAATCGGGTCGATCCCTGTCTGCGAGAGTATGAGGAGCTGCCAGACCGTTGACTTGTACTTTGGAAGGTACCATGTGCGGCCGTCATCCCAACCGCCGTTCCTCTTCTGTTTCGCGAGGATCTTCCTGACGGGCTCCCATTGTGGAATCTTGGCTCTTGTCTCCCCCGCTTCTTTTGTGCGGGGTGACACGCCGAGTAGACTCGTCAGGGTTAGACACCTAACGCTGGGATTATCCTCTTGCAATAGCCATTCGACAACGCGGTTGTCAAGCATGGTTGGCGGGGAGCCTCCTCGGCTGCCTGTAACGACTTCCCTGATTCCTCATTGCGACGCTTTCAGCAATTCTGTATTTTCGTACGTCCGATATTGTGTGAGAGTTGGCAAATAGGTCGGGACGCGCAGTAACGTTCTTATTTTGGCACAGCGATGTTCCCTCAGTTGTAATCTAGTAGGAGGGAAACAAGACCCATGAACGGTGAAACGAAGAAGAGCATCGCCCTTGGCGTGATAGCACTCGGCCTCGGAGTAGCGCTCGGCGCAGTCCTAGGCAACGACACAACCAGAAAGTCACTCGTAGAGAGAGGCAAGAACTGGTTCAGCAAAAACCCATAAGACTGGCCGACGACGGGTGCCGGTCAGCATTTGCCCCCTTTCTTCCTTAGCGGAACCACGGCAAGCTGAACTAGTAGGGCTTAGACTCTCGCTTGCCTTTCTTGACCTGGGCCAGTAGTTTTCCAAGCCAATCTGCCTCAGCGCCGGATGCTTCTCTCATCCACCGCTATGTCAGCTCTTTCATCAACGACAGAATTGATGAACCCTGGACAATCATCCAGATGAGCGTCCCAGCCTGACATCCGGCCCTTTCCCGAAATCTGACGAGGCGCTTCGTTTGGCCGACTCCATGAGCTGGGGGCGAAAAGGAACTCTTGGGGCAAGATCTAAATTAGTGGGCTGCAATCACGATTGGGGGCATCGACTTGGCCGTCGTGGTTGTGGACGAGCGTGGTCGGTTAACGATACCGAGCGAGTTCGACGTGAAAGCTACTAGGGCGACAGTGATTCCTGCGGGCCCGTTCCTGATTGTCGTGCCCATCGCGCCTCATCCGCTGGAGGCATCGGCAAGCTGGCTTGACAGCAAGCGCAGCAGGAAGCAGTTGAAAGCGTTGGCAGAGAAAGCTGCGCGCACAGACGCGATGGTGAGGGCTAAGAGAAGGAAACAGGCTTGATGATAGAAACAGACGTACTCTATGCCCACGTCAAGACAGACGACTGGCTGAAACCAGCAGCCGAGAAGCTAATGCGTCGTATAGCTCGCGGCGACCTCGGCGTCGTATTGACCAGCAGAGAGGTGCTTCACGAACTGTACTATGTTTCGATGGAAGAAGGCGTCACATTGGAATCCTACATCTCTAGGCTGGCGGCACTGACAGCGCTACCGAACGTGAAGTACCTTGACACGACCTCTGAGATCGACATACTTGCTGCGACACTGATGAAACAATTCAGACTTGGCTCAATCTTCGACGCCTACTATGCGGCCACCGCGCTCAACGCTGTTCCGGACCACACAGTTGTGTCAACCGACGAAGTATTCGACAATGTGGCTGGGATCAAGCGCATAGACCCGCGCACTCTCTAGCTCGTGGTCGATGCCAGATCGCTTCGAACCCGCAACAAACAGGGTTCCAAACCCGATTGTGGCAGGGTCCCTCCCCACCCCAAGCTCCGCGCACCGTGGGTAGTAGCCTACAATATCCTGAGAGGCCTACGAGCCGTCACCAGAGCAGGCATGACGAATGACGAGAGAATGAAAGACGCCATTGACCTCGTTGTGGCAAAGAGCAATACGAAAGGCCGGTGGGCTAGGGAGCCCCTCGGCCGTCAACCACATACTCTTCCCTTCGACGAATTGGAGCCGACGACAAATGGATAACCCTCAACGCCCTGCTTGTGCTGAGCAAGACGTCGTAAAAGAACTCGTCCAAGGGAAGAG
>Ga0315312_1001660_pt1 | contig 16766 bp, 14 predicted proteins | sample TDP7_MG_FD_203629 | JGI IMG/M metagenome (GOLD analysis project Ga0315312, IMG submission 203629) | Freshwater sediment microbial communities from Lake Towuti, South Sulawesi, Indonesia - TDP7 | ecosystem: Environmental > Aquatic > Freshwater > Lake > Sediment | place: Indonesia: South Sulawesi... | reverse complement strand
TAACATGATGATCGCGGAGGTAGGTTCCATTTTATAGGTTACCGGAAGGAGCAGCGCGACGGTGGCTGGCGGGCCTAAACCAGGCAACACCCCAATGGCTGTCCCAATGACCACTCCCAGGGCGGCAGAAAGGAGATTCCCTGGACTTAAGGCCACGGTGAAGCCCTGAGTCAGATGGGCGATAAAATCCATCGAGTTCTCCTATTTCACAGACCCAAACGGGCTAAGATGCCCACAGGAAGCTCAATGCCTAGAAGCTTGTCGAATAGGATGTAAGTTCCGAGGGCCAAGCCAAAGCCCGTAAAGATGAGCACCCGCCACGACTTCACATTCAAGATGCGCAGAAGGAGTCCCGAGGCTATGAAGGTCCCGATGACGTAACCGAGGCGTTCCAAAACCGCCACTAACAGAATCATCACTGCCAGCAGCAGAGCGGGGCGCCCCACTCCTCGGAAGGAAACTTTGTCGCTGCCGTGTCCGCGCCACCCCTTGAGAAAAATGATGGAAGAGAAAACGATCAGGGAAATACCGCCCAGGAACGGGAAGAAGCCCGGCTGAGGCTCTGTGGGTGTACCCACCTGTAGCCGAATCGCTCCGATGATGGCCCCTATTCCCAGTAAAGAGAGGAAGAGACTGGCCATCACATCGGTCGTGTTTCGCATAGGAATCCCGGAGGGACTCAATTTGTTTTCTTAAAAACTTTCCCGAGCTCCTTGTGAGCCTCGTACTCCTCACGCCATACCTTGGTAAACTCGTCAGGCCCGAGATAGTGAATTTCATCCCCAAATTTTTTGATCATGGCCAGAACAGTCTTATCTTCGGTCATTTTCTTGAAGGCTGCGGCCAGCTTTTCGATGATGGGGCGAGGGGTACCCTTTGGTGCTAAGACTCCCCGCCACATCAGATTTACCACATCCACACCTTCCTCCCTGGCGGTTGGAGTGTCAGGCAAATCTTTTTCACGCTTTTGGTCCATTACGACCAAGGCACGAAATTTCCCAGCCTGGATGTGGGAAAGAAGGGTGGCCGTGAGCCCTCCATTGACATCGGCATGACCACCGAGCAGGGCCAGCACCGCAGGTCCGCCTCCGTCATAGGGGACCGTTTTCGTGGTAATCCCGGTATACCTGACGATCTGTTTCCAGGAAAGATCTGCCTGTCCCCACGGTCCCGTACTGGCAAAAATCAATTTGCCCGGATTGGCCTTGGCCCACTCGACCATTTCCTTGAAATTCTTATAAGGTAAACCGGCCCGGGCAACGATGACGGTGGGGCTGTAATTAATCCGACACACCGCCATCAGATCATCCGGTCCTTTGGACCTTCCTTCAATAGCCGGAAGGGTTGAACTCCAACCCGGGCCGCCGAAGAGCAGAGTGTAGCCATCGGGAGGGGCTTTGGCCACGATTTCTGAACCAATCGCTCCTCCTCCGCCCGGTTTTAGCTGAATGATGACCGGTTGGCCCAAGTAATCCACCGCCACGCTGGTAACCGCGCGGGCCGTTAAGTCGTGAGACCCCCCTGGACCCATAGGGATGATGAGGTTCACCGGCTTGACCGGAAACTCCTGGGCCTGGATCGCTGGAGATAGGAAAACGGAGATCACCAGCAAACAAAGGAAAGCAAATCCCATACTCTTGAAAGGTCCTCGCATGATCTTCCCTCCTTTCTTTTCTTTATGCTTTCGAACCTTGGCTACCCTAATGCCGTAAACCACTCCCTTTTCTGTCCCGCTTCGTCTCTATGATCTTGAACCCCAGCTCTTGCGCGACTTTCTCCAAACGGGCCCGGTGGGGTTCCATCGGGCGCTTCCACCCGGAGATACCCGAAAGATAGATGTCCAGGACGTCTGCATCCCGAATACACTCTTCGTAGGGATCGCCTTCTTGATCTTTCTGACGGTGGGTGCGGGTCAGGCGCACGACCAGATCGATTTCCTGCTGGGTGAAATCCCCGATGCGCTGCATGATCTTTTTGACCAAGGGGGTACCGGCAATATCATGCCCTTCGAATACCCCAGTCGGAATTCGTCCAAGGTCGTGAAGGATCATGGCAATGGTCACGATTTCCGGGTCCAGCCCGCGCTTGTTGGCCAGGAGCGTGGCCCCTTTGACGCTGCCTAAGATATGGAAGAGATCCTGAGCCAGCGGTGCATCCCGATCCTCATCGCCCAGAGCTTTCATGGATTTAACGATGACCTCCCAAGCCGCGTTGACCGCCTTCGAGGTTCTGGATTCTTTCATGAATGATTCTCCCTTCACTCCAAGCGCGTATTGTCAGAAGTTGTCTTCCCTCTCCCCTTGGGGGAGAGGGTCAGGGTGAGGGGTAAGTGTATCTTGTCCCCTGGATCGAGTGAATGCTGACCGCCATCCAGCTCTACGACCACTTTCTTTTCGAGATTCACAAAATCCACGACATACCGGCCCATGGGTTGTTGGCCACGAAACTTGAAACCTTCTATCTGTGTGTCTCGAAGATGACTCCATAAATGCTGCTCTGTTTCCGTAGAATATTTCCTGAGCCTTCTTGCTACTCCCGTCATGCCTTTCACCCCCACCCTCTTCCCTCCCCCCTCAAGGGGGAGGGCTCCCCTTCCTTTTCGATATGTTCCAGAGCGGTTTTTCATAAAACTTTTGACAATATCCTCAAGCGTAGAACTCATCGAGATCGATGGGCAGCTTCAAAGCTTTGCCGCGCGCCGCCGACAAATCCATGGCCATAGTGAGCACGAGGTTGCGGTGTCCATCCCCCGCAGTGGCGTGGGGCGTCGGCAGGCCCGTGCAAAGCCGGGTCAGCCAGGAATTGGTCTCGTCCCGCATGGCTCCCCAGATCTGCCCCATATGAACGTCTCCCGGCGGATAGCTGGTGAGGAAATCGACGTGCCGGGCATATTCCGGCTCGAACCCTTCGGGCTTGTAGCCAGCCCCCTGAGCCACTTCCGAAGCCAGCACCAGGTCACGATGGGTGTCGTCGACGGTGATCACTCCCTCGGTCCCGACAATCCCGATCTCCAGCGAATACACCGCCGCCGGCCAGACCGTGGGAAGGGCCCAGCTGATGTTCATGGACCAAATCGTTCCATCCTTCATGGTGAAGAGACCGAAGGTGGCGTCCTTCGTCCCCCATTTCCCCAGGACCCTGTCCACGGAGCGGGCGTAGACTTCAACCGGCTCTTTTCCCTCCAAGAGCCACAGGGACATGTCGAGGCTGTGGGTTCCGGATACGACCATGGGCGTCAATGTCCTCCGTTGCTCGGCGCGCCGCACGGTGGCGATGGGAACCATGCGGTTCATGAAGGCGCGGGTCGTGGCCGAGGTGACCTCGCCGATCTGATGGGTCTTGATCCTTTCTTTGATGGCCAGGAAGCGACGGCGGAAGCGATTGGTGTAGCCGATGACCGCATCCACCCCACTCTTTTTGATGGCGTTGTAGACCTTTAGGGATTCCCGGACATCGGTGGCCAGGGGCTTTTCGATCAGCATATCATGGCCGCGCTCGACCGCCTCCAGGGTGGGGTCGACGTGTTGATTCTCATCGGTGGCGATGATCGCGGCGTTGACTTCAGGGCGTTTTAGAAGCTCTCTATAATCGAGGGTCCAGAAATCAGCCTGGGCATCTTCGGCGAGCTTTTTGGCGAGGTTCTCCTTCAGATCACATACGCCGATCCATCTCACCCCCGGAAAGTTGGAGGCCAACATGGTGCGAATTCGCCCGATGGTGCCACATCCGACAACTGCCAACCCAATCTCTCTCTTTACTTTTCTTGTCATTTCCGGTCCTTTCTTCTTCGATTTTTTTGAAACTTGGATGTTGCCCAAACCTGGCTCGGCCAATTAGAGGAAACACCCGCCCGGACAACCCTCACGAAATCCCCTCATCCAAATTTCAGGGTACATCTCCTAAATGGCCTCTATCAAAAGGCTCATTTTAAGGGGGGACTCATTATATCAAAAAATTTAGTCATCACCCACCCTCCCCATGCACTCCGCTACCCGATCTCTCCTGTCGGAAGCGATCACGTCCTTTTGGGGAGCGATTACCCTTACGACATGGGAGATGCAAATCCTGTTAAAACGGTTTCCAGGATCTCGGGGATCAAGGCAGCAGACCGGCGAAAGATCATGGGGGAGAATGCCATCGCCCTCTTTGGTTTGAAGGCCTCCTGGCGCTAAACCTCTCTAAGCCTGCTCTTCTCTCGGGCGAAAAATCACGTGCTCCAAAAAAAGAGAGAGGAGGATGCCCATCACCAGACCATTGCTGATCAATGAGGCAATGGTGCTTGGAAACAATTGAAAAAATGGTTTGGGTAAAATTGAGATGGTCGTCCCGAAAAGAATGGGAAGGCCCACAGTAAAATAATCCCGGCGTTCGATTTTTTCTTTTCCCGACATCATCACGTTAATACCAGCCATAAGTTGCGATGAGAGGGCCACGAAAAGAACAGAAGCGATCACGGACGCTGGGATAACAGTCAAAAGGGCCCATAGCTTGGGGATAAAGGCACAGAGGATCATGATCGCTCCGCCCATGGTGAGCACGTAGCGACTGGCCACTCGAGAAACCAATACGACCCCCGGACTGATTGAAAAGCTCACTAGGCCCACAACTCCCAAAAGTCCGGCGGTCAACCCTCCAGCACCGGTCATGCCAATACCTCGATGGATTCGATCCTCCAGACCTTCTTTTCCTACAATTTCAGAAATTCCTTGGATACTACCCACGGTGTTGACCATTACCGCCAGGTACGTGCAGGCGATGGAGAGGATTGCTGGCAAGGAGAAGCTCGGCCATACTCCCAGGAAAGGAGACGGCCAAGCAAACCAACTCGATTCCTTTACGACGGTCAACGAAATTCCCCCCTTAAAAAGGAAAAGGATCAATCCCAGTAGGATTCCTGCCAACATCGAGGTGGTTTGCAGGAACCCCCGCAACCAATGGGATAGAAAAGAAACGAAGAAAACGATCAAAAGCGAAGATCCAAAAACGGTCAACTCTCCATGCGGATAAGCCTTGTTCATACCGATGAGTAGCGGATAGAGGAAAGAGAGAAGGGTAAGGGCCACCAATATCAAGATGATCCCCACCACATGCGCTGTGAAGACTGAGGAAAGCCATTTAAACCATTTAAGGGCACCTATGAGAATGAGAAAAAAGCCCCCAAAAATCATCCCTCCTTCGATCACGGGAAGTCCGTAAGGGGCTAAGATAATGAAGCTCAGCAAAATGGCTGAGGAAGGCCCCTCCAATAGAGGGTACCGGTGACCTTTAAGACTTTGGAGAATGGTCATGAGACCCGCGGCGATCAGCAGGCGTTGCGAAAAACTGATTTGGGTTGCGGGATCAAGCCTTAAGGCCGCCCCGCAGAGCGTGGAAAAAACCACCACATTGGGGATGGCAATCATTACCCATTGCAGCCCATAAATTAGATTCTTATGGATGGGCGGGGCTTCATCTAATTGAAAAAGGAAGGTGTCTTGTCCCAACTGTCTTTTACCCCGTAATCATTCCAGCCCTTTACTCTCAGCCAAGGGCTGCTCCCCACCGGTCTTCCAAACCCCCCGGCTTTGAAGCGATCCACTCCGAACGGAAAAGCAGATTGCCTAACGGAGATACCTTCCCCCATTCACATCGAGGGTAATGCCCGTGATGAAACTGGATTCATCGGACGCCAAAAAAATGACCACGGAAGCAACTTCCTCGGGGGTGCCCAATCGACCGAGGGGGATGTCGGAAAGAACCTTCCTCTTTTCTTCCTCACTCTTAGCCTCCCAGAGTCCTTGAATCCGCTCCCCCGTCAGCGTCACGGTGGGAGCGATGGCATTCACCCGGATTCCCGACTTCCCCCAGTCATAGGCCAGCTGTCGGGTAAGCCCTTCCACCCCGGCCTTGGCGGCTACGTATTGGACACCGGCCAGCGATGCCCTCCAGTGCCCCGCTAAGGCAGACATATTGACGATCACCCCTTTGCCCTGCTTGGCCATCTCCGGAATCACCGCCTGGCAGCAGAGGAAGGTCCCTTTTAGATTTACGTCAACTACGAGATTCCAGTCTTTTTCCCGAATCTCCTCAAGCACGTGGGGCGTATGCAGCGCGCCCCCGGCATTGTTGACCAGGATGTCGATGCTGCCCCAGAGGGCTTTCACCTCTTTGAGGCACGCCTGCACTTCGTCCAGTTTCGTTACATCCCCTCCTCTCCCTACTGCGCGCGCCCCCCTAAGATCGATCTCCTTCGCCGCAGCGATCACGGCCGTTTCGTTGACGTCCATCAATAGCACCCGGGCTCCTTCGCGATAGAAGGCTTTGGCGATCGCCAGCCCCATGCCCTGGGCTGCACCTGTAACCATAGCATTTCGATTCAAAAGGCGCTGCAAATTTTTCCCCTCCTTCATCGCTTTATATATTTCTCCATCATGGATAAAAAGGCATCGGCCACCGGATCGATGAACTCCGGATCGTTAATATGCGCGTCGAACTCTTGCAGCGGGATCGCAGGGCGCAAGTGGGCCTTGAGGGCCTCGATGAAGACCTGGTTTCCCTCGGGTTCCCAGTGGGGCAGATTCTCCCTGTCGGGGTAGGAGAATCCCCTAAGGGGAATAAAAACCCGGGTCGGCCCTTTGGCCCGGTTGAGTTTTTCCGCCATGATCTTCCCCACGCTGCGCAGCTCATCCGGACTTAGGCGAACCAAAGTCATGTTGGGATTATGAATGATGTATTTCCGGGACTTCAATTCCTTGGACAGGCTATCAAAAGGGCCCCAAACCGCATAATTGATGGACCCGGGGGCCACCACCTGCGAGATTCCCAATTCCCCCGCCGCTTCCAATCGCTCTTCGCGGGGATCGCTGTGCAGTCCTCCGACGAAGCGGTCTCCAATCTCGTGCAGGTTCAGGTCCAGAACCCCGTTGAAAGCCCCCTCGCGGATCATCTCTTCCATGGCGATTCCGCCAGTACCGTTTTGATGAAAGGTGACCACCTCGTATCCGTGTCGCTCCAGAATCCCCTTCATCCGCAATGCCCCGGGCGTTGTCGTCCCCAGCATGGACAGGGCCACTGGGATTCCCCGGGGTTTCATCTCTTCTTCATCCAGCGTCCCGACCATACCGCAAATGGCGCCCACCGCATTGGCCAGGATCCGCCGAATCAGAAAATTGAGCCCCTGGAGATCGACGATTGAATGCATCATCGTGATGTCCTTGGTCCCGACGTAGGGGCCGAAAGTAGCCTTGCCCGAGGCGACCGTCGAGACCAAAATTTTGGGCATCCCCCGCGGGGCGCTCCGCATAGCCGATGCGCAGATATCCGTCCCCTGTCCTCCACCCATGCCCAGGATCCCTTGAAACGCCCTTTGCCGGAGGAGTTCCTGCGTCTTGGCGGTAACTCCCCTGATCATGGTTTCAATGCATTTCCCCTTATCCCCTGTCGCCAAGAGGCTTGCCAAATCGGCAACCCCGGCTGCCCGGGCGACCTCCTGCCGGGTGACATCCGGAGGGGTCCGGGGGTCCTTCAAGATTCCCGCATCCAGGAGAAGGACTTTGAAGCCTTTGCGGACGATAAGATCTCGGCAGAATAAGAGCTCCTCCTCCTTCGTGTCCATCGTTCCGATAAGAAGAATCGTTTTATCCATGATTCTCCTTTTTCCTTTCAATTCACCCCCAGCCTTGACCGAAGGGCCTGGAAACCTTTCGCCTCTATCGCGGAAGCTACCACCTCCTGTAAATCCTTCCCTGGCGTCAGGGCAAGCATGCAGCCTCCGCCTCCTGAACCGGTTAGCTTGGCCCCCAGCGCCCCCACGCTCCGACTTAGATCAATCAAAAAATCCAGCTCCGGACACGAGACCTCCGCTTTTTGCAACAAAGATTGATTTCGATTCATTAGGCAGCCGATCTCTTCCAGGTTGAAAGTTTCGATGCTGGCCATCGCCTCTGCGGCGATCTGCCTCGCCTCCTGCAGAAGGCGGGCGTACCGGTCGGGGAAGCCCCTTTTTCTCTCCGCGAAAGCTACCAGCAGGAGTTTGGTATTGGCGATGATCCCCGTGTCTCCGATTACAACTTCAACAGGTTCTTTTAGCCGCATCTTCCGCACCACGTTCGGTTCCCCCCGGGTGAGGCAGATGATGCCCCCGTAGGTGGAGACCGTATTATCGATCCCGCTCGTTGTAGGCCCGTGGTAGGCAATTTCGGCCTGGTAAGCCGCGGCGTTGACCTCATCATCGGTCAAGCCGAGGTTAAATTCTTCGGAGAGGGCCCGCACGATAGCCACCGAACTCGCCCCCGTTGCTCCGATCCCGCTCATGGCCGGGAGATCGCCGCTGAGCAGAATCTGGAGATTTTCCGGATGGAAGCGCAGGTGCTGGAAGATCCTTTCCAGGGATTCGATCTGCATTCCCTTTTTTTCTTCTTTATAACCCTTGGCCTCCCAGCGCTCATCCCTGATTTCCCAGCCTCCTGATGAGGTCTGAACAACCTGCGCGTCGGCCGTCATCGATAAGGCGGAAGCAATGACCGGGATGCCCAAGACGGAGAACATTTCACCGAACAAAATGGTTTTGCCGTACCCGATTCCCTTTCCCAAAGCATGCCTCCTGATTTGGTAGAGTTCACTCTAACGTTGCATAAGTAATTGCCTGGCGCAGGCTTGTCATTCCCGCGAAAGCGGGAATCCAGAAAACAGACTGGATTCCGGGTCAAGCCCGGAATGACAGACCGTATGACGCAGTTGCAAATATGCACAAAAATTTAGGTCCCCACGTATAGTTACCTTTCTTCAAAAAAGTATTGCCGCAGGGTCATTCGGTTTTACCACCACTTTTATGGCTCCCCCAATTCTATCCCGGAATGTTTTGAACCCTTCCTCTATTTCCGCCAAGGGAAAAGAATGGGTAATGAGCGGTTTCAGATCCACTCTGCCCGAGGCGAGCAAAGAGACCGCTCTTCCGCAGTTACCCCACCCTTCGCCCCGTACCGTGTAGATGGATTTGTTATCCTTCCCCAGCGAGCCAAAATCCGCGCTCACCGGATCTTCCGGAAACCCCAACAGCAATATTTTGCCCATCCGCCTGGCCATAGCAATGGCCATCTGCAAACCCTGGGCACTCCCCGAGGATTCAATGACCAGGTCGGCACCGATGCCCCCGGTCCCCTCCCGGACCACTCGGACGGGATCCTCCTTGTTCACGTCGATGAGGCGACCGGCCCCCAGGGCCCCGCCCAGCTGAAGACGGGAGGGCCGGGTGCCGATCAAGTAGACCTTCCCGGCACACAAGGCTTTGGCCACCTCCACGGAGATCAGTCCCAAAGGACCCGGACCGATCACCGCCACCTGATCGCCGACAATGTAGCCGCCGATCGTTTCAAATCCGTATAGGACGCATCCCAGGTTGGTGATCAAGGATGCTTCTTCAAGACCGACGGAATCCGGGATGGGGTAGACCGTATTTACATGGTTGACCACATATTGCGCGAATCCGCCATTGGTCGTAAATCCGTTCGCTCGGTGGCCTTTTTCTCGTTTGCCGTAGTTGAGACAGGAGGTATAATTCCCCCGACGGCAATTGCGACAACGCCCACAGCCGTAATGAGCTTCCACCGACACCCGGTCGCCGATCTGAAACTCGTCAACGGTCTCCCCTTTGGCCACAATTACGCCGGAGTATTCATGGCCGGGGATGAATTCGCCATAAGGGGGCTGGCCAGGCCAGGGCCGGGCTAACAAGCTCACATCACTGCTGCAAATGGCACAGGAAGCAATCTGAATCAGAACGTCTGCTGACCTCGGCCTGGGCGTGTCCACTTCCCTGACCGCCAGAACATTGGGAGACAGCAGCACGGCTGCCTTCATTTTCTCAGGAATTTTCATCCTTCTCCCCTCCCCTACATTGAGCCCTCGGCAGGTCTCGCTCTTCCCTCAGGAAAATGCGGCCTTTAAACGATTTTAAGGAACTCCTTCTCAATTCCATGGATATGGGACACCATGGCCCCCACCCGGTCGGATCATATTTGCAGATATCTTCCAAATTTTCTGATGAGAGCCTAACGAATGTTTGCTGCTGGCGGGTTTCTGGATACGAATACCAGTGTGGCTGGAGACTAAGCTTCTTTCCACGGGCTTCAAGGACACAAAGTCCTGCGTCCCATTCAGGCCCGGTTGTTGAACTCCCGGTTGGTTGCCCGGATGGAGAATTTTTTCACCTCTTCCAGAAAGGCTGCCAGATGCTCGGCGCTGCTTTCGAAGTATTTCAGCCCCTTTTCCTTGGTCCCCCGGAAGGGGTTCCCGATGGTGGAAGTTTCGGAGTACTCGTGGTGCTCCATAGGAACCCACGCCTGCTCTGTCCCCATGAATTCCACCATCCCGGAGCCATCCTTTTTCGAGAAGCCCGGCCCCATCCATTGCGGCGCATGGGTACGATCTTGAACGGCTACTGTCATATCCACCAGGGTTTCATCGTAAGCCAGGCAGGTCGAAGTTTCGATCTCTCCGGAATGCCAGCCAGGAGTTTCCTCCGGAGGCCCTTCGATGATCCCTTGAAGGGCGTTATACTCCCTTTCGGTAGGGGTTTTGTACCAACAGGTGAAAGCTCCACTCTCGTAACGGATGCGACGGAGCACCTCGTCCACGACCTTGGAGTTGGAACCGTGGTGAGTGACGAAGACAATCTTGTTGAACCCATGGTAGATGAGAGATTTGCCAATGTCGTAGATGACCCGGCGGTAGGTCTCCCCCGAGAGAGTGATCGTACCGGTTCCGTTTCCCAGCTGATGCATGTGATGGGGCGAATACCCATAAGGGATAATGGGTGTATAGATCACGGAGGCCTTCTCTGAGGCCCGGGTGACCACTTCCCAGGTCGTCAAGGCATCGCAACCCAAAGGAATGTGCGCCCCATGTCTCTCCAAACTGCCCATGGGAACCATGGCCACATCGCACGTTCGCAAGTAGGCAGCCACTTCAAGATAGGTCATATCGTGCAGGTAAAGCGTCTTTCTCTTGCCCATGATTCCCTCTACTTTTTTTAGAACTCGATTCCCTTCGGCAGCCCTTTTTTACACCGGACATGCAGGAGTGTTCTTCTTAATCGGGGATAGAGATCCCGACGGCTAACTTTGTATCGATTGTGAGAGAAAAGTCGTTGCCCCAGGGAAAAGGGCCTTTGGCATCGAACCATAGACAGCCAGGGAATCCCCGAAAAACTTCCTAAAAGCATGCTGTTATGAAATCAGTTTAGGAAAATTGCGATGGTCGACAATAATATGAACTCGGTTGTTTTGTCAAGGGAAAACAGAGCCTGGCCTACCCCGAATTTTCCCCCTAGGGAGCGAAATCATTTCTTGATAAATCTGAGGCGGACTCGGGCGCAGGGCCGCTGTCCTCGCCCGCATGTTGAGGCTGATAAATAGGAAAATCAGCCTCAACCGTAACCATGAAGCTAGTAGGGCCCGAAGACGAAAGAGACCGGTTGCTTTTACCTCCCGACCATCTGGGATCGCAGGGAATTGCCATTTTTTGATACCCTCGAGAATGACTGAAGAGAGCTATTTAGGGCTTTTGAGATAAAGAGAGGAGATCGTCCCCAATAAGGAAACCCCGCTCGCCAAAAGAAAAGGCCCTACAAAGGACTGGGTTATATCAGCCAAGTATCCCCCCAGGGCTGGCCCTAAGGCTTGGCCAATTCCAAAAAAGAGGGTGATAAAGCCCAAGCCGGCTGGGGCAAGCCTTGATCCTACATAATCTCCGGCTGCCGCGGCCATGATTGTAGGTATACTCCAGGCGGTGAGACCGAAGATCACTGCCGAGACATAGAAACCCGTGGACGATTTTCCCATGGCAAAGACACCATATGCGACTCCCAGGGTGAGATAAGCCAGGGCAGCGCCATATTTCCGGCCGAAGATGTCGGAGACTCCGCCCCAGATTATCCCGCAGAAGATACTCAATCCTCCAACCAAAGCCCAGAGCCCGCCAGCCTGGATGTGGCTTAACCCTATTTCTTTAATCAGGTAAGCCGCAAAAAAGGTCATATAAATGATGTAAGAGAATCCATACATGAAATAGACGAGCCCCAGATACCATACCTCTCTGACCCGATAGACTAATTGCCACTGCAAAGCTTTCGCTTTCCTTTCTTCAGCCTTAAGCCGGGAGCTGGCGCCGCCTTCGTCGGACCCTATGGGAGACAGCCCCTTTTCAACGGGTTGACTTCGGATAAAGGCGTACACGATACCGGAAATAACGAGCACTGCACCCCCAAGACAGTACCAAGAAAACCTCCAACCCTCAGACCCATAAGACTTCAGAATATAAGGTACAATTAGGCCCCCAATCAATGTGCCCACTCCGATGCCAGCGGAAACGATTCCGGTTGCTACCCCCCTTCGCTTCATGGCAAACCAGGCTGAGCCGAGGGCCATGGCCGGCACATAGGCAGCCCCATTGCCGAAACCGGTCAAGATGCGCATCCCCAGGGCAAAACCGAAACTTTGGGCCATACCTGTCATGATCATCGTCGTTCCCATAAGAATGAGGGCCAGGGTGATAATAACCCTTGCCCCGAATTTAGCGGCCAAAAATCCCCCGATTATGGCCAGGCAAAGATATCCGAGAAAATTGCCAGTACCCAAAAGCCCCAGCTGGGCATAGGTTAAATGGAGACCGTCTTTCATGGGGGGAAGGATTAGGGTATAGGCCATTCGTCCAAAGCCATGAGCTGCGATGGTAGTCAGCATCCCCATGGCCATAACAATCCAACCATAATGAATCACCGGGTCTCTCGTACCATGCTTTTTCATAAGGACGACTTCCCGATCCTACTGATCAATCCTAATGTAAATCCCACACCTCCAGGGGATTATTTTAAATCAATATCTTATTAATTTACCATTTCCTGCCCCCTTTGGGTGACTCTTTTCGACGTTTTCATGGAACAGAAGGCATGCCTTCTACATAGGAGAGGCCTTCGCCATGACCATGGTCTTTGTGCCTTCCCCACTTTCCCGCTACCCTACGATCAAGTTAGGACACAGATTTTCGCGGCTAAAAGCGGATAATTATAAATTCGAATAATTTTTAACCTTCGCGATAGGTTAAATTTAAGTAAAGGGACCCCAAAAGCCATAACCACTTGCTTAGCTCCTTTTTAATATCTTCATAATCTGTGTTTACCCTGTTAGATAGTAAAAACATCTAACAGGGTGAATCTGTGTCCTAAAAGGGAATTCCTATGCGATAAATTTAAGAAAAATGCCAAAAATCCGATAAAAAAATAGGATTCATATTTTTCCCAAAGAAGGGAAAAATGAGGAAAATCGGGAAGATCCGGGTTTCTGCGAAAGAGACGAAAATGATTATTTCAAATGATCGCAGGATTTTTTCTTGGTGAAGTATTTTTATGATGCCTTCGAATCCCAGTAAAGTGATTTCTGAGAAAAAAGGGCTGGAGGAAAATACTAAAGGTTTTCCTGCAAAAGAGGGTGAACTCCCGCCGCATCGTCAATCTCAGCTCACCGATTTCATTCTCCATCTGATACAGGCCTTCCTGCGAACAGGATATTATAAACCCGAACATCCTGAATCGAAGCGAGCAAAGGAAGGGCTGTACCAACAGTTTCAACGCTGTTTAGAAGATAAGGGTGAACTCACCTTCTTGGTGAGGGAAGACCAGGAGCAAAAAGAGATCTTTATAGAGGGCATCCACCCGGAGTCCCAGAAATTGAGCCGCATGATGGCCAGGGGCATGGCAGAACTTTATATCCCGAAATTGGCTGAATATCTGGAGCATAAAGACCTAATCAGCCTCACCCTAAAGAGCCGGATGGACCAAGGGGAATTCACCCGATTCATTGATCTCATGAGCGAACCCTCTGTGGTGGATATGCGGCGGAAAGAGGACAAAGAACGATTCGTTCAGGCCGTTTATCGCCATAAAATCCTTAACATTTCTTATCTTTTCGACGAAGAAATCCTGGCCCCGAAAAGAGAGATGCCCTGGAGAGTCCGCCTCCTGCTTTCCCGGATAAGGAAAGACTTGAAAATGATCCCTTATTTTCAAAAAATGTCAGAGCACGAACTTAAGGAAATCCGGAGGAAACTCATCCAGGATGGGATTCGACCGATCCATCATCTCGACCTCCTCTATGCCATCTTAAAAAATAGCGACCTCGCCGCCACGCCTGAAGCCCCAGAGGAGGTCATCGAGGATGGAATCATTTCCTCTATGCCAGCCGCATATTTCTTGGGAACAGCAAAATTCTTTTTGCGAGAGCACCTCACCCTCAAACAACGCCAGAATAGGGATGCCTCCGAAGTAAGATCAGATCGACTCCTGCAAAAGATCTGCTGTCGGCTCCATGAGATACGGACGACGGAAGCGGAGAATCTTCTGGAAGAATTTTTCCGCCATAAACTGATCAGCCTGGAAGAGTTGCCCGAAAAAGTTCAATATAAAATCCTCCTGGAGAGAGAGACGGATCAATTTATCCAGAACCCTGATCAATTTCTTCACCAGCTCGACCACGCCCAAGAGAAGGAAGATTTTCAGGCGGTGGCCTATCTCTTTGCGGAGATGATGCCTGAACTCATCCGGAGAGACCGGTATCCAGAGGTTCTGCGGATTCTGCAAGCCTTGAAACGGCATTCCCTTCAGGAATCAATCTGGGGCCCATTAGCTGGCCAGATCCTGGAAGAGATTGTCCACGGGTCCACCCCGCTTTTGCTCAAGGAAAAATTCCTGACCACGAAGAAAGAATTTCGCCTGGCCATCTTTCCCATCTTCATATTCCTCGGAAGGGAGGCTATTCCTCATCTGCTGAGTATCTTAAAAGCAAGTGAGGACCAATGGGTGAGAAGGAGTGCAGGGGAGGCGTTGATCCAAATTGGGGAAGTCGCCATGGCCCCCCTCTTACAAGCGCTGGAAGAACCGCAGATCTCTATGGAAGCAACCTGTGATATGCTCCAAGTTTTAGGAGAGATCAAATCTCCGCAATGGAAAGCCCCTCTGGTGAAGATTCTGAAGGGCTATACTTCCCATAGACAGCCGAAATTAAGGGAACAGGCCATCCACACTTTGTGTCAAATTGGAGGAACAGAAGGAGAAGATTATTTTATCTCCAGTCTTCATGATCCGAATTGGGAAGTGCGCAAGCGGGCGATATGGTGCCTGGGGATGATCAAAAGCCCCCGGGGAGCCAAAAAAATGATGGAAATTCTCAAACAAGTATTCATTTCCTCCACTGAACAAACGGATCAGCTTGAGACCGAAATATACCATACCTTCGGCACCATGGGGAATTTATCAATCGAAGATAAGACATTAGAACAAATCCTCATTGAAGTGTTGGAAGAAAGAGGAATAAAAAGATGGGGAGGCCTATTCCAAAAGAACCTTCTCACGGATTCTGCTTTGAGAGCCATCTGCGATGCCTTGGGAAAGATCGGGACGGAGAAATCAATCAAAAGTCTGAACAAATTGGAAAAATCTCATGGGGGTCCCTGGGTTCCAAAAGTGGAAGAGACTTTAAGAAGAATCGAGAAGAGAGCAGGCTCTTCCGGGCATTAAATCCACATATTCATAATTGACTAATCTAAAATATCACTGATCTGTCGAACCGGTGTGATATTCGTGTAATTAGGGATATCCCCCCGTAGAGTACGACCCACCTTCGCCATACCCTTGTCATACCCTTCTTTAGATTCGAAGTAGAGGTGTCCGATACAGAGGTAAGGTGCAGGTTGATCGCCCCCGCCCGAAATCCCCCGGTCTACCTCCGTTTTAATCAGGCCATATGGCTGCAGACTTTTTTTCACTGACTCCATATGTTTTTGCTTATAGTAGTCAAAATCGAATTTGCCTCCTTCTTGATTGGGATACATAACGCTAATCCTGACCATTTTTCCCCTCCCCTCTATCAAAGTCTCTTCTTAAATTCTGATCCGCGCAGCCAAATATAGCGGCAAACAATATCCTTTGTCAATGTCTCGAACCACCAGAAATTTCGTCTCGAAAAAGAAAACGTGGACCTTTTTCTAAGCCAGATCGAACAGGAAGGGCTACGAAGAAGGTGAAAAAGCAATCAACTGGTAAGTGTTGAGTGTCCGGAGATTCGGCATTCAGGTTACGGGTTGCGAGTTACAGGTGGGGGGTTAAAGGCTAAAGGGGAAAGATCGGAGGTGAAGTATCTGGATTATTTTCCCCCAGCTGCTTCCAGCATTCCAAACACTTGTTCATGTCTGGCCAGTTCTTTTTCCACCCTGGATAAAACCGCTTTATTACCTGCCGCCTCAGCATCAGCGAGCGATCTTTTCATATCCGCTATGATTCTGCTCGAAAAACGGCTGGCGGTCAGGCCTTCTTTTGTTTTCGCATTCACATCCACACCATGGGCTAGCAAGATTTCCACCATCTCTGGAAACCCCTTGGCAGTCGCCCACATCAATGCCGTGAGTCCATTGTTATCCCGAGCATTCAAATCGGCGCCTGATTCAATCAATACCTGGGCGTTTTTTGTATACCCCACTGACGCGGCGGACATCAACGGGGTCAATCCCATTTTATCTCTCCCGTCCAAATGCGCGCCATGCTTGATTAATAATTTCATGAGTTCAGGGTTTTTCATTTTGGCGACAATCAGTAATGGCCTCGTTCCACAGGCAGTTTGCGCGTTTGGATCTGCCCCCCTATCCAGCATCTCTCGAACCGCCAAAATATCTCCTTCCCATAGCGCACTCAAGAATTCACCCAGACGGGGAGGATGCTGGGGAATTTTGGGAGATGGGAG
>Ga0315312_1001659_pt1 | contig 16776 bp, 8 predicted proteins | sample TDP7_MG_FD_203629 | JGI IMG/M metagenome (GOLD analysis project Ga0315312, IMG submission 203629) | Freshwater sediment microbial communities from Lake Towuti, South Sulawesi, Indonesia - TDP7 | ecosystem: Environmental > Aquatic > Freshwater > Lake > Sediment | place: Indonesia: South Sulawesi... | reverse complement strand
CCGGGTAATCTGCCAGCGCCTCGGCCGGCGTGTGCTGGTGGGAACAGAAATGCTGGTAGGTCCGGTTGAAATAGGGTCTGACGACTGGGCAAAGCACCTCGCTCCCCTTGGTTGGTTCCGCCGCAAGCGCCTTGAGATACATCACGTGGGGTTCGTCGGGAAGAGATCGGCTCAGCCTGGCTGGTAGGATAAAGTCGGGGGAATAGGGCGCCTCCCCGGCCAAGCTGACACCGAGCTGGGGAAGAGCAAATGCGCCGCCCTCGGGCCTCAGGCCGGAGCGATAGGAGGCGATGAGCGCGCCTCCATTGGCGAGGAAGTCGCCGAGCCTTGCCGTCAGCTCTCCGTCCAGCGGGATCTCATCTGGCAGGATGAGCAGCTTGTATCGGGAGAAATCAGACTTGGAGTCAATCACGTCGAACTGGTGGCGCAGTTCCTGGAGAAGACGGGTGGCGCTGGCAGCGATCCGCTCCACCCGGCCCAAATCCGGCGGTCGGAATTCCTCGGGGGTCATCACCCCGATCTCCGCCATAGGCTGGACCCCCTCGCACCATGGCTCGAGCGCCTCCACCTTCTCGTAGACCGAGCCGATGAGCCTATAGGTCTGCTGGCAGATCTTCCCCGTCGGATGGAGCTGATCGCCTACAGAACACTTCGCCCCCAGCGCTAACATCCGCAGGCATTCGAACTCGAGGGCGGCCGGGTTCTTGAAGGAATGGAAATCCTCCCACCAGGTATGAAACCTCCCGGTCATGCCGACTGTTTCCACCCCGAGCCTCCGCGCATAGCGTTGCGCGACGGGGAAATGCATATACCCCCAGATTCCGCCAGGCAGAGACTCCAATTCCAGATGGGTAAAGGTGTGGATCATCTCTCGATATTGCTGAAGTCGGTTGCCGTTGAAGTAGATCGTGGCCTCCGGACAACAGGAGCGAACGAGGGCGGAGATGCGCTCCTGGAAGCGCACTAGCACCCTGTCGGCGAATCTCCGACGCTGCGCCGGATCAGACGGCTCGAGCCCTTCCCGCCGCATCTCACTGACGCAGCGCTGGCAGCAGCACGGGTAGGAGACACAGATGTCAAACCAGAAGCCGTCAACGTCGAACAGCTCGCAGAGCTCGATCGTCTGGGCCTCGATGAAGTCCGCGTAAGGCGTGTTCAGGCAGAGACGCCGGTAGAAGCCCGGCTCGAATGGCTTTGTCCCCACCTGGCAGCCGTTCTCGTCCAGCATCAGCCACTCCGGGTGCGCCCGGGCGGTGTAGTGGTCCCATTCCACCGTCACGTAGATAGGGGCGAGGATGCCATTGGCATGGCAGGCTTCGAGCTGCTCCTTGAGCAGATTGCACGTCAAGTGGGGATGCCGCCGCTCGGGGAACCGTTCGCTGTCGTAGTAGATCCAGCCGTGATGGCAGCGGGCAAACAAGTTGATCGAGTTGACCCGCGCAGCCTTCAGCGTCTCCGCGAACTCCTGCGCGTTGAACTCGCTTCCCACGCCGGGAATCTCCTCGCTCGTGTGGAAGTCGAGATGCACCTGGCGAAATCGTTGTTCTCTCAATTTCTTTACTCCTCAGGGGCTTCCCCGATCTTGGGGGAGAGTTGTCTCGGCGGCTCTCAGGTGCCGCTGGCGCGAAGGCTCCGCGCGAGCTCCTTTCGCAGGCTCAGGTAGAACTCCAGGTTCTCGATCGGCATGTCATGGGTCAGACCTCCACCCACGTTCATCACGAACCGAGGCGCCCGACTGCCAATCTCCAGGCATTGCTTCACCTCGCGCTCAATCTCTTCCCTGGAACCTCGCGCCAAGGTGCTGCTGTTTACGTTGCCGATCAGGATCTTCTCCGGGTATCGGGTCACCAGGGATTCCAGGTCAACCAGGTACTCGAAGTTCAATCCCTCCGCCCCGGCCGAGAAGATGTCATCAACAAACTCCGAGCAATCGCCGTCGCTGGTGAAGATGATCGGGATCCCTCTCTCGAGAAGGGGGCGAAAGATGATCGGGTAATGAGGGAAGATGTGCTGCCGATACCAGGCGGGGGAAAAGATGGGGCCGCTCGTCATGGTGAGGTCGTCGTGGAGAATAAACCCCTGGAGACCCTCCACTTGCGACCAGGCGGTGGTGATCCAAAGGGAGATCTCGGCGAAGCGACTCATCAACTCGGAAAAGCGCCTCTCGTCCGCCATCCCGACCTCGCACAGCAGCTCGAAGCCGAAGATGGCGAGTGCCCAATGGAAGCACGTAGTGTAGTGGTGGGGAAGCGGGTAACAGGTGTCCCCGACGCTGGCGAGCATCGTCTGGTACTGCGCCTGAAACTCTTTCCGGTACTCCGCCACGGTTTGGGGGAAGTGCTTCAGCGGCTCGAAGGCGAGCGCCTCCTCGACGGAACCTGGCTTTGGCACATGAACGAAGTGACGGCCGTCCTCCTGGTGCACCGTCGCGAAGATTCCCCACTGCACAACTTCCAGGCCTTGAGGGTTGAGTTTCTTCGTCTCGCCGTTGCCCCAGTCATAGACCGGGTACTGCTCATTCGGCAGGCCAATGCCCCAGAGCAAGTCCACCTCGAAGACCTCGGCCAGTTTGTGAAAGGCCTCGGTCATCCGGTGGCGCTCGATTACCGGGTCAATGCCGGTGAAGTGCACAATCGCCCCGCGCGACAGCCCCCAAAGATGCTCCAGCACCGGAATGCGCGCCCCCCGGTAATCTCGCTCGAGTACCGCCAGCCCGAGTTCCTTCGACATTGCCCTCTCCTCGTCCCGTGGTGTACCGAAACTGATCTCAGGGGTTCTTCGGCAGGCGCAGAGGGGGACCTGCTCTCTCGCGTGCTTGGCTGGTCAGGTTTCGGATGGCTCGCGCGTCGGCAAGCTCTGCCGTGATGAGCGCCAGAATGTCACGCCAGGCGCGCAGCAGCGGCACGTCACCTTGGCCAGTCAGCGCGAGGCCAGCCTTTCCCGGGCCCCTTCCGCCTCGATGATGGGCCAGGACGCCCGAAGGGGATCCTCGTACGGCCCGATCTTCTCAAAAGGAATCGGCTTGAACCCCAGCTTGAACGCTGGCGATTCGGGCCGGAGACGGTAGTCGTCGTGCTCCGCATCAACGAAGAGGGGGTCGGCCACCTTGGAGTGCTGGTCCTGTCCGCGCGCCTGCCAGCCCTCCCACTCATCGCTCATCTCCCCCTCTCGCAGCGCCAGGTCGTCCACCCAGAACTTGCCCGCATTCGATGGCAAATCGAGGCGGCACGACAACACCTCCATGGTGGGCTTGTAGGCGCTCTCGCCCTCTTTCGGCAGCCGGAAGAGCAACTCGCACTGCTGCCACTGGTCGGTGACCTCCACCGTGGTCGCCGCGGACCAGTAGTGAGCGTCCTTCTTCCACGTGAGTGCGGTGAGATGGACACGGGCGGCCTTGCTTTCGCCTTTCAGCCATACCGTGAAGCGATACGCCTTTCCCGCACGGAAGGGAACGGACGCGGGTGCCACATGCACTTGCTTCACCACGTTCTCCTTTGCTGCTTGCGGACCCGGGTCAACCAGGAGACAGCGCCTGCCCGAGTGCGCCTGGTCCTCCACTACCACGGCGCGCGTCTCCTCGCTTGCCTTCTCCAGCCAGCCCCAGTCCTTCGGCCACCGGCCGACAGGTCCCTCCTCCAGGCCGGGATTGAGCAGGAGGTTGGGACCCCGCTCGGCCTTGAGGACCGATTGCCCCGTGCGAAGGGGCAGGCCGAAGTGATACACCAGGTTGTAGTCCGACCGGTTGAGCTCCAGAGGGAGATTGCGGAAACGCACAAGCTCCGCATCCGGGTTGCGGTAGTAGAAGATGTTGCGGCGGAACACATTCCCATACATCACCCGGCCGTCGGGCAGCGGCACCTTCCGGGGGTCCTTGAGGGTGGGGACTTTGCGCCATGCGGCATGCTTCACAGCCGACTCGTACTTCTCGATCCACCGCTTCACCATGGTGCGCCAGAAGCCGGTGTCCGTGGTCCAGCCGTAGCAGTCCACCTGGCTCTGAGCGCCGTCAACGAAGATGTTGTTCTCGACGACGTTGTCGCGGCCGCTGTGCAGCAAGAGGCAGCTCCACGGTGCCCGGACCAGGATGTTGCCCATGATCTGAACGCCGCTGGCCGCCCAGTCCGGGTAGACGATCGAGGTGAAGTACGGCGACCGCCATTGGCCTGCCTCGGAATCGTAGCCAAAGCCAATCGTGTCATGAATGTAGTTGTGCCGGATGACCACGCCCTGCCAGGAGAGCCAGTCAATGGCACCGCCGCCAATGGCACCGGTATCTTCGCTTTCCAGGCAGGTGTGCCGGATGTGGTTGAACTCAATCACGTGTTTGCTGCCCCACATGTAGATTCCGCTCCCCGGGATGTCGTGAATGAGGTTGTGCGACACGCGGTTGCCGGCGCCTGCCACTTGGACCGCCTTAGCGTGCTGGCAGACTATCCCAACGTGGTGGAGGTAGTTATTGTCCACGAAATTCCCGGCGAGAGTCAGGCTGATCACATCCCCTCCGCCCAGGTAGATCCCGTAGGCGCCCACCTCGGAGATGTCATTGCCCACTACCCCGTTGTTCCGGCCCCCATACACCGCCACGCCGCTGCCGTCGAAATCGCCCGCGTTGCGGATGGTGTTGCCGGCGATCAAGCAGCTGGTGCAGTCGTTAAGCACCACCGCGGTGCCGTCGCAGTACTCGAGCGTGAATCCCCGGAACGTGACGTGCGTGGCGCCGTTCATCTGGATGATCGTGCGCATAGTCGGCGCGTAGACAGCCTTGCCTGCGACCGGCTCCGGTGGCCAGAAGTAGAGCGTCCAAGTGCTGCGATCCAGATACCACTCACCAGGACTGTCCAGCTCCTCGAACAGGTTGCGCAGGAAGTAGCGGTCGCCGGGCCGGATCTCATACGACGCGCTCTCCCTCAGGGTAAACAGCCGCCCCTCCCGGTCAAAGGACTCAACCGGCAGCATGTTGCTCGACCAGTTGAACCGGGGGAAGACGAGCACCTCGCCTTCCTCTGGCCGGCTCCACTCGTGGATGTCCTCCGGCTTCACCCGCAGTGTCCGCATGCGCTCTGGCACGTTCCTCTGCCAGAAGTCCAGATCCTGGTGCTGTTGGTGGTAGTCGCTTTCGTCCGGCATGTCCTGGTACATGTTGATCCGCTTGCCCTCCACGTAGGCCCAGGCGCCGCCGTGCATATCTTTCGGATCGCGGTTGGGATAGCGCGCCAGCTCCTGGCGCCTGCCCTCGAAAACGAGCAGGCGGAAGTACACGCCTTTGAAGCCCTGGGAGCCGACCTCGGCCTTGAGGATCTCTCCCTCGTGCGGCACAAAGCCCGTGATCGGCTTGCCGCCGAGCAGGACGGGCTTTTCGCCCCCGTAGGCCTGGTAGACGATCGGCGCCTCCTGTGTGCCGGAATCCTCCGCTCCCAGCGTCAGGGTTTCCGGCAGGCAGTAGGTCCCTTGCCGGACGAACACTGTCACCGGCCCCGGCAGGCTGCCGGCAGCTTTGAGTTGCCGGATCGCATCCCTGGCGCGCGCCTGGGATGCGAACGGCGCTGCCTTCGTGCCCGGGTTGCTGTCCCGACCTTCAACTGCCACGTACAACTCCGCCGCGAATGTGCCCGAGGCAAGAACCAACAGCATGGCGCCAAACATAAACAACATCATCACGCTTCTCCTCCTTGCCCTTCCTGATTCTGATAGTGACATCTGTGCACCCCAGAAATCCGATCCGGACGTTCTTGAGCGATTTCCTTCATCTCTGAGTAGGTGCTATCCTGCCTCTCATGAGTACGGTTTCGACCTTCGTGTTGAGCCAGCGGCATCTCGAGCGCCTGATGCGAGAGTACCTGGGGCAATACTACCACGCCGCGAGGCCGCTTCAGCGCCCAGGCGGCCAGGCGCCAATAACGCAATGCCGCGCGCCGGCCGCTGGCGAGCTGATCGCCATCCCGGTGCTGGGCGGCCTCCACCGTCGCTACTATCGCGCTGCCGACTATTCGCGCACTACAGGGGCTTCACCAGCACGCCCACAATCCTGGGCGCCCCGAAAGGGTGGGGACCAGAAGTCAGCGGCAGCAGAGACCCTGCGCCTGTGATCGCCGCCTCTAGTCGCCAGCTGCTCATCGGCCCTGCGCCGTCGCCATGCAGCCATCCCTGGGGCTGACTGCCGAGCCCATCCAGCAGCTCCATGGTGCCGGTGAAGATCGTGGCGCCTTCGGGTCCGGGTTTCTTGATGGTGAAGCTGCCGGTGAAAGCGGCCACGCCGTCTTCGCGGCGGAAGGTGGTCCCACTGGCGTCCAGCACACTCCCGTTTGGCACCATCCCCATGGCCTGGTCGCCAGGAGAGGGCAGCATTACCAGGTGAATCTGTGTCGTCACCCGGCGGGTTTGGCCAGTAGCGGAGCCGTAGGGTTCGCCGAACGTAAGGGTGCGCTGGCCGTCGGTGAGCTTGGCCCACTTGTGGATCAGCACGAGCATGGAGTTGGGCGGCACCAGCACTGCGACCGCCGCGGACGGAGTGATGCCTGCCTCCTCGGTTGTGGCTATCTTGGCCGCGGGAGCCTTTTCAGTTACGGCTACGGCCCCAAAGACCGCCGCCACGAAGGCGACGGCGAGCACTGCCCCGACGCACACCACTAATGCCTGATTCCTCTTCATCTCCATGACCCTCCTCTCTTAGTGTTAGCCATTGCAGGCTGAAGTGGCTAGATCGGCTTTGCCGACCGCCATGGCGGTTAGAAACCTAGCCACCTGCCGTACCTCCAGATAGTCCTGTCTGCCTCCTTTCCGAAGGGGGGCTTTCCCGTTGCGGGCCAAGTTTCCTGTCACGCGCGCGGGAATTCCCCTCGGGTGCGCTGAGACACAGCGGCAACCCGTCAGAAGCGGTCTGTGAGCCACTTGAGAGGCTTGACGAGGGGTTTCAGGGCTTCGCGCACCTTCGGGTACTCGAACACGATCAGGCCCGCGGCGGGGATGCCGCCGATCAGGCGGGTGACGGCCTTGTCCGAGACCACTTTGGTCAGGCTGAACTTCCCGTCGGCGGGCTGGAAGGACATGTCAGAGTACTGAGAGGCGGCCTGCTGCAGAGTCGCCCGCCAGGAGCCATCAGGGTTCTGCAGCAATCCCCAGGCCTCGTCGCCGACCTGAGCCTGGGCATAGGTGAGGATCGCTCCCTTGTCGCCCTCGCGGAGCTTGACCAGCCAGTCCGTTTGAGGTAACGCTGCGATATCCGGCGGCAGCGGAATCCGCGCAGCCTGGCTGCGAAGCCAATCTGAGGCCCCAGCTTCACCGAGCTGACGGGACAAGGCCTGCAACTCCGCCAGCCGCGCGCTCTGGGCCGGGGTGAGAATCTGGAAGTTGCGCGGGTCGAGATCTATGCCCCCCGCGATTTCCATAATGGTCCTGGTTGCGGTCTGCGCGGCATTGTACCTGGCCACTCGCTCCCGCTGCCGCGCAAGTTCATCGCTATATTTCTCGACGAGCGCGTTGTGCTTGTCTACTAGGTCGTTGTAGGCCGGACCGTGGGCGCGCGAGCACTGGTCCTTCACCGCGGCGATCTCCGCTTGCAACTTGTCGAGGGCCTGCTCGCCGCGCGCGATCTCTTTGGCCAGGTCCGCCTGGGATGATGCCGAGCCCGCGTCGCCGGCGCCGAGAGCGTACTCGACAAGCGCCCTCAGGTCGCCGCGAGTTCGGACGAGCGAGCGGACCTGGGCATCACCCTGTTTCGTCATGATATCGGCGGCCTGCGTCGCGCACGCAAGGCTCGTCTCCGCGGAGATGCCATCGCGCTTGGAGAGGTAGGTGGCAAGCTGCTCGGGAGTCCTGAAGTAGTCCTTCACGGTTCGGTCGAGGAGGGGCGTGAAGCAGAGGACCTTTGCGCTGGCGGCGCCCGTCAGGTTGCCGCTCTCCCGCGCGGGGACGCTGACCACTGTGGCCACGAGGAGATTGGTGCGCTCTCGCTCGGTGCTATGGGCGGGAAGCTCCACCGCCAGCAGGGCGTCGAGGTCCAGCCAGTCGAGGGCGACTCGCTTCAGCCAGCTTGCGATGGCCATGAGCCGGGCGACGGTGCTGAGCTCGCGGAGTTCGGGGAAGCTGCTGACGTACTCGGCGTAATGCGTATTCAGATGGACGATGCTCTCTCGGACGCTCGGCGAGAGAGGAGCTGCGCCCGCCTCGGGCCGGCCTGGTGCAGCGAACTGTTGGCGGCTGCGCTCGGCGTCGGCCGTGAACTGGGGGTGGGTGATGGCGGCGAACTGGCACTCCGGGTCTGTCTCGACTCCGGCCTGGTCGGGGTAGAACCAGAGCCGAGTGGTGGCCCATCCACTTGCGGAGCGCCACTCATTGCTGGCAAGCTCGCGCTCCGCAGTGGACAGAAAGGACGGGATGCGCTGCCGGACATGGTCGCGTAGATCCTTCCCGGTGTCGGGATCTATGCCGCTGGTGATGGTCTTGAACCGCTTATCGGCCTCGAGCACGACTGATCCGATGCGAGTGTTTTCCAGGAAGCCGCCGTAGTTGACAGTTACTCTGGTGGGATCGGCGTGCTCGTCCAGGCTGACGAAGGCCGCGTTGTCACCCGCATGGAAGGCCGCCCGATAAGCTACCGCCAGATCGGCCAGAGACACGGGCTGGCCGCAGAGGGTAGGGCGCTCCCCCCGCTGGCCATAGAGCACCAGCCCCTCGGTCCGGCTGAGCTGTGCGCCTTCGAGAGTCGCACCTTGCGCGAAGAACTTGGAGATACCAGCGAGGTCGAGCTCCTTCGTCTTCGGGGGAAAGTTCGCGCCGGAGAACCGACTTGGGCGAGTGTTGATTCTCATCTCGGAGGCGGCGTAGTCGTGCTGGAAGGCATACACCTCTACCTGAAGAGGCTTGCCATCCCGCGGTGCCAGCGCGTTGAGGCAGTGGCGGACTATGGAGTAGTAGTGGGCATAGGCGGCGTCCGGGTCTTCGCCCTGCAGGAAGAGACGGACGTGGTCTTTCCCGTCGGCGACTGCGTGTATCCGGCCGCTTCTGAAGATGGCGACCCATGCCGGTTGGGAGGCGCCAGGCTGGTAATGATCGGTGACGCTGGCATAAGGCAGCGGGTCAGGCCCATTGATCATCTCGAGGGCGTATTGCAGGAGGTATGTGTACTGATCCACGAAAGGCTGAACCGCGCCTCGCTGAGCCGGATCGCGCACGGCCGCGGTAAGAGGCTGTCCGGTGCGGATGACGGCGGACTCGTCGAGGAGCTGCGCGTAGCTGACGCGGACCCAGGCCGCTTCGCGGAGACCCCCGGGGGCGGCCGGGGGGGTGCTGAGAGGCTGACTTGCGGAGGTGGGATGGCCTGCCCAGAGCGCCGCGACCAAAAGGCTGCTCATGGTCCCCCACAAGCTAAGGCGCCCGGCTGCGCTTCGGGGCTTCATGCTCTCCTCCCTCCCCGAGGTCGGTCTGCCATCTCCTGAGCGTACTGGTTCGCTGCCGATGACTGGCTCTCCTGCGGGTTGGAATCATGCGGGCTTGGAATGCCGCTGATCGGTCTCTGAGCTTGGGCGGGGGACGCACCTGCCGCGCCGCAGACGCAGGACAGTAGGAGCGGCCTGACGAAACATAGCCCGCCAGACGTGTCTGGATGCTCTGGAAGAGGTCCGGAGCATGAAGGACTTGTGGGGAATGTCGCGACCTCCAGCGCTTAGACCAGCGGAAGGAGACATGAAGTGGCGACAGCGGTAACAGCGCGGATTGGGTTTGTGGGCATCGGCCCGTAAGTACATCAGGCTAAGGAGTGAGGTGTGAGGTCGCGCGTCGCAACGCATGACATCGTGATAGCTTTCAGGAGGCGGCGATGCCTGTGAAGTTCAGGAAGGTGTTGATCGCAGACGAGCGATATGAGTCCGCGGGTGTGTTCGATGTCAACAACGACGGGGTGCCCGATATCGTGTCTGGCGCCTACTGGTATCAAGGACCGGATTTCCGGCAGCGGCACCGGATCGGGGACGTGCTCGCCGTGGGCGAGTACTTCGATGACTTCTCTACCATTCCCATGGATGTCAACGGGGACGGCTACATGGACTTTATCACCGGCGGATGGTGGGGCAACACTGTGCGGTGGCGGGAGAACCCGGGCCCCAAGGGCGGAGACTGGCCTGAGCATGTGATCGCAGAATGCGGCAATGTCGAGACGACGAGAGCCTGGGACGTCGATGGTGATGGGCAGGCCGAGATTGTGCCGAACACGCCGGGCCGGCCGCTCACTGTCTACAAACTCATCACGGATGCCCAGGGACGGGGCACAGGCCGTTTCTCGGCACACCAGATCTGGGAAGAGCAGGGGCACGGTCTGGGCTTCGGCGACGTCAGCGGCAACAACCGCGGGGATTTCGTCCTTAACAGCGGCTGGCTGGCGGCGCCGAACGACCCCCTCAACGAACAGTGGAGCTTCCATGCCGACTTCGACTTGGCGAACGCCAGTGTACCGATTCTTGTGGTTGACGTGAACCGCGATGGTGTGAATGACATCATCGTTGGACAAGCCCACAACTATGGGCTGGACTGGTGGGAGCAGAGGCGCGAAGCTTCCGGTAAGCGGAGGTGGGTCAAACACCCAATCGATCCCTACAACGCTCAGTACCACGACCTGATGTGGGTTGACATCGACGGCGACGGCGAGTGCGAGTTGGTGACGGGCAAGCGTCACCGGGCCCACTGCGGCGACGACCCAGGGGAGTACGACGACCTGGGCAGCTACTACTTCAAGTGGAATGGCGAGTCGTTCTCGAAGCAGGTCATCGACTATGGGCCCATCCGCGTGGGCAAAGGTGTCGGCATTCATTTCGCGGTTGCCGACCTGCGTGGGACCGGACGCCTGGATATCGTCGCGCCAGGCAAGGACGGGCTGTATGTGTTCTACAACGAAGGAACGTAAGTGAGCTGGGACGTGAGTCGCGTCTCTGCAGTCACTATAAGGAGAAATGAACCGCCATGAAAATCGCTATGATCGGTGCCGGCAGCCTCGTGTTCGGACGCACGCTGCTCAACGACATGCTCGCCGTACCCGCGCTGGAGGGCGCGACCTACGCCCTCATGAGCCCCACCGAGACCCGTCTTCGCCGCATGGAGGCCTTCGCCAAGCGCATGGTCCAAGAGAACAGGGTGAAGGCCAAGGTCTACGCCACCACTGACCGGCGGAAGGCCATCCGCAATGCCGACTACATCATCTGCATGATCCAAGTCGGCGGCCTCGAGGCCTTCCAGCTCGACTACGAGATTCCCCTCAAGTACGGCGTGGACCAGTGCATCGGCGACACCCTCGGTCCCGGCGGTGTCTTCCGCGCCCTGCGCAGCATCCCTGTCCTCGTGGAGATGGCGAAGGACATCGCCGAAGTCGCCAAGCCCGGCGCGCTCCTGCTGAACTACACCAACCCTATGGCCATGTGCTGCTATGCCCTTGGCAAGGCCGCCGAAATCCAGTACGTGGGCCTCTGCCACGGCGTCCAGACCACCCTCGACCTCATCTCCGGCTATGTCGGCGTCCCCAAGGCCGAGATTGACTACCTCTGCGCCGGTACCAATCACATGGCCTGGTTTCTCAGGCTCGAACACAAGGGCAGAGACCTCTACCCGCTCTTCAAGGCAAACTGCGAGAAGCCCGAGTACTATGTCAACGAGAAGGTCCGCATCGAGGTCATGCGCCACTTCGGCTACTTCATGACTGAGAGCACGGGGCATCTGTCGGAATACGTTCCCTGGTTCCGCGCCAGCGAGCGGGCGCGGAAGCTCTACTGTGATCAACCCTCCTTCGGGGGTGAGTCCGGGGCCTACTACAAGTGGTCCCGGGCGGTCGCCGAAAGGTATGGCACCGACCAGCTTCAGCACGAGTCCCCCACGCTTGCCCCGCGCAGCGCCGAGTACTGCTCCTACATCCTGGAGGCGAAGGCTACCGGCATTCCCTTCCGCTTGCAGGGAAATGTCCGCAATGACGGCTACATTACCAACCTCCCTGACGGCTGCTGTGTCGAGGTTCCCGTGTATGTGGACCGCGAGGGGCTGCATCCGCTACGCGTCGGCGCTCTCCCGGTTCAGCTCGCTGCCCTCAACCAGAGCAACGTCAGCGTTCAGACGCTCGCTGTCGAGGCCGCCCTCACCAGTGACGTCGAACTGGCGATGCAGGCCGTCGCCTTGGACCCGCTCGCCGCGGCCTGCTGCACCTTGGCCGAGATTCGCCAGATGGTTGCCGAGATGCTCGCGGCAGATGCCAAGTGGCTGCCCAATCTGGCAGGGAAACAGTTAAGACCAACGCCCATGATCAACGTGCCCAAGCACGTTAAGCCCGTGCCTGTTCCGATGGACCCGGCCCTGGCAGTAGCCAAGCGCTTTGAAGCTCTGCTGACGCAGAAGACGGGCTGAAGACCGAACTATTCATGTCGCGTTCTGTCCAGAAACTCTTTGCCTTCCGGAACGCCGAGCGACAGGGGAGATGTCTCGGGATTGCGCCCAGGCGATGCCGCTCTTGAACAGCCTGCGAAAGAAGTGGCTGGCTGTGCTCCCCAGAAAGTCTATCCGGGGCCCTTCTTCCGTTCCTGAGCGGCTGCCATCCTTCGTCTCATGACCAGGATCTCGACCGTGCTTCTCACCGTAAGGTTGTTCCGCCCACTGCGGGCGGGAGCGCTGCCGCTCAGGTTGCGCCGGGAGGTGCCAATACAGATCGACTCGCATTCGTCATGGTCTTCCATCTGCACAGGAGGTTGAACTCCCCACTCGGCGAACCGGTGGCTGGACGACAATGCGGAGGCTCGGCATGTCTGAACCGATCCTGAGTGAGCTCTTCGATAGAATCCGAGACCTGAGTGTCAGCGACAGGAACTCCGTCGCGGCCACCTTCTGGTCTTCCCAGGCGGCGACTGCTCGCGACCACTGGCGGGGAGTCCCTCGGGTTGTCGCAGCGAATGGCGCGGTGGGCTACACCATCGAACCGGAGATTCCCCTCTGGGCAAGGATACTGGATTTCGACATTCCTGAGTTCTACACCAACCCGCGCACCTATCTGGAGCAATCGCTCCGCATGGCCGCTTATCGTCATGAGCAGCTTCCCGATTGCACGGTTGTGGGGAAGGAGATCCCCATCTGGCTGGGAGTACCATTCGAGCCCAGCCTCTTCGGGCAGGCGACCATCTACTCCTCAACAGCTAGCCCTTGGATTGGGAAGAGGCCGGTAGTGGGATCAGCAGTGGACCTGGCTCTCCTCCGCCGGCCCGACTTTCTTCGCGACGGCCTGATGCCAACGGCGCATCGCTTCTACCAGGAGATCGGGGAGTTGCTCCCCGAAGACTTCTCTGTGCTATTCCCGGAATGGGGAAGGAGCCCCTTCGCGGTCGCCCTGCACCTGCGAGGAATGGAGAACATTGCCATCGACATGCTGGAGCGCCCCGAGTTCGTTACCCAGTTGGTGGACTTGATGACTTCATATCGCAAGGAGTGGACCAGCGAGCGCGCTGAGTTTCTCCATCAGCCGGTTGAGCCAGGCAATCTCTACAACGATGAGATCAACTGCCCATTTCTTTCCCCGGAGATGTACCGGCGCTTTGCCTTGCCAGGAGAGCAGGAGCTGTCGCGCTTCCACGGAGGCATCGCCTACTGGCATAGCTGCGGCAATATTACTCCGCTGTTGCCCCTGATACTCGAAATCCCTCAGCTTGGCATGTTGCACGTTGGCCCATGGACAGACCTGGAGAAAGTGCTGGAGAGCGTTCCCGATTCTGTGGCGCTCGAGGTCTGTCTCCACCCGGTACGCGATGTGCAGACTTCGGGACCACAGGAGATGCGAGAGGACCTGCGCCGGATTCGATCGCTCTGCGCCGGGCGGGCCTATACAGTCCGCGCCAACGGCATGCAGCCACTTCACTCTGTCCAGCATGAACTAGAGCAGATGCAGACCTGGCTGGAGGCAGCTGCGGAGGTATTCGGCGGCCCAATAGACCGATAGTAGCCGCGACACGGAAGCGGCGCTCTCCCTCGGGTGGAACCACGTTTGCGTGCGTTCCCGCTGGCCGCTCAGCGGAGGCCTCGTCCTGTCCAGAAACTCGTTCGCCTTCCGGAGCGCCATAGCAGCCCCGATTGTGGTATCCTCTGCAACCGCTGACACTGATGGCCCGGGAGGCGCGGAGGATGGGTAAGGATGCTGAGCGCGGCTTCGACTGGGCGGCTTGCTCAACTCGTACTACCGGAAGGCCGCGTAGTCAGCACCGGAGGTCCTTCTCCGACGTGATGCAGCGTGATCTGCGCCTGACGCGGCTTGCCAGGCAGGTTGAACTCCATCCGCGCCGAGCTGACGGCATCTCGGAAGACCACCTCCGCGTACTCGTCGGCGCGCGACGGCTGGCCAGTGGGCCGAGAGTAGTCGGCCATCAGCAGATGCCGGTATTGCTTGAAGCGCCGAATGGCCGCGGCGAAGCACGCGAGCTCCTCCCGCGTCGCCTCCCACAGCCGACCGCAGTATCCGAGCGCCCCCGCGCCGTGAGAGAGGTAGTCGTAGTCCGTGAAATCGTGCCGATTCTGGCAGAGGTTGGTGTTCGCGTAGATCCCAGGCAAGACCGTGTTGAGCCCGTGCTGCAGCGCACGCACGATGTCCGTCTGCGTGCTTAGGTCGTTCATCCAGAAGCTATGCCCTCGCCGGATGGTTCCCAGGTCGATGCGGTGGCCGCCGGAGGCGCACTGCTCGACGAACAGGTCCGGGCAATCACGCATGATGGCATCGAGCGTGCGGTAGAGTCCTTCCACATGCCTGATCTGCCGCCAGCCGATCTCTCCCTCCGGCACACCGGCCTCCCAGTTGGGTCGTGGCATCTGGTTGAAGTCCCAGCGCACCCATCGCATGCCCCACTCTCGATAGGCCCGCAGGATGCGGTCATACCACCACTGCTGCACTGCGGGTAGCCCGAAGTTCATGAGGTGGCACGTCGGGTCGAAGAGCGGATAGTCGTGCGGGTACCATGGCATCTCGCGCGGCGTGGGCAGAAACCAATCCGGGTGCTCTCGGTAAAGCTGGCTGTCCTGGTGGGCCCATTCCGGCTCGAACCAGGTCCCGTAGCGCATCCCATGCGCGCGTACAAACTCGGCAAAGGGAGCGATACCCCGCGGGAACTTCGTAGCATCTACCTGGTCCCAGTTGCCGATGCCGTCGCGGAAGCCGCCCTCGAACCAGCCCGCATCGACGCAGAAGTACTCCATGCCCGCTTCTGCACAGGCTTCGACGGCCGGCTCGAGCATCTCCGCGGAGAACTCGTTCCCGAATGCTGCCCAGTGGTTGAAGTACACAGGCGGCACGGGCTCGGCACCGTCAAGCTTCGGCATGACAAAACGTCGAATGTGACGGCGGAGCGAATTGCCGCCCTCCTCTAGGTCGCCGTCAAAGACAGTGATAAGCAGACGCGGCAAGGGAAGCGACTCGCCCGGTTTGAGGTGCAGATTCAGCCCCCACAGGCCGATCTGCACGCGCAGGGGGGACACCTCCCGCACCTCGTGGTACTCCCGCGGCTGCTGGCAGAAAGAGATCCGCCACAGGGCCGACCATTCGAGGAAGAACGCTAGACCATGCTGCTGGCGCTCGTCGCAGATGATGGCGCACGGCAGGTTCTCGCCCGACGACCGGCCGTCCCACATGCCGGTAATGCTGAGCGGCACGAAGACCTGGGGAGAGTCCAGCATCTGCCGGTCTACCACCGCGAAGTCGTGCGGCGGGAAATAGTTAGGGATGAACCGCACTCCGTTGATTGTCCGCACCCACGGCTGGCCGAATGCCTGCGGCAACCGGAGGTTGGTATCCAGCGTCAGGCACTCACGGATGCCTCGTACTGACTCACTGCCGCTGTGAGACACTCGTCCCCAGCACTCGACGGCTCGGGTATCTGGGAATACCATCGCCTTCCACTCTGCCTCCAGACCCGTGTTGCTGTGAGCGCGAAGACACCACTGCCGCTCGCCTGTCCGTGTCAGCTCGTCGGCCCGCCAATCATCCCTCGCTGCCCCGGTCAGACCAAAAGGGACGGCATCGGCGGTCTCCGCGAGCCACGGCAGGCGAAGCTTCTGTTGCAACAGATCGAACCAGTTCCTCATGGCTGGATTCTCCACGCTGGATAGGCGGTGGTGTCATTGAAGTACGGCCAGAGGCCTCTTTCCCTTTCGCCATGCCCCTTCTCTATCCTTTGGCTGTTACACAACACCCGGCTTCCTGAGCAGGAGGAAGCGACATGGAGGCGAACTAACCAGCGCTCCTCGCGACAGTGTCTCGGGACTGGTCTGTGGAATTGCATCTGGCGCGCATGCGAGTGCTGGGTTGAAAGGCGACTGCTATGTCGAAAAAGGTACGCTACGAGGAAATGCTGCCCCATGAGATCGTCGCTGCGCGGAGTGCCTGCCCAGCGGTCTACGTTCCACTGGGAGGGGTGGAATGGCACGGAGAGCATAACTGCGTCGGCTTAGACGCGGTCAAGATCCACGCACTGGCAATCAAGTGCGCCGAGGAGATCGGGGGGCTGACAATGCCCCCGCTTTTCTTCGGAGAGCCGCGCCAGACCAATCTGCTGGAAGCCACGCATGACTCAGACGGCCGGATTGCTGCAAAGATGGGTCTACCTCGCGACAACTTTGCGCCTGGGCACATGAACACCTCCAATCTGGAGGAGGATGAGCGATATGTTCGCCTGCTGCTTCATGTGCTCTTTCAAATGCAGAGCTTGGGCTTTCGCGTCATCACACTGATGGCAGGGCACTACCCCCTGTTGCGCCATGCGAAAGCGGCCGTGGAGCTCT
>Ga0315312_1001658_pt1 | contig 16776 bp, 17 predicted proteins | sample TDP7_MG_FD_203629 | JGI IMG/M metagenome (GOLD analysis project Ga0315312, IMG submission 203629) | Freshwater sediment microbial communities from Lake Towuti, South Sulawesi, Indonesia - TDP7 | ecosystem: Environmental > Aquatic > Freshwater > Lake > Sediment | place: Indonesia: South Sulawesi... | reverse complement strand
TCGTCTTTAGGAGACAAGACGTCAACCATTCCTTAGCTTTGTCCTTTTCACCGAGAGAAGAGTGAACCCTTTCAATTATTTCTAACGCGTTGTCTTTAGTGATGTAACGCGGAGTTATTATCGGCGTAACATGCTTTGATGGGATTTCTTTTAACCACGAATTGATTGCGACCGCGTAGACCAGGATGTTCTCTTCAATGAAACGTCTGAACTCATCATTCATCGACTTTTTCTCACCCAATGCACCAGCACACAGAAGACCAGCGTCGATGAACATGAAGTAACAACACAGTTTCCCTCCCGGAAGGGGCCACTGGGCTCCTTCCGGCCAGCAGGCAGGCAGAAAGCAGTTGAAGGGTCGAAAGCCGAGGGTCTCGAATTTGCTATGGATCTTCCTGCATTCATTTTCAGACAGCTTCTTGAGCGAAGATATTGAGGGGGGCTCTTCAGAGGCGATCACGGAAACGAGCTTTTCGACGAAGGCTTTCTTGGTATTATTTGTTGATTGACCGAGGAAGCCGAAGACCTTGTACCAGCCACTTCTCGAGGGAACGAGCATACTCAGTGAGGATCTCTTTCCGTTGCTCGTTCAAACGTTGGAGATCATGGTATCTCAGAGAACCCAGCAAACCGCGGCCCTCACACCCCATCGTTACAGGCTTGGAGAAACGGCCAGTGCCTATCTCTTTGCAGAGGATGTCGATACTTTGAGGGAAAGGAGGGTGCAGTCGGCAGAACTCAGCCATCTGAGCACGTATCAATCATTGATCCACAGTTAGCTCGCCCAACCCATCCTGCATTTTGTTAATCCATTTGATCTCGCTGTCCCAAGCTTCAGAATCGTGTTCGAGGTTAAACCAGAGGCTCCAAATTCCCAGAGGCCTCTCGAACTTTCTTCTATCGATCACCATCTCAAACCCTGAAGGAACATATTCGTAGGCCACAAACTTCGCGCTCAACTCATACTCCCCTTACTAATTAAATAACTAAGTCATAACCCTGATGTAGTTAATGGTTATTTAAATTACTCGCCATAGAGCACCACCGCTATATTATAGCAATCTCAATCTAATTATTTCAGCACAAAAACCCAAAAAGTTAGAGGTTTTTTAGAATGGAACCAACGAATTTCCTGACGCTCTCTATTTGTCTCTCCACATCCACGGTTAGGGTGAAAACTCCTTTTAGAGAATCTACCAGATTTTTATCCTCGAGCGCAGTGATTATCAGCTTAATCTGGTCTTTCAATGCCTCGATGTTGCCTCTCCTTAAGTGATCAAGGACCTTTTCTAAGTCCGCGTTCTCCCTGAGCATGACCATATCTCTCACATCTGCCCTTCTACCAGAGTGAATCTTGAAGGCCATCAGTAGCTCCTTCTCGGGGATTCTGCAACTCACAGACGCTTCCAGGCCGGGTATGTTTGCGTCCATGGAATGTTTCTTGACGTAATCGAAACTCCACGCTGCTCCAGTTGCTCTGCAAACTAGGCTGTTGACGAGTAAGTCGACGGTGACTGGAAGCCCGGTGACTTCTTTCCTGTAGCTCACAAACTCTCCAGCGTACGTTTCATCGAAACCAGCCTTTTCAATATGTTTCATGAATCCCTCTCTTTCCAAGACCTCCCCGAATTCCCCAAGCTTCTCCTTTGCGGTGACTATGTCACAGTCGACGGAGAACCTGTGCCTCGCAAGAGCACTGACAGCGTATCCTCCTACCACGATGAAGTCGAGTCTTGCTTCTACCATACTCTTGATTGTCTTAAGTATCTCGTTCTCCCTTTCTACGAATCCCATGTCGAACACTAGAAGTTGGTTTTCTCTTCCCTGTACTCGACCTTCAAGCCTAAATCGTACATCTCATTCAACATTTCCAAGGCCGGCTCGTAAGAATAAATCTTTTCCCGACAGAACTTCACCGTATCCCTCAATGGGTCAACTCGAAAACCATCGACATCTTCAGTCTTGAATTCTGCCTCAGGATACAAAACGTAAAACAAACCAAACAAGGTCTCCCTCACAGGCTGCCCCTCCACGTGGAACCTCTGCTTCTTTGAGCTGAAAAACTTCTTCCATCTTCCCAAATCGTTCTTCTTGACCTTCAAGTGGATCGGGTAGAAACCGAAGAACCTGTCAACTTGATACCCTCCTTTGGTCCAGATGAAGACAGCGTCAGGTCCCGTCAAGGCGTATTCCATAATGGCCTCCTTCAACAAGTTGTAGGCTCTAGATATGTTAATCCTTCTGGCCAAGTACTCCTCGGGAGAGTTAACCCTATACTTGCCCCAACCTAGCCTCTCCAATAAACCCTTTTTCGTCATATCATGCAAAACCTTGTTAGGGTCAGGGCTAGCGAAGGCTGAGGAGAACTCCTTCGCGGTGAACTCTTTCTTCCAGTTCCACAACACAGCCCACAACTCATAGTAAGACATAATTATTACCATAGAAGTAATAATTTATAAGCTTAACGGTCCAATGGTTTAAATATTACTTATAAAGGGTGGAGGCGGTGGGCTTGAGGCGGCCCGAGTTTTTAGGTGCGCTGCCTTGAATACTCTCTTCATAATCTTTATCTATGCCAATGGTTTTTCGTAGGGGGTTTCCCAAAGTTCCATCTTTTTCTTCTTCATTTCCCGTCTTTTTCTGTTGAGGAATCGGTATACTGTGCGGTGTTGGCTTCCCTCAAGGAGCATGTAGATGGCTTCTTTGGCCACCTCAGACTGGTCTAGGGTCCCCAGGATGGATATGGTGTGGCCGTAAACGGAGATTTTTGCCTCTGTTAATTCCTCTATGATCTGCCTAGTCTTCCCGTTTTGGCCTATGACTCTCCCCTTTAATCGTTTCATGTCTGCCTGGGACCTTCCCACAAGCTCCCTCAGGTCAATGACCATTAGCGTTGCCTCCTCGTCTTCGAGCAAAACAAAGGCCTTTTCTGATGAAAAGCCCCTGCCTATGGCCGTAACCACCTCCTTAGCCCTAAGGAGAAAGGAGGGGTCTTGGGCTTCAGGGCTTAGGGCTATTTCCACATCCCCTGTTTCGCTGTCTATCTGGAGCATCACAGAAAGTTTCTTCTCGATGCACGCCTTTACGCGGCCATCGGGACCTATGAGGGCCCCAATCCGTTCCTGGGGAATTTTGACATAGGCATTAGCCCGCGCCACCCGTAACCCACCTATAGGTTTCCTCTACTGGTGAAACTTCGACACCCAACTTTTTAAAGTGCTGACCCAAATTTTCCAAGTCCCTCCGTAAGAACTTTTCTGCCATGGGATGTTCAAGGGTCACGGTTTGGGAAACGTCAAACAGCACGGGTTTGCCCCTCCAGACCATAACGTTGTACTCGCTCAGGTCCGCGTGGACAAGCCCGGCCTTCTGATAAAGTTTTTTCACGTTGGTTAAGAGTTGACGGTAGGTTCGCCCTGGGTTTTTTAGCTCCACTTCCCTTAGAAGGGGGGCGCTAACGCCATTTTCTCCGATGAACTCCATTATCAGGACGTTGTTGCTAACCGCCATGGGCTCAGGAATCGTAACTCCTGCTTCATAGGCGCGCTGAAGATTTTTAAACTCCTTCTGGGCCCAGGCGTAAACCAGGGAGCGGGTATCCCGGCGAACGTGGGCGAACCTTGGGTCGCCCTCAATGTAGGGAAGCATGCCCTTCCTGAACTCCGAGGAGGTTGTTAAATAAATTTTTATGGCCAACTCCCTACCCTTTTGATCCTTGCCCCAGTATATGCGGGATTCCTTTCCAGCCTTCACCGCCCCGTGGATTTCGGCTATGGTTCCCTTGTTTAGGAGGTCGTAAACGGTCATGAGGGTTGAGCGGTCAAAAACCTCCTCCATCACCGCCCGTTCATCTGAACGGTCCTTGACCAGCATCCGCTGTTCCCTTTCTAGGCGCTGTTCTTGGCGATATGCCCTTTGCTGTATGCGTGATTTGGTGTGTTTTCGCTCTGCTCTGTAGGTGATTTTTATCCGCTCCACCAGTGGAATAGAGAACGGGGGATTTAAGGGTATATGTGGGCAAGCGACATTTATGCCTAATTTGACGAACTGACAGATGAAGAAGTCTTTTTGAAGACAGTCACACAGTTTTCCCCCGGATACTTGCCCCGCTCATATGTCATTGCTAACGGGCTGTTATCCAGATAAAGGAATAACCGTCTCAAGGATCTTCTGCGGGAAGCGATCATTTTTTAAGGCTAAATCACTAAATTTTTTGTATGCCATTTAAGAGAATTCTGCTGGTGAAGCCTTCTGGGAGGAGGGGGTTGAGCTTTGCCTTTGATCTAATACCTATTGGTCTAGAGTATATTGCGGCTTACATTGAAGACGCTGTTGAAGAGGTCCACATTGTCGATATAGAGTTGGAGCAGAGAAGCTTCCATCATTTGATCGATCTCTATCGTCCAGACCTAGTGGGCATTACCATGTCTGCAACGGAACATAATGAAGGATTGCGCCTTGCGAAAATTGCTAAGAAAAATGGAATCATCACTGTGGTTGGTGGGTATCATCCGACAGGTGTCCCAGACTTGATGCTTTCCTACCCGCAGCTGGACATGGTGGTTCGTGGTGAAGGGGAGCTTACTATGAGGGAGCTCGTGGAAAAGGGCGGACCAGAAGGCGTGCTCGGAGTCTCTTACAAAAAAGATGGGAAAATAATCCATAATGAGGATAGGCCTAAAATTAAGGACTTGGACAGCCTTCCCTTCCCAGCCCGACACTTAAGGCAGTACTCGTACAAAGCCGCTGACCGAACGACCGACTGTGATGTGTTGGTGATGTCCCGAGGCTGCCATGGGCGGTGTAGTTTTTGCTGTGAGCCCAGCATGAGTCAGGGTCGTTTGAGGTGCCGCTCCCCAGAAAACGTTATGGAAGAGATTCTGGAGATGGTGAGATACCATAAGGGGAGACCGCTTAATGTCATCTTCGCTGATCCCAACTTTATGGGCAACCCGGAAAGAGTTGGCCGTCTGTGTGACTTGCTGCAGGAGCATGAGTTAAACATAGAATTCTGCGCCATGGTGAGACCAGATTACATGGCCAGAAACCCAGAGATCGTGAAGAAGATGTGTGAAGCGGGGATAATCTGGTTTGAGATGGGCATAGAGAGCCCGAACCCTAAGGACTTGAAGTCAACTAAAAAAGGCATCACCACCAGGGTTCATAGGGAGGCGGTGCGGAACATACGTGAAAATGGCGGCAGCGCGGGTGGCACCTTTGTGATAGGCCTTCCGGACCAAACGGAGGAAGAGATTAGAAGGTTTCCAGTCTATGCCAAGGGGATAGGCTTGACGGCCGCCGCCTTTGGCATCACGACACCGTTTCCAGGGACAGAGTTCTACAAGGAGTTGGAAAGGCAAGGATTGATTTTCGAGACTAACTGGGACAATTTTGACGAGATGCACTCCGTTTACAAGACGAAATACCTGTCAAAAGAGAAGATTGAAGAGTTAGCGACCTATTGCATGGCAAAGTTCTGGAATATAGACACGTTTATTGATCAGGAGAGAGTCTTTCAGAAAAGGACCAAGAGGAAGACACCTTTAATAGATTTCATCCGTGGAAGGGCGCTTAATGCGCGTTTCATGAGTAACAACGGAATGAAGTTGCAGAAAGACAACTTTGGCCAGCACATAAAGACCTTCCTAGAGGCTTACCCAGACCCTCGCGTGGAGGCCTACACTAGAAAGGTGGGCGTACACAACGTCTTGGAGATGTCTAGGTTTCTCAGAATCCTTGGTCCTCAAACAATTCAATGCACATTAAGCCTCGACGACACTAGCGTCAGTTTCGTATTCAAGACCACCAAAAGGACGGTTGAGTACATCCGAGTTATACATGGAAGACAGAACGATTCGACAATAAACTTTGATATCGATCTGAAATGGATGAGCGAACAAAGTCAAAAATCGAAGATGAAGATATTAAAGAGATTTATTGCTATGGTCTCGCATGATGGAAGCATCAAGGGATTATGGAACACTTTTAGGCTTTTTGCAGCAGTCGGAACTGAACTCTTAACGCCAACGCGGCCCTTGCCGTAGTTTACGGTCCAAACCATGGGTTGAGGCTCGCCCTTAGATGGAGTGGCCCAGCAGGTGGATGTTGGGCTGCATTTGAAGGTTGCAGTACATCTCGTCGCGGGTCTCAAAGTCCTTCATTTCCTTAGTAATTTTAGGTTTTCTCCCTTGGAACCGGGTTCAAATCCCGGCCGGAGTACCAAATATCTTCAAAGGCTTTTTACAGTTCTTTTTCTAAATTCACTGTGTCCCTTTAACTATAAATTCTCTTTAACACTCTCAAAGCATTTAACGTAGCCCACTTACTTGGTCTGCCCTTTTTCCCAAATTCGAATTCTTCCCAACCCCGATAGGGTTTGTCTATTGTCCAACGTCCTTGGCTGTCTTGCTTTGATATCAGGAGGTCTACCGCCTCTCTTAATCTCTCATCTTTCAAGGCATAATCATAATGGGACAAGATGAAAACATATTTCAAAAGGTGATATTCGAAGAGGGGGTACCTTATCCACTTGAAACGGGAGCCAATCCCATATCTCCCACGATCGACATTGGGGATAGGTATCTTGGTCTCCCAATGACGTAGAAGAAATTCTACAGCTGGAATAAGTTCTTCACGGTTCCGCAGTTCAGAAGTGTTCATAAACGCCCAAAGGACGTTTAAAACCGAATGAGGACAGCTGTCAAGCTTTTCTTTTGGGCCACCTTTTAAGGCATTCTTTGTGCAATACCATCCTCCATCGAGCCGTTGTGTGCGAAAAAGCCACTCTATACCCTTGTCGACCCTTTCATCATTGATATAGCCGAACCTCAAAAGTGCTCCAAGAATGGTGGCTGTGAAACAAGACCACCATCCCGGACCCCTTGGGCCCAATTTGAAAAAGCCCTCCGCAGATTGATATCCAAAAAGGAACTTTGCCAAGTCTTCGATTTTGGGGTCCTCTTTCGTCAAGCCTGTTTCGGCGAGGAACCAAAGGACACTTCCGGTAGAGAAAGTTCCCCAGTAGACATCTCCGTTTGACCTGGACCAAAATGGCCCGCCATTAATGTCAATTTTAGAGAAGACCATTTGCACCTCTTCGCTTTCGGAAATTTTTCCTTTTACCTCGGCTACTTCGGGTTCGTTCTCACTTTTGTGTAGCAGATCTTTCAACATCCAGTATTGAATTGACGGATTATAGTTCTCTAACAGCCAATCTGTTGGGTCTGTCTTCAAAGCAGATTTCCAATCACCCATATTTGTTGACCTCAAACTACAGTACTTAACAACCCTTAAGTGGTGACATGACTCCTCCAGCGGTTCTACTTGTCAGAGGAACCATAGCGGTGCATTCCTTTATTTGAACCCTTTTATCGGCAATAAATTCTCCCGTTTTTTCTGCCTCTAAATGTATTTTTCTTAACACATTTTGTTCCATCGTTTCGAAAAGGAATAGCTTAACTAACGGTCCTGCATCTTCCGTGAAGTCCCAGACTCCGACAACTCTTCCATCAAGCAAGATTGTTGATGTGGCGTTACCGGAGCGGTCAAAGACTTTGTCATAATGTTTAGGATGAAGATATCTTTCGCGTTCTTTGTAGCCCATGAGGTAGGGGTCGAGGCTTGGCAACAGGTTTACCGTTCGCTTTTCAGGAAAACCCGTGTTTTTTATGAGATTCTCATCTGAATGGAGCAGAACGAAATAGCCTTTAAGATTCGAAATTTTGACTCGAACTATTTGCTTTTGAATGTTATTTAATGCCTCTTGCACCTTTGTTTTACCTAAGCCGGTCCACCAAGCAGTGTCATTTTCAGTCACCGGACCAAATGAACTTAAATATTGTTGCACCAAAATGGTTCTTGCTTCTATCTCATTCATTTTGGTAAGGTCTATGTTTGGGAAGTGTTCAATGGAAAAGGGAATATTTGTGATTCCTGTCTTTCCAGCCCTTTTTTGGCCGGCTTCGTACTAAGAGCCCTTGGTCGCACATTAGATACAGGATTGCGGAGACATCTAGTTGTGTTTTTAAAGTCTTCTTAATCTCTGAGGCGGTCATTTCTCTGCCTTTTAGAATGTTCAGAATTGATTTTGAAACCTCCGTATATTTCTCTGAGGAGAAGCCTCGAAATTCTGCATATCGTTTAGAAAGTTTTTCCCAAGTTTCTTTAGTTGCCGTATATGCTATTGGAATCAATTCTTTTGTCAGAATGTGGAGGGTTCCTCGCATGCAACGAATTTTCCCAAGATTTCTTTTCACGTAAAGCTCTTCATCCAGATACTCTTTCACGAAATTTCGGGTTCTGACAAAAAGAGACAAGTAAGGTCCCGTGGCGCTAGTGGCATGCAACCCACCGGTATCCTTAACTATTTGAATGATATCGTCAGTTTTTGAATCATCCGTCAAATGTTGCTTGAGCAAAACTAAACGATTAATGGCATTTAGGTTGAAGTTCTTCATTTTCTCAACCTTAAATAATAGCCCTTTCTTTCAGTAACCCTATCTAAGATTTGGTGCATAACTTTGGATTTCCCTCTTACATCTAACCCTTTTGACTGTTCCTTTGCCTCCCTTAACGCCTTTTTCAATTCTTCAATGTCTAAAACAGTTGCAGCTACACAATAATAGTTTTTTGAGCGCCCTTCATTAAATTCTCTTAACATTTCCTTCAGTATTTGCTCTCTGATTTTCTGTAGCTCCTCAAACTCATCAACCCCACTCTTCTGAATAAAAGAAATATTACCCTCAAGCCTTTGATAGCATACAAATGTATCGTGCTGTTTGCTAAATTCCCTATGCTTTTTCCATTTCTCGCAGGTTGTGTTCTCTTCGCAATCCCAGCAAAACTCGATTCCCTTTTTCTTTATTGCACAGGTGATAAAAGGACACCCAACAGCCATTCTGGATTCGCTTTTGCATCCTCCGCATCTGCTCTTACCTTCAATATGGTACAGAGGGCAAAGCCTACAAGAAAGCCCACAAACTCCAATCTCCGGATATCTGATTTTCATGGCCATCCATCTTGTCATATCGTTTCCTTCCTTCATTTTATTTGAAGGCGCCCAATCCTCCGAAAGCTGGTTCAAACTATGCGACGCGCTGCATAAAGCACTGCCGCTACACGTTCGATTACGCATGGCCCGCTCCAAGTGCCATTCTTTTGCTGACGCTGCGCGAGACTGACTAGGGTGGAGTGTATAATTTCTTTTGCCACTGGAGTGTCCCATGTGGCAATGGCTTGGATGGCCGCAAATACGTTTGAACTTCTCCACCACTTGCTTTGTCGGTCACCTGAGGCGTGCTGTATCATGTGGATGAACCTTAGAGCCTTCTCAGCATGCCTGCTATGTCTCAGTTGCGGATGAGCCCCTAGAACCCTGATCGCATGGATTGTGCAGCTTGTGCCGCCTGCTAGGTTTCTGCACCATCCTCCGCTCTCCCGCTGCACACCTAACAGCGCATTGACCGCTGGCTTCAGCTTTGCGTCCCGTGCGTAGCCTGCTCGACACAGAGTCTCAATGGTGTAGCAGAGTGGGATCAGACCCCACGAGTAGCACGAAGAGGGCCCGGGACGGTCGAGATTTGACCTACGTGAAGCTCGAACTATCGATTTCGGCCCGAGGAGGGGCTCGAATTCACGGTAGAAGTTCATCTCCCTCGCTCCTAAAGCCAGAACCTCTGGACGGTTCCGGTCTTCATAGGGACCGAAGAAGCCGCATAAGTCACATGGTATCTTCAAGTTGCCTGGTGTCACGCTTCTAGCCCGTTCGTAGCCCGGTTGAGCTTTAAGGACTGAGAATAGGTAGGATGACGCCTTCTCAATCAGAGTCTTGGAACTGAAGGGCTTTAAATCAGCCAGAAGATTTAGCACACCAGCGGTTTTGAGAAGACTTTGATCAAAGCTGCCATTGGACAGTTGAGACCTAGAAAACTTCAGTTCAACAGACCTGACAGCTTCCTCATCATCGTCGCGGTGGAGACCGAGAAATCGTCGAGCTCTGACTGCTGCGAGTTCGTTTTGGGCCATCAGCCATGGGATCGGATCATAGGTCAGCAAGGAACTCGTAAGCGTCCTATTATTTACCTGTGCCGTGCAAGATGGCCGCGATCTGTTCTTCTTTCTTAAAGCGGAATTCTCCATAGTCGATCACCTTCCCTAATTTAGATTCGACGAGTCCGACGAACTTCTCGATACCTTTATCCTTGATGCACTGGGTGAATCCTATGCATAACCCTCTCCACACCTTGTCGGCAAAGAAACCCTTCTCGCACGGGAAGATGTCACACTGCCAGCACCCACTTATGTTTCTTTCCAGACAGCATCTGCGCTGGCAACAATCCTTAGCACCATCTCCGCTCCTGCACCCCTGGCACCTCTTCTCGGTATTCTTGCATACCCCGCAGACCAATCCACAATACGCGACGGTGCAGCTTAATTCTCTATTGATCATCTGCTCATCCCATCTTTGTCAATAACCATATGACCCGTGCGGAGAGTTAAATAATTAACTTCTTAGGTTTTGTACATTTTTCTCTTGACCACCGATTTTACTCTTGTTTATGGTTAGCTGGCTAATAAGGGATTAAGACCCAGCAAACTTTTAACAGTTCATTTTATCCGCTGGTTTCATCGAATCCTTTCTCCTAAAATTATCTTAGGCGCCGAAACCAAACATTTTGTAAATTTTTCTTAAGGCGGTGGGTCCCCGAGGCTCGTCGCCCAGGGTTCACCGGGTTCTCCAGCCCCCTTTACTCGTACCCGCGCCCCCCTGAGCGCCCAACGCCCAAGCTTAGGTTGCTCCCTCCCGGGCCTGGCCAGGTTCACTTGGTAAACGCGGTTTACGGCTCCCCTACGGAAGCCGCCCCGCGACCGCCAGCCCCAAGGGACGGATACTCACGGTCAGGGGACTGGAGGGCCCAGTGCTCTTTGACGCCTCACCTCGGCTTTCGGCCCGTCGTATAGGGGGTTTACGGTTCAGGGGACCCCTAGCCTCCCGCCTAAGGCCCACCGCCAAAAGAAATATTATCACATTCATAGGTATAAAAGTTTAGCAAAGGAAGGGGATGTGGGAATGAAGGTGATTGGTATCCAGTCGAGTCCAAACCTGGATGGGTTAACGTGCCAACTGGCTCAGGCGGTCTTAGAGGGCGCCGAGAGCGAAGGTGCAGAAACAGAACTTGTTCACCTTAACAAGTTAAACATCGAATCATGCAAGGCCCATGATCGAGGCTGGGGGACGTGTAGAACCGAAGGAAGATGCGTGATAAAAGACTACTTTCAAAACCTAAGAGAAAAGATTAACCAGACAGATGCGCTGGTCTTCAGCACCCCCGTCTACTTCGGAGACCTCAGCGAATCAGCTAAACGTTTCCTAGACAGATGGCGCAGATGTGAAAACTACAATCGACAAAACACGCCGTTAAAGGGAAAACTCGCCCTAGGAATAGCCGCTGCAGGAGGCTCAGGGGGAGGGGCAGTCAACGCCCTACGTAACCTGGAAACCTACCTACGGTGGCTCCAATTCACCATCTTCGACCTAGTTCCTGTAACCCAGATATCGAAGAATCACAAGCTAGACATGCTCAAAGTTGCTGGCAAAAGAATGGTAACCTATGGAAAATGAGCTGACAAATAAGACATACGTTTTTGCCAATTTCTCTTTGGGTGGCAAATTTGGAACCGAGGAAATACGTGGCTGCCGAAGCCAAACCAGGTAAACTATTGGTCGCTAGGATTACTCCTGGAACTGAGCTTGTAGATGGCATAGCGGAGGTCTGTAAGGCTTATGGCATAAAAAGCGGGATGGTGATAAATGCTATCGGCAGTCTCCAAAAAGTTGCAATACATTACGTAATACCGAACGCGAAAGACCCATTAGGAGTTTCACCGGGTCCCGATTTGCTTATTGAAGGGCCAGTAGAGATAGGTAGTTGCCACGGCCTCTTATGCGAGGATGAGGACGGTGAGGTTGTTGTTCACCTTCACGTGTCAGTAATGGACAAGTCAGAGAAGGTTTATGGGGGCCATCTTATGGAAAGCGGGAATCCTGTGGCTGTGATGGTGGATGTGAGTATCTTAGAGGCAAAAATATTCGAATCGTCAGAAGATTCGATCATAAAGTTGGAAGATTAATGACACAACCCGAAAGTATCCCTTAAAACTCCATTTTTCTTGTTAAATCTTTTTAATCCCAATTTTCATGTGCGTATTTGTTTACGCTAATTCCATAGCAACGGCCCTCACGGGCGAGGAGTCAAGCCCACTTATCGGCAAAGGCAATGCCACGAAGAAGACCCTATTCACCTCCAGTTTTATCAGATTAACTAGGCTGTGTATTAAGGGTATCTCATGTTTGAATAGCATTATGTGTCTAGGTTCGCCGACTCTGGGATCAATAGGGAACCCTTCTATGCTCCAGAAATCGATCCCGAGAAGCTTTATTTTCTTCTCTATGAGCCATTCAACAGCGTCGTCAGTCAAATAAGGGCTTTTAGACTTGTACTCTTCACTCTGCATCTCCCCTGTGGGAAACCTATCATCGTAACCAGTCTTCACCAGAACGACGTCTCCCTCTTTTATGTGACGGCCTGCCTTCATGAGATCATTTTTGGTAATCGCCCTGTCCTCCGGATTCTTCTGGGTCAGATCAACAACCACTGCTTCGCCAACGAACTTATCCGGGGACAACTCATCAATCGTTTTACCATCTTTAATGCAGTGGTAGGGTCCCTCTACATGGGTTCCTATGTGGGCGTGCATCTCCAAGGCGTACTCATTAGAGTAGCTGTTCTCCAAAGTTCTCGTGGCTATAAGGCGGAGGCGCCTCTGCTCCTTCTCCGGGTCCAGATGATAAGTCAAGTCAATAACTCTTTTTATCTTCAAGCTGGTCTAACCCCCATGATGCTTGTTATCGAGTCTCCTTGAAGTATGGAATCACCTTCTCTGCATAGAGCTTAAGGGTATCTTGATTCAGGGGAACAATCTTCACTATTATGTGCTTGGCTCCCGCTGTTATGTATTCCTCGATCTTATCTATCCATTCGTCAGGGCTCCCAATGATGCAGATATCTCCGAGACCCTTCAAAGATAATGCAGGTCCTATTACTCTCCTCCTCTCGGGCAATATCTGCTCTTCAGCGTGCTCCCACGCTGCTTCGGAGCTGGACGCAATGCTGGAGTATGCGTAGTAGGCCGCCTCTATCTCATCGCTGCTCCTCCCCGCCTTTTCCGCGTGTTTTTTGATCAGCTCCCATTTGTCGAGATACTCCTTTGGGCTTTGATTCGGTATGACCCAGCCGTCTCCGAGTTTGGCTGTTAGCCTCAACATCCGCGGGCCTTGGCTGCCAATCCAGATAGGCGGATGGGGTTTCTGCAGTGGCTTTGGCAAAGATATGGCCTTACTAATTCGATAGAATTTTCCCTCATAATCTACAACAGATTGCGTCCAAAGCATCTTGGCGATTTCTATAGCTTCCCGCAGTTGGTCAACTCTTTTTTCAAAGGGGAATCCGAAGGCCTCGAACTCTCTTTTATACCACCCAGCTCCTACACCAAGAATAAAGCGCCCGCCCGAGACGATGTCCAATGTTGTACCGATCTTGGCTATGACTCCTGGATGGCGAAAGGGTACACACGCAACTTTAGTGCCAACTATAACCTTTTTAGTCTTCGCAGCCACCGCGGCTAACGCAGCAAACACCTCTAACGAACCCTCATTCGGTGTTGTATACATAAGGTGATCTGACAGCCACAAGGAGTCAAGGCCCAACTTCTCTGCCAGAGAAGCGATCTCGATAAACTCATCGAAAACCCGGTACTCCCAAGGCCATATTGTCAAATCCAACCCGAACTTGACCATCCATCATCACGTTAGCTGGAATCATATAAATTGCATTAATGTTTTATGGTGACGCGCGGTAGATTCTTAACCCACGCGGGCTCGCTGATAAGGCTCCTTGCGCAGTGGATAAAATAGATAAAAGCCTCATTATTTTAATATTTGCAATCACTCTCTTTAACTCAAAGATGGTGAGAGAAAATGGGCGAAGTGAACGAGAATAAGAAGAGAATGCTGAAGGAAGCGATCAAGCAGTTGCATGCGGGGGCGTCGCCGCAGGAAGTCAAAGAAAAGTTTAGACGATTTTTAGGGAGCATAAGCTCCGAAGAAATCGCCAAGATTGAACAAGAACTCATAAAGGAAGGCATGCCTTGCGAAGAAATCCAAAGGTTATGCGATGTTCACATGGCCGTTTTCAGGGAGCAGCTGGAAAAACAAAGGTTGGCGGTCGCTCCTGAAAATCCGATCAACATCCTTATGGAAGAGCACAAAATCCTTTTGCAACTTATAGAGAAACTTAACGCTATCATAAATAGGGTTCAAAAAGCTGAAGATGTAAGTTTTATCGGTGAAGATATGTCGCGGATGAAGCCCATAGCAGAGGACCTGTTAGACGCGGAAAAACACTATCTGCGGGAAGAAAACGTACTTTTCCCCCTTTTGGAGAAACACGGTATCGCAGAGCCTCCAGCAATAATGTGGCTGGAGCACAACCAGCTAAGGGGCAAAAAGAAAGAGCTCTACAATCTAATCGAAAATTACAATGCCATGAGCTTTCAAGACTTCAAAAGGCAACTTGATGAAACTGCTAAATCTTTAAGTAGCATTCTTTCAAGCCACATTTTTAAGGAGAACAACATACTTTTCCCCACGGCTCTACGGGTGGTTTCGGAGCAAGAATGGAGAGATGCCCGAAAAGAGTTTGATGAAATTGGATACTGCAGATTCACGCCAGAGCATTTAATTGTAATGCCAGAAGTCAAAGAGGTTGAAAAGCAGAAAGCTGAAGCCCCAGTTATGCCTGAAGGGATTTTACAGTTTGAAACAGGCGCCCTCTCAAAAGAGGAAGTTGAAGCCGTTCTAAACACGCTTCCAGTAGACGTAACCTTCGTCGATAAGGAAGACACCGTAAAATACTTCAGCAAGGCCGAGAAAAGAATCTTCGTTCGGACAAAGGCCGTCCTTGGAAGAAAAGTACAGTTATGTCACCCGCAGAAAAGCGTTCACATAGTAAATAGGATTCTCGAAGCCTTTAAAACAGGCAAAAAGGATGTGGCCGAATTCTGGATTCAAAAAGGCGACCGCCTAATTCATATCAGATACTTCGCGGTAAGAGACAAGGCTGGAAAATATTTGGGAACAATGGAGGTAACACAAGACCTAACTGACATCAAAAAGATCGAGGGCGAGAAAAGGCTCCTGGACTGGGAAGGCTGAACTCAATTATTTGCCGGGTCGACGTGGATTACACAGTGTTGGCAGCCTGTCTCTCGACCAACTCTTTCCCTAACCTCCTCCGCTATCCTGTCCGCCTCTTCTATCGATGTGCCCTTCGCCACCTCTACGTGAAAACCTGTGTGAACAACGTTTGGCCCCACATACTCAGCCTTCAAGTCATGGACGCCCAAAACACCTTCCACCGACTTTGCTGTCAATTCCACTTTTTCCATGAATCCCCTACTTGGCGCTCTGCCCAAGAGATAGTGAACGTTGTCCTTAAAGAGGTACACTCCGCTGAAAGCGATTACCGTGGCTACGATTGTGGAGGCTAACGGGTCAGCCCAGAGATATCCTTGGGCAACGAGGACTACGGCTATCAGCGCGGCTACGTAGGAAAACTCGTCTTTCAGAAGTGCTACCAGTTGCGCTTTCACTGAAGCACCTCTTACCTTCACTCTTAAAATGTCTATGGTCGGAACGGCGACCATAAACATGCCTACTAAGATTACTATCAAAGCGAGATTTGGGTTTTGGAATTCGCTGGTCTCTGGGGCTTGGTAGAATTTTGGAATGGCTTCTCGAAAGGTTTCAAGGCTCATGAAGGAAATCAGAATTGTGGCTGAGACCAGCGCCGCCACGTTTTGGGCTCTTCCGTGGCCAAACATGTGAAATTCGTCGGCTGGTTTCCGTGACCAAAAGGCAGATAACAAAAGAAAAGTGGAAATCAAAACATCGCTTAGCATTTCCAACGCTTGCGCCAATAATACTAGAATGTTGGTCAAAAAGTATGTTGCTAGTTGCAGAACGACTAGTATTAAGTAGCCTATCAAAGCGATCTTTATACCACGGGTTTCAGCGGCGTGTCCCGTCATCTAAGCCGTCCTACAGCGTTACAGCGTTTTACTGTATCTAGTTAGCTCTTCATGGCCCTTGTCCGTGACCGCAACCGTGTCCTCGACTCTTACCCCAAATTCCCCTAAATAGAGGCCGCAGTTGCCGATCGATATCACCATACCCGGCTTCAATTGGTCCTTAGGCTCCTCCCCGTGGAAGAAGGCATGCCCAGCCGGTAACGGGGGCTCCTCGAATTCCAAGCCTACACCGTGAATTGGAGGACCGACAAAGTACTCCTCGTAACCTTCCTTTTCAAATATCTCATGCATAAGGTTCTCGAGCTTTGTCATGGTGGTGTTAGGGCTGACGGCTTCTATCGCTGCTCTCTGGGCCCTCAAATATACGTCGAAGGCCTTTCGCTGTTTCTCAGAGGCTTTTCCGACACAGACTGTCCGGCAAAGGTCTGCATGATAAGCGTTCACTGTTGGATGAAGGTCGATCATAACCAAATCACCTTTTTGCACCTTTCTGTGACTTACCAGTCCGTGGGCTATGGATGACCTAGAACCCGAGGCTACATAGGTCCTGTAGAATTCTTCAGCGCCATTCTTCCTCATCACGTATTCCGCTTCTGCAGCGATCTCTGTCTCAGCTACGCCAAGCTTGGT
>Ga0315312_1001657_pt1 | contig 16783 bp, 18 predicted proteins | sample TDP7_MG_FD_203629 | JGI IMG/M metagenome (GOLD analysis project Ga0315312, IMG submission 203629) | Freshwater sediment microbial communities from Lake Towuti, South Sulawesi, Indonesia - TDP7 | ecosystem: Environmental > Aquatic > Freshwater > Lake > Sediment | place: Indonesia: South Sulawesi... | reverse complement strand
ATGAACTTCAAGGCTTCTTCAACTGTGAAGCCACCTACCCTCTCATGCCCTATTATAGTTTCTATTATGTGAAATATGTCGAGCACATAGATCACTTTGACGTCTTTCTTTACCATGCTTTCACCCCCTATTGCTTGGCTAACAGCTGCATGAATCTCGGGAGAAGAATGGCCCAGACAGGCTAAATAGGATTCTGAGCAAGCGACCAATGGAGGACATCGAATAGCGGACGAGGAAAAAGCAAATGTGAAAGTAAACTCACAATCTCAGCGCATTCAATATTCATCCCTATAGACGTTTTTGCTTCAGATACTTCTTGCATTAATGGCAGATGCTTATTTCGTGTATTTTCATCCGGCGTGTCTCATCGAGCGCTGAAATAGCGTTAGGATATGGACCATGCCACATTCCATATTTCCTCGGCGAGTCTGGTTTCAAGCCTTTGCCATCTTTGCAGAAAGAACAACCGTGGCGATGAACCTTAGCCTTGTCACGAAGCTTATCTTCGTATGCCCACGAGCGAGCCATCCTCCTCCCTTCCATCTTGTTCTACTTTATACCTTGGATGAATATTTCCTCTAATCGCACATGGAGGACTATTGGAGTGGGCATAGACGTTGGAAAACAGCTTCTTAGGAATCGAGGGATCTGACTTTGAATTCCGATTGATCATTCATAAAATCCTCTGGTCTTTTTTGGTTTCCCAAAGTTTGGTAACAAGAACCCAACTCTATCCGCATAATCCTCCCACTCTTTGCCGAATCTCCTCCTCAACAACTTATCCTCGACTTTCGCTCTGTAGACCGCGCTGGGAACTGACAGTGTAAGCGTGAATACAATGCCTAAAATGCTTCTGGACATTAGGTCAAGGCCGGAAACTACCACGACGAAGCTCAAGTATTGCGGATGTCTGCAGAACCTGTATGGGCCCTTTGTAATCAGAAAGTCTAGTCTCGGCTCAGTTTCCCCAAGGAACCCACTTCTTAGATAGAGAAGTACATACACGAAGAACAAGCTCCCGCAAACAAGAATGGCCGATCCGATCTCTTTAGGAAACAGCATTTCTGTGGGATCAAATAAGCCTATGAATATGTTGGTCGTAAAAGATAGAACCATAAACAAGGATGGCCAGTCGACCTTTGATCGGTTCGTCAAGCTGATCATGTCTTTCTCTTCTTAGCCATATTTCAGACTGCATGAGAAAGGCTCACTACGCTTCAAGGTCTTACTATGATTTTCGATTTGGAAGCGATGAGGCCTCGAAAAGGGGGAGGGTTGAAACTTGGGGTATTGGTGCATGTGGACAGCAAGAACAATATGGAGATAAGCCTGTTTCCAGATTCACAATCTGCCCCAGTAAACGATCTCAGAAAGTTTCTTCCTATCCTTCTCCGGAGTATATTTCGGAATCCCTATGGGCAAGAGTGATATCAACCTAAAATCTCGCGGAACATCCAGAATTTCTCTTATTTTGGCCTCGGCTGAGTCCTTCGCGCCCTCCAGATTGAAAACCCCGATCCAACATGACCCGAGACCTTGACTATGGGCTGCCAACGCCATGTTCTGTGTAGCCGCCGCGGCATCTTCGATGAAATGGTAAGGGTCCTCCTTAGAGTCAACACATACAGCGATGCAGACAGGAGCCTCTTTAATCGCCAAGGAAAAGATGGTGGGCGCAAACTCGCTGACACGCTCTTTAACACCCGGGTCCGTTATAACTATGAATTTCCAAGGCTGCTTGTTAAGCCACGAGGGGGCCCAACGTCCCGCTTCTAGAATCGCCTGAATCTTCTCCTCCCCTACCGGAACTGTTTCGAACCGGATTACGCTTCTCCTGTTTCTAACTGCTTCAAGAACCGGATTGGTCGGATTAACCATGCGATCCCCTCGCCAATTGCCAGTCCTGTCTATAACGGACGAAATATAAAAGGTTTCAGCACCCTTGAATGATGGTGAGACTCTGACCGGGAGACTAGCTTGAGGACCGATGCCTATACCACGACTTCGCTTCTCAATAGCTGATCTATTATGCTTTTTAAGGTCATCTTACCGGATACCTTCATCACTTCTTTGCCTCTCACATTGTAGGCTACGTCGTCGATAATGTATCCGACAGGTTTACTTATCGAGTCATATAACATGATCTTCATTGCGAGATCTTCTAGCAAAATGTAATTATATAAGTATGTAAGAAACAATTTTGAGGTATTTAGTTCTATTTCCGGCAATCTTCCTCATCGAAAAAAGAGCAAAATCTACGACTGCAGGCGCCTCTTTTCAGCCTCTTTTGCCTAAATTATCGCAGGTCCGTAAGGTCTCGTGTGCTCTATTTTCCCAGTTGTCAGGTTCACTTTTATTCCCAGCCCTTCCAAGGCTGTTACGCCAAGTATAGGCTCCGGTGCTTCCATTATGGCTATTGGCAATACCCCCTCCCTGTTGCCTATCTCTATGTATGCATAAGACAGCTGAGCTTCCACCTTCCGTTTGTCTGCCAGCAGCAGTTCCACCTTCGCCATTGGTTTTATGTCCAAATCTTCAGTAAGCTTGGGAGTCAATACTGAATAATAGGCTCCGGTGTCAACGAGAAGATCAGTCTCCTCGACCCTCGTTCTCTCTGGTGAACCCAACCGGGCTCTGACCCTCACACAGCCTATCTGACCACTTCCCATTTACTGTTTAAGGTTGAGCATATATAAACCAGTTTTGCAGAAGAAACGAACTTGCTAGTGAGCGAGCCATTTCTTTTCCCGATCGGTACAAGGCCGGCAACGAAGAACCTACAGTTAAGTATTCCTTTTTTGCCACTACTGACATCTAATAGTCAGTCCCAGATTGCCGTTCTGAACGAAGATCAAGGAACCATATATGAAGAAGTCGGAGCACGGAGAAACCTGGTATCACGGCTCACCCTTCAAGCTCAGAACCCTTCGTAAGGGAAGTACAGTCACGCAAGATCGCGATCTTGCGAGAGTATTCTCTCATAGACCGACACTCGTCAGCATCTCGGATAGTAGGAGGATTAGACATAACGGCAGAATCCCGGGCTTCCTCTACCGCATTAGCGAAAATATAAGACCTGGAGATGTTTATCCTCACCCGCGTTCTTCTATGGGTGAAGAGAAAGAGTGGTTGACTAGACGGGAGTTAAGGGTTGAACTGATCGGACCAACACGGATCGGTAACGAGGAAGCTCTAACTGAGGACGAGATCCTAAGGCTGAGGAAGATTGCAGAACGGAGGACAAAGCCACAGCCTCAAAGCAAGTAGACAGGGGACAGCCTAGAAGATGGTCGTTAGGTTCGGGCTGATCTAATCTTCTGTGTTGTTATTAACTGACACACCGCGACGGCTACGCCGACAAAGAATGTTGCTTCGTAACCAAAGATCCCCCAGAACATGCCCGCCGTCAGTGGAAGGATGACAGCGGCTACGTGATCCATAGTCTGCCCCATAGCGAGAGAGGGAGTCAGATCAGTTAGAGAACTGATCTCGTTGATGTAAGTCGTTCGTGAGATCAAGCTGACGATCATTAGAATACTATTAAGTACGTAGAGTACGAGCAGCACCGAAACGTCGCGGATGTAAGCATATCCTAAGAAATCGCCTATCATCAAGATGTAACTGAGAGTTAAGACGGTTCGAGGGCCGACTCTGTCCACAAGTTTACCCAAGTAGGGCGAAGATAGGAAACTCAGAACCCTGCTCACGAACATCAGCAGAGCTATCGTAGTGATGTTCAAGCCGTAAACCTTCACAAGGGCGAAGGGAGCGAAGGTTAGGAATATCTGGCGTCGGGCTCCCTCCAAGAAATTCAGAACGTAGTAAACGCTGTATCGACCTCTCAGGACGAAACGAGTCTTCTTGAAGGCTTTGGCCGTCGCCGGAATTCTGAAGGTCAATAACCCCCCGAAGGCCGAGATAAGGCCGGCCAAGACGAAAAAAAGCCTGTACTGCATCGCAAAGAAACTGGAAAAGATCATAACTGAAGCCATAGCGATCATGCCGGCAATCGAAGAGACGCTATTCATCTGTCCGAGTCGTTTTCCCTCCTCCTTCAAATCCGACAAGCTCAGCGTTATTGAAGAAGATATTGGACTCCAAGAGTGAAAACCGACGCTCCAAACTAATGACCAGAAGACAACTTGAATCCAACCATTTACAGTTGAGACTCCTCCAATCCCAAGGCCGAAGATCAGAAGAAAGGAGCCAGCCAACAACGGTTCAGGAAAACGCAATATTGAACCCAAAATGAAAGCTGAGAGCAAACCAGGGACCTCCCTAATCGATTCCATAGCTCCAATCTGGAATGCGTCGATGTGCAAGTCGTTCACAAGAAAATTCGTGTATGTCGATTCATAAATGGCCAATGCGAAATTCATGCCGAAGACCCCGATGACTAAGAATAAGAGCGACCTTGACCTGCTGGACACGGATGATCTCAAGGCTTTACACAACCCGTTCAAAGACACCCTATATCGGAAAGAACTTCTGATGGATATTGGACGATTTAAACCTTGACCTTTCGTGCACAAACCTCTGAGAGAGGATAAAGATGATGGATATGCCTAATATTGGCCTGGCTGCTACCATGTCCAGTGACCAACCGCGCCGCTTCCTCAGCGTTCGAGCCTGAACGACAACAACTTCATCAGACAGTTGTTGGAAAATCCTCAAAGACGAGGCATAGGCTTCAAAACCGCTGCAGCTGACGCTTTTTACGACGTGGCAAGAGTTAGTGAAATGGTGGAGAAGTACGGTGCTGAACCAGCCATATCCTGCTGGAAATATCTTGGCATGGAGGATGACCTAGGGGCTGGACACGACTTTATTGTTTGCGGAGTTAAGCGTCTAGTCGACCTCTTCGGGAAGCGTGTCAGCATAGCAAGCGTGTTGAGTAAAGATAAAGCAACACCAAACAAATGGCTATAGTTCTGCCTGTGGGACTCGAATCCTCTAGAGCAAGATTTTTTAACCGGGATAATAATATCGTTTGCGGCTGCGGGCGTTTCCCCGAGGGGCTTGCGGGGTAAACGCGCGAAATGGCCCATCGCGTCCGCCCGCAGCCAATGCTGCTAGCGGACCCTCTACACATCTGGGACTCGGACTCCCTGATGCAGCTGGAGGGAATAGTGTGCAGCATTGGCTGTGGGAGCGGATCGTGTGGGAAACCTGTTCCTTATCCTCTACAGTGACGTTCGGGTCCAAATCTTAAGGGAACTTGGCGCAAAAGGCAACTGCTCGTTTTCTGAACTGTACCGTGTCTGTAGAGTCTCGGCTGGAACTCTTGCCTATCACCTGACCGTCTTGAATGGACTTGTTTCAAAGAAGGGACACGATTATTGTCTAACCGAGATAGGTCGATATGCATGCAAACTAATTAAGGAAGTGGAAGACTTTGAGGAGGAGTATAGATGTGTTAAGCGAAGACATTGCAAGCGCAAAAATATTCACATCCTGAGGGAGAACAATCGAAAACTTGGTCAACACTGAAGATTCTCACGTTCCCATCCGAGTACAGAAAGGTAAATCCCTCAACACCGCCATCGCTCAACAATCTATAAATAAACGTTTCTTTTCCTAAGTCTGTGTAATCTCCACTATCGAATGTTAATGACGATGTTGTCGTGATGAGGACATAGTCCGCACCATACTTGTCCATTATCGATTCGGGAAAGTCCAAGTTTGTTGCTGTTAAAGCCTCTGCAACATTAATAAGCTTCTCATGAGGATCAAATTCTCTGACTCCCTCCGGATCTGCCACTGAGCTGGGAGCTTCTTGGGAGGGATTCTTGATAATAACTTCCCTTTCAGCATAACCAACAATCATGTGACCGTTGTCCCACCAACTGAGAAAGGTAGCATTTTCCAAGGTGTTCGCTTTGATCCATTCCAAGGCATCTTTGACGTAAGAACTGTGATATCCTTTGTGTTCCGTCGCCTCTTTCGCGTATATGATTTCCCCTGCCTCGAAATCACATGGGACTCCCTTGATAACTATCGTCGCGTTATGCTTGATAACTATCTTCACATTATACTTGCCTCCAATGATCTCCTCTTTCACCTTAGGTGTCAAGAGGTGGTAAGCGGTGACAGATGCAAAAACTGCAGTTGAGATCGGCAGTAACCTAGACTATCCTTCTCAATAGATATCCTTCCTTCAATATTTCTCTCGAAATCTTCTTGACCTTTAAGTGCATCGGATGGCTTACATAATTGTTTCCGTGAATGCCACTATTGCTAACAGACCCCCAATCATGATGTAGACGGGTAATCTAGCTTGACATCAATCGCCCTCGAGTATGTGCGTTCAAGCACATCGTCGTCTCTAACAGTTAGAGTCACCGTATGCGATTCAGGATTCTCATATCTGTGCGTTGGATTTTGATGGTCGACGTGTATGCGTCGCTGATATTTCAGGACGATGAAGTGATTATGCGTCCTTTGCATGATTCGGAAAAAGAGATCTTGGCACACAACAAGAAAAGCGTATATCTCACAACCCACAGAGGTAACGCGAGGAATGAGAGATGTTGTTTGAACACTCAACCAGTACGGATGTAAAAGAGGCTGCCGAAAAGGGACTGATAGCAATACTGCCCATAGGTTCCATTGAGATTCATGGACCCCACATGCCTACTGGAACAGACTCGATAGTCGTGTACGATATTGCAAAGGTAGCAACAGAAAAAGAAGAAGCGATCGTTCTACCAGCATTCTACTATGCCTATGTTCCAGAGAACAGGCATTTTCCAGGAACAATCTCGTTAACGGCAAAGACTCTATTGTCTCTTCTAGAGGAGGTCTGCGATGAGATAGCGAGAAATGGCTTCAAAAAAATCCTGATAGTGAACGGACATGGGGGAAACAACGAGATCCTAAGAGTATTCCTCAGGGATAGTCTAACCAAAAAGAAGGACTACGCTTTATATGGGATGGTTGAGCCTTGGGCGCCCCTTGGGGATCTTGCTGCCAAGCTGAGTGAAGGAAGGACCTTTGGACACGCATGTGAGTTGGAAACAAGTGTGGGCCTGCATCTTTTCGAAGACTTGATAAGAATGGGAAACATCAAAGAAGAAGCGAAAGTTGGGAGTACGAACTTGCCAAAAGGAATCGAAACGCCGGTTGACTGGCAAGCGTATGCCATTCAGCTTTACTTAGGTGACCCCAGGTTGGCAACTAAGGAAAAGGGGAAAATCCTTGTGGATAGGTTGGTCGACTTCTTAGCAGATGCGATAAGAGTAATCAAGCAGGAAGCTGACGTACCAAGGATTCTTGACGATTTCTACAGAAGGGCTTATGAAAGATGAGTCCGTGATCAGTTTCCGGTTTATTTCCCTCATTATTATTGTCTCCTGAAGAGTATCAATTTCCACTTGTGCTACCGTTCATAGAAGCAGAGCTGCACCCCTTGTTTTCCCTAAAATATCCACGCAGCTACGTCTTGCTCTTGATGCTCTAGTTGCTATTGACACCTATGGTGATAATTGTGACTGGAAGCTTTGTCATAGCATTGAGAGGATTCTAGTGTTAATCAGGATGATATTGGGGTAATCACCTTCATTTCAATCGCATCTAAACCCATTTAAAGACATCCAACAGAAAGAATACCAGTATTTGAAAGGAGGATTCATGCCTTGGAGAAACATCGCAGCCTCTACTTGGCACTTCTTTCGACAAGTCATGGTATGAATCATGTTTACCAATTGCTGATACCAGTTGTTATTCCTAGGATAACAGCGGAGTACAGACTTTCCAATTTTATGGCAGGTATTCTAGTTGCTTGCTTCAGCCTATCCTATTCCTTACTACAGGTCTTGTTCGGATATCTGTCAAGGATCTACGGCAGAAAAAACCTTCTAATCTTCGGATTCGTCTTAACCTCTATGTCTTTCCTGACTATCGGATTTGTCGACAATCTAATGATGTTTGCGCTGCTATTATTTCTAGCAGGTATTGGAGGAAGCACCTATCATCCGAATGGAATGCCCTTTCTATCTGAATTCTATGGGGAGAATAGGGGGCAAGCCTCTGGTTTCCACCAAACTGGAGGTGCCTCTGGGTCTTTCATTGCACCGCTCGTTATTGGCGCTCTAGTGTTAGGCTTCGATTGGAGGTTAACTGTAACTACTCTTTCCATTCCCGGGATTGTTTTAGCTATTGCCTTATGGTTACTCCTTGCCGAACCCAAGCGAAGAATCAGGGAGAAGGAATCTGAGCAACAATCTAAAGAAAACATGACGGTTAATCTAAGACTATACGGCCCATCTTTAGTCTTCATTGTGGCTGCAATGATATATGTTGTTGGACTGAGAGGGATCGATGCCTTTGCGAATCAATACTTCACTTATGGCAGACAGATTAAGAATATTGCTGAGGCATCCCTCCTTTTCTCTATGCTTAAGGTGGCAGGTCTATTTAGTGGACCCCTATCTGGAAAGTTTTCTGACATCTTTGGGAGAAAGAAAGTTCTCATCGTCTTGGTCGTTGTTGAATCGGTTTCTCTCTGCACCCTTACGATAGTTCCACTTAGTATCCTCATAATTCCGTGTATACTTTTTGGGTTCGCTTCATTTGGACTTCTAGCAATAACGGACGCCTTTCTAGCCGATATAACGCCGAAGGAGCACATGGCAACGGTTTTTGGACTTAACTTCACAGTCAGTTTCATAACCTCGGCTATCATTCCGCCCATTCTTGGCGGCATCTTTGACTTATATGGATTCGGTGTAGGTTTCATGACATTGAGCGCAATAATGCCCTTCAGCATACCCATTCTGTTACAGATTAAGAGCAAAGGCTCAACCGCTAAAGATGAATGAGAGGAGATTGTGGAAAAAGTTACATACATGAATTCTTGGAAGCGCTCGGTCGACAAGGAAAAGGAGGGCTTATCTAACTTGGATCCTTAAAGGTAGCTGAATTATTTTTTACCACCTAAGCGTAATAATACTGTTAAGGTCTTTTTTGGATTTTTTCTGTTTTGCTGTTTGTCCTGCGGTCTGGTGAAGACGTTTGGCTAAAGCAACAGCTTTTCAAAAATTCCTGTAGACGGTTGAGGCGCCAAAGAAATTGAAGGAAGATCATCAGATCGTCCTTGAATGTAAGTTCCCGTTTCCGTTCCAAGGCTCAGGTCCCTCTGGCGTAAGCCTTCATGTGTCCAAATCCCGAACCCGCACCAATCCGTTGGTAATCTTTAATTACTCTATGCTGATATTTGTGGATGGTTGAATCTATGGGTATAGATCTATCCCGGAAGTTGGAGTATCTAAAGTGGTTCAACATCTCCAAAGAAATGTTGCCGAGTCTAATTCCATCTTTGAAAGATGGAGATGTGCAACAACTGGTCTCCTTACGCGACTGGCTTATCTTTCCTTTGCCAGCTGAAGTAGAAAGAAAGCAAGCGATAAATCGCCCAGATTCACATATCGACATCACCCTTCGAGAGCCCGGCAAGATTCGAATAGGGATCAGATGCAACACCGTGAGAAGCGTCGAAAAGCTGAGGAACATATTGGATGGGTATCATCAAAAAGAAAAGACGTTACTTTTGGAACAACTTAGAACGCTTGACGACAGATATGTCACCCTTGTTCTAAGCAAGCAAAAGGAGTATAACTTCGCTCAGGCTCCTAAGCACGAAACTTTCTTTTACGCAAAAAGCAACACTCTCGACGAAGCTAAGATAGAGCAGATCTTTAACCTAGTAGATGAAATAAGACAACGAGGCATGGATGAAAAGAGAGAACAAAGCCTTAGCTTTCTTCCTAAAGCGCCCGTAATAGACGTAGTAGCAGTCATTTTACCTCTCAATGAAGAGATGTATCGTTCAGCAATTGTCAAGATTGGACTCATTTTTGAGACGTGTCTTCGCATCAAGACTCGCCCTGAGATCAGGCGAGAGAGAAAGATAATTGCTAAAGAAAAGATCAAAAAAGAGTTCGTGGGCTTCATCTGCCTTCGATGCCAAACGAAACTTCCTAAGCAAAAAGATGTAGGACTCGTGTTTTGTCCGACCTGTGGAACTCGCGCCAAGCCACTATTTGAAGAACGAGGCTCGTCCACTTCTGGCTCCTGAATCCCTCCTTCGCACCATCATGAGCTCCTGCAAAGCGATTTCGTGAAAGATATATGTTTCTTTAAAGAAGGATGACAAACACTATATATATTATATTATGAGTCTGATTCTCGATCATGGAATCTTACAAGACGCTTTTTCCAAGATAATAAAGTACTCTTGCTCCTTTATTTGAACTGCTCTTTTAACCATTCTAGGCAATAATCGCTCAAAACCTGCTTTTTGAAAAAATTGTAAACGAAAATACGCATCTATTTTTCCGCGCCATCCCTAAATATAGGCAAAATCGAGCTTCTACGGCGAAAATGTCATCATATGTATCATTACGCGTATCATACCCAATTACCGAAACAATCTTAGATGAGGTGCAGATACGTGGAACAATTGCGCTCAGCAAATTAGAGGGATCACTAATGGAGCATGGAACTTTATAGGCCGGGAACATTTCTCTCTGTCTAAGAATGTTTATTGACGCAGCGTTGGCCTATCCCAGTCTCCCGACTAGTTCTTGTGATGTTACAGCCCCCAAGTATCGCTTTCCCTTTCTAAACTCCTCGTCATGTGTAACAATGTAGGTTGCTCCTCTTTCTAGCCCTGAGGCAACTATGATGGCGTCGGGCAGTCGGAGCCCAGTTTCAGCCCGAATTCTTCCTGCAGCATCGGCTAATTTCACATCGAGTTCCACGATGCTAAAATCCTTTGAAGATAGTAGGTGCATAATCATCTCTTGCCTTCCCCCTTCATCCCCAACTGAGTAGTAGCCTGCACAGAGCTCAGCGATCGATACGACCGAGACGACAGCATGTAACCTACCGTCATCAACAGCGTCGAGAACCCGCTTTGAGGACTCGTAGTAAGGTTCTTCTCTGTTCTTGACGTTTAGAAAGATATTAGTGTCTAAGACTACTTTGATCCCCATTCCTCGCGCAGCCTCTTCTGAAAAGCCATGCTAGATTCAGGCCAAGGCTTCTGCCTCAATAGAATCTCAGACAACTTTTCTCCAGAGACCTTTCTAATCACTACCCGCTCACCTTCGAGTATAAAGATGACCTTATCACCCTCCCTTAGACCTAACATCTCTCTAATCTCTTTGGGAATAGTTATCTGACCCTTCGTGGTAATGGATCCTATACTTACCTCCAAAACATGCATCTCCTACCAAAGGGAAAGGAAAGACTTACTAATAAGCACTACGGGACAGATCCAATGCATTCCATAAGCTTATTTCATAAATAGAACCTACAGGGATGTCATAGGAGTAGCGGGCAGCGAAGAAGGGGCTGACACGGCTATAGTAGCCAGATCGACCACGCCAAAAGAGATCTTCAGTGCGGATTCTTCAAAGAAGCTCGAGGGGAAGGAGGTAATAGCCATCGCTTAGAGAAGCAATGCTGGGATCAACCAGTTCCAGCCGATTTACTGCCTAAGTTATGTTAGGGGTAGGCTTCCATACCTATATAGGGTTTCGGTTACGGCTTCTATGCCTTTCCTGAAGTATGCCGGGTGAACGTCTTCTGTGACGCTTATGATATAGCCTAGTCCAGGAGCCATTTCCTTCAGAATCTTTAGGGTATAATCTCTTATCTCTTCAGACGTTCTGAGAAGTACTTCTTCGGGGAAGTTCAACCATATGATCTTATCCCTCCAGGATTCTCGAGCCTCTCTGAGAGAGAGGTCTCCGACGGGAGGAGGCGTAAAGGCTTCTATGGCATCTAGCCTTGTGTTGGCTATGAGATCTTTGAGCACCTTAAGCCTGCCGTCCATGTGTGAAATGACGAATTTGCCCGCCCTCTTCAAAATATCAGCATACTTGTCATAGTAGCGTAGGCAGTACTTCTCGAAGAGATTGGGCGAGATCATAACTCCGTCTATGTTGTCGCCCACCCTGACTATTTTCGCTGGAGACTTGGCTATGACCTTATACATGTCTAGATACTTCCTGTCCAGAGACTCCATCAACTCTTCTATGGTTTCCATATGTCTCCTTGACATTAGGGCGAAGACTGTAAAACCCATATACGCGATTATGACTTTCATGAGGGGCGTATAATCAGCTCCAGACGTTACAACCCCGTCGCCCCCCAGCTCTTCTTCCAACTGTCTGTAAACCTCGTATTGAGGCTCATAGACCGTGTCTTCCACTATGAACTTCAGGATTTTCACGTCCCCCATGTTCTTCACCGGATACTCGACGGTCCACGAGCCTTGACCAGGAAGTTGAAATGTCAGTCCGATCCTACGCTTCGAGTGGACCTCGCCTAGAGGCGTACGGTATATGAGGTACTCATAGTCTCTGACAGTCCTGGTCTCCAACTTAACGTTAGGAGTGTGAACCTTGTAGACGCTGCAACGGACATCTAGGCCTAAACCCAAATCGCGCATTCTGCGTTCAAAACTTCCTCTGGGCAGATGGTTTGAATATATAAGCCAAGGAATTCTGTCAGGCATTTTCCCTCTTAAGACTGTCCAAACTCTTTCAGCCACGTCCATGAAACCTACACCTTCCAGCTTGGGCCACGTCATACCTAGACCAAAAAGATATGGAATTGGGCGCTAAGGCATTGTCTGATACTAGAGATGGATAAAAGATGAGGCAATCGTTGGTTTATTCTTTCTCTTCCAGTTTCACCACTTTGCAGCATCTTCGTTCCAAGTGACCCATCAAGTCTACGCCCGCCTTTGCCCTTTCCTCCTCTTCCTCGAGATACTTCTGAAAGCCTACTTGCCTGACGCGTTCGTAATTCTCGACTACGAAAGGATATCTATCCCGTTGATACGTCGTGTGCTGACAGGTAGGATAGTCCTCGCAAAGGAGGCAGCTTTCAAGTTTCCTTTGGATAGCGCATTTTCTGTTTTCGCAGGGCGCCCCACCGCCATTAAGACACATGGGGCATTGTGCGCCAGCAAACCACTCCAACCCTTTTCGGAACTCTTCAAATCTAAACGATTTGACTGCAAACCCAACCCAGTCATAACCGACAGTGTCGACAAGTCTTTTTAACTCTCCGGCTATTATCCTGACTCTCCCATTCCCTTTTGGGCATTGACCACAGTAGACGCCGCATATTCCGTACGAGTATTGCTTCTGGTCCATTTCAAACATCACCCCGTGCGCAACTCTGAATACACCTCCAACAATATAAAAGATGTTGAAGAAGGCTGGTTGAAGAGCTACGATATCACTCAAACCTAATCCTTACTACACACGACCCTTTAGCCATAACCCTTCAAGCAAAGGCGCAACAGAACCGGTTACTATGGCATTTTGGAAAACGCCAAGGCCGTACGATACAGATCATCAGTTCATAAGTCATATATCTACTTGTGATACGACATCATAAGCGATAGGTGAGTTAGTAGGCCCAAGTGGTGTCCTTATGACAAAGGTTAGCGACATTCTTGATAGGAAAGTTGTCTGCGAAGACCTAACAGTGGGCGAGGTGAAAGAAGTTATATTCGATCCAGCCCATTGGAAGGTCACACATCTCGAAGTCAAACTGAGCAGAGACACAGCTGGCGTCGTCTTAGGTGCAAGAAAAGGGGGAATACGGAACTTACTCGCTGTCTCCGCAATAGGCAACTTGGAGGATGCGATTAACCTAAAGGTGAAAAAGGGGCAACTCAAGATCTATCTATCAGCGCCCAAGCCGATACCTAGAACTGCACTATGATCTACGCTGCCTCCACATTAGATAGCGACGTGCTTGCTAGATCCCTATTGGCTTATCTTAGCAGCTGACGCGTTCGCGCTTTATTGTTATGCCACAATTCCGGCATAAAGACGGTTAGAGAAACGAAAAATGAGGAATGCCACGCCTACACACATGATTTTTCAAGGTAAGAAAGAGGACAGAGGTTAAGAGTCAATTATACTTGGAGGCTTCGGCCTCTTCATTCTGCTCCTTTCGGTTTCGTGACCGTATCTATCTTGATGAAATGAAAAGATCATCCTAGGCTAAAGAGAGAAATCCATACCCTCACCAGTAAGGCTCATGGGGGTTAATGAAAGAACCTTCTCAGAAGCAGGGGAACGATTCAAAACCGGACGATCTAGAGGTCTCAGCTTCACGGACCGCACGATATTAGCTCTTCAAGAGTTAAGGATTGACGCCCTCTTCAGCTTTGACACGGACTTCGACGGATTAGAAACGAGAATCTCATGATGCGAACACAAAACAACACTAGACACTCTTTGCATGAGCAAATGGTTTAAGTCGTGTCGACAGCTAAGAATAGAGCGATGTCCGATGACGTTTCCCAGAATGGCTGAAGTGCGGCAGAAGATCTCGTCTCCAAAGATTTGGGATTACGTCTCAGCGATCAGGGATCAACTAAGAAAGAGCAGTTTACATGATAAGATCAAGCCAGGCTGGAAAATAGCGATAACCGCTGGAAGCCGAGGTATAACCCACTACGACGAAATCCTAGCAACAGTTGTTGACGACGTTAGGAAGGCCGGCGGAGAACCTTTCCTAGTCCCGGCTATGGGGAGCCACGGCGGCGCAACCCCAGAGGGCCAAATCCAAGTCTTGAAGAGCTTGGGCATAACTCCTGAAACGGTTGGCGCACCCATACACTCCTCGATGGAAGTTGACGAGATCGGCAAGCTGGATGATGGTGCTCCCGTCTATGTTGACAGAATCGCCTTTAAAGCGGATGGCATAATCGTTGTTGGGAGGGTGAAACCGCACACGGACTTCAAGGGTAAGATTGAGAGTGGTCTTATGAAGATGATGGCCATTGGGTTGGGAAAACAGAAAGGGGCCGAGATGATCCATTGGTACCAGTCTGAAGGCTACCATAAGCTCATTCCAGAGGCCGCGAAGCTCATTATGAAAAAGGCGCCTATACTACTGGGTCTAGCCATAGTCGAGAACGCCCGCCACGAGATCGCCATGGTGAAAGCCCTAGAGCCAGATGAGATTGAGCAGGAAGAGATGAAACTCCTAGAGAAGGCTAAAGAGCTGTTGGCGAGGCTTCCTTTCAAGGATATAGACGTGCTCGTCGTGGACGAGTTAGGGAAGGACATAAGCGGCGTGGGCATGGACACAAACGTTGTCGGAAGGTTCTGGATGCCGGGCGAAACTGACCCACAAGCCCCGAGGATAAGGAAGATCGTAGTATTAGACCTATCAGAGGGGACGCATGGGAACGCAACCGGCATAGGCCTAGCAGACTTAACCACGAAGAGGGCCGTATCCAAGATCGATTATGACGCAGTCTTCGTGAACTGCCTGACCCAGGGCTCGACGGAGCCATCTAAGATACCGGTCTTCCTTCCAAACGACCGCGACGCCATCGCCACAGCCCTCCGAACTTGCGCGCCGATCGATCCCAGACAGGCCAGGGTCGTCAGGATCAAGAACACGCTTGAGCTTGAAAGGTTCTGGATATCTCAGAGCCTAGCCGAGATAGTCAGGTCAGACAAGGAACTGTCGCAGAGGATAGAATTCCTAAGCGAACAGAGAGAGATGCAGTTCGACGTGCTTGGAACACTGGCAAGGTAGAAATCGCACAAGTCTTAAAGGCGGGTTCTGAATACTTTGAGTTTGAGGAAGAGTGCAATCGAGGTAGTAAGATGAAGCACGTTAAAATTGAGGGGATACTTCCAGCAATCATCACACCATTCGACGCAGAAGGCGATGTGGAGTTCGAATACCTAAGAGGTGTTGTCCGCTTCCAACTGGAGAAAGGTGTTCACGGCTTCTTCGCTTGCGGCACCGTCGGCGAAGGCCCATCAATGTCTACTGAGCAACGTAAGGCTGTCACTGAGGCCATCATAAAAGAGGTGGCTGACAAGGTCCCGGTCATTGTTCAGTCTGGGTCAACCAACACAAGGGAAGCTATCGACTTATCGAGGCACGCGGACGAAAGCGGAGCCGCAGCCGTAGGCGTTGTCTCACCATACTACTTCAAACCGGATCCGGAGGCCCTAGTAGAACATTATAGGCTTATAGCCGAATCGGTTGGCATACCCGTTCTCGTGTATAATATCCCGTCGCTGACAGGTTTCAATATAACGCCAGACATCATCTCGAAACTATGCGGAATCAAGAACATCGCAGGCGTTAAGGACTCGAGCGGAAATCTCATCCAGATCAGGGAGATCATTGAAACTGCACCGAAACCCATAACAGTCATCAACGGGTCTGACAACCTACTATTCTCGGCGCTAATGGCAGGCGTCAACGCCCAGATCTCAGGAGTCGCCAACATAATCCCAGAACTGCTAGTTCAGCTCTACCATGCCTTCAAGAAAGGAGAATACCAGAAGGCCCTAAACCTACAGGCCAAGATAAACGCTGTTAAGCGGGCTGTAGCAGGCATCCCTATAGCACCAGTCAAAGCAGCCCTCGAGCTACGGGGAATAAAAGCCGGGCTTCCAAAGAGGCCTCTAAGACCACTCAAAGAAAGCGAAATGTCAAGCCTGAAAGAGAAGTTGGCATCCTTGGATCTCATGTGGTAGAAGAGATTCCCCGGTTGAATTCGAATTCAATACAACTCCAAAAGAATCCGCGCGGTCTTTGGCAGGTTTCTCAAAAGATGGTTGGAAACTTCTTGCCTTCTTGCTAGCTAGCCTCCAGGAGCCGCCATTTCGACGTTAACAGTCTGTTGACCCTCCCATCTGGTGTCGTTCTCGGCGGCCTTTTTCTCATTCGCACGACTGCCCGGGTAGAGAATGAATCAGAGATCTTGGCCAATAATGTA
>Ga0315312_1001656_pt1 | contig 16802 bp, 18 predicted proteins | sample TDP7_MG_FD_203629 | JGI IMG/M metagenome (GOLD analysis project Ga0315312, IMG submission 203629) | Freshwater sediment microbial communities from Lake Towuti, South Sulawesi, Indonesia - TDP7 | ecosystem: Environmental > Aquatic > Freshwater > Lake > Sediment | place: Indonesia: South Sulawesi... | reverse complement strand
ACAAACATCGAAGAGGCAGCTAAACTTGCAAGGAGTTACGTTGCATCCCTCGGAAACCCTGACTTAGCCGTCAAGGAGATCATGGAGTTCCAGTACAACTACTACTTCATTGCTTATGAGAAGAGCATGGGGATAGGTGCATTTGAGGGAGTGATCGAGAAAGGAGGCGGCATGATAGGAACAATCCATCCAGAACAAGGCCCCAACATGATGTGGAACACCAAGTATGGACAGATGAGCGGTATGATGGGTGGTGGATGGAGAAGATACAGACCATACAGTGGAGTACCGACGGCTAAGATGCCGGTGACAGAAAAGGAGGCGGAGGAGACAGCCCAAGCCTACTTAGCCTCGCGCCTGCCAAGCTCATCAGTCGAGGATGCAGAAACTTTCTACGGCTACTATACGATACATGTCCTCAAGGATGGCAAGATATACGGGATGTTAAGCGTCAACGGCTACACAGGTCAGGTATGGTATCACACGTGGCATGGCGACTTCATACAGATGAGAGAATTAGATTAGAAGCCAACTAGCCTGTTCGTATCTGCGGGAGAACGGGGGAACCTATGTTTCCGAAAGGGACATCATATTGAGCAATAAGACAAAGGTATGTCCACTGTGCAGAAGAGAAGGGCACAAGCTCAATGCTGTCATAGTGAAGACCACGCATGGTTCTCGCTACTTGAAATATTGCATCTGCTGCGGAGAGAACTCAGAGCGTGGTTTGGTGAAAAATCGTAAGAAAAAAATTCATTCCAACATTAGAAATGCCGTAGCCGCAGTAATCTATTGTCTATACCGTATGAGAGGCAAGGCTCCTAAGGCACGGTAGATATTTAATCTGTTCTGCATCGAATATTGTCTCAGATCGAAAAATGTCTATCACCCTGAATCAGCTTCAAGTATGGCTTAACAAAGAACTTGAAGAATATTTTAGGACCACGGACAAGGAAATGTCTCGCTTCCAAAAGACTCTAGACCTTGCATTACGAGACCTCAAGGAGACCTGCAACGATATTCTCAAGAAATCCGAAAGAGATATGGTCGAAAGAAAGAGAGAACCAGCATTCTATAGAGCAGCGAGAGCAGCGAATCGAATGTCACGCGAAATATCTGAGACTATAAGCGCAACAGCCGTCAAAGCAGATAGCTCCTATCAAGGTTTGACGACCTTTCATGAGAACGTAGAGAAGCTCTTGACATCGGCCAGCAGAACGAGAGATCAATGGGTCCACCAAATAAGGCCATACTACATTCTCGATATGATGAGCTTAAACGGTTCAATCGATAAACTTAAGCGTTTGACCAATAGTTTACGCGAATTCCTATCTAAGAAAGCTCCGACTCTAAGAGCCATAGAAGAAATACAAGCGAAGATCGCTCAAATCGAAAGCCTCCGCCGAGAAGACGAGACCTCGAATCGAATGATTACAATCTTGAAGAATAGGCTCTCCGAGATTGAAGAAGCGTCGATTGAAAAGCAGAACGCGTATCAGAAGATCATGGAAGACCAGAGGATTCGGACACTACTCGAGACGGAAAGAAGGCTGATTGAGCTAAGAGGGGAGTTGACCGCTTCAGGTTTAAGCCATCTAGGTAGGCCGTTCAGGAAGTTTTTGTCAACAATCGAGAGAGGTGAGTTCTTCCTTCCACCCGAGTGTAAGCAGCCAATAGTTGACTACTTGAATGCTCCGCTTCGAACATTTCTCAAAGAGAAGGAGGGCTACCCGATGTTGAAGATGATATTATTGAATGTTCAGAAAGCGATCCAAGACAAGAAGCTAGGTATTAAGGAGAAGAAAGCGAAGAAGGTTCTGGCTCAAATAGACGTCATAGTGAACAAGAACTCACTGGATAGAATCCATAATGAAGGACGTAAGCTAATCGCTCAGAGAAAAGAAGAATTGGCCAATGCAAATGTCTTAGAGATGTATCGCGAACGAGTCTCGGTAAGGAAAGACTTTGACGAATTGAAAAGAAGAAAGAGTGAGATTCTCAAGCGAATAGAAGGAATTGGAGAAGAAGCGAAGACACGTGAAAGACAGATAAGGGAATATATAATGCTAATTGAGAGAAGGATTAAGGAAGTTACCGGTAAACAAATAACTATCAACATGGCGTAGGAAGTGGCATCGAGACTTTCAGTTGATCTACTGAATGAAACCTAAGGCTCTCGTAGTGGTTCATTCAAAATGGTGTCCGTATTGTGGAATTGCCATCAAGACAGCGGAGATTTGCGCAGAGAATTCCAAATCATGTTGAAGTTGCTCGATATAGATCTTCCGGACGAGGAGGAAGCGGATTTCTACGTGAGAAGGTACGGGAACTAGTCTGAGGACTATGTGATTCCCAAATTGTTCATTGAATGTGAAGATGGAGCGGTTCAGCATCTTTTTACTGGAGCTTTAAGCAACGAGGCGGCGAGAGCGAAGCTGAATAAGATCCTGAAACTTGTTTGATAGCATTGTCAGTATTGCTCTGTCCATATTTGTTGACTTGCCAGATTGTCTAGGGACAAACCTCAAATATACTTGCAATAACGAATAGGGCGGATTATTCCTGTTGTTCGCCGCTTAATCCTAGTTCATCGAGCTTCTCTTTTGTGGGGATGCCTTCTTCCGTCCAGCCTCTGTATTGATAGTAGTCGCTGAGCATCTTGCCTATGTGAGGTAGGCTTGTTGCTTGTCCTCTGTCTAGCCGCTTGTTCGTTAGGATTCTCGGCGGTATCATATCATCCTTCCTGCTTATTCCTAAACGGACGTTGTAGAGCCTTTCCAGATTGAAGATCCTCTCACCAGTCTTGAGGAATTCTTCTCCCGTTAAGCTCCATCCTGTTACAGCGTTAAGCCAGTCTACTAGGTTCTGTACCTTTATCTTTCCGAAGACTAGGAACTTGCACGCTGGGAGTGAATCGAACATACACATAAGGTTCTGCATCTTAGCGGCCATCTCCCCCTTGCCTTCAGAAGCATAAGGATCCATGAGTGTCTCATAGCCGAACTCTGGGAACGGAACGCTCCTCTCTAATGCATGTGTGAGCCCTTCAAGGTGGCATGCGCCTCTATTCGAAGTGGCGTATGCTACAGCTAGACTTGCGTAGGTTCTAGGGTCGTGCATCGGAAACTCCAAACCCTTAATGTGTATAGCAAACTCTTCTGAATTCCGGCCGATTTTCTTGGCTGCGGCTCTCACCCCTTGGCCGAGTAGCCTACCTATCCCTTTCTTCTCTCCTATCATTCTCGTTAGAGCCAGTAGGGCTTCTTCGTTCCCCCATTTCACTTCAATCCTGTCAGTATCTTTCTTCGAGATCAAACCTTTCTCGTATGCTTCCATAGCAAAGGCTATCGTAGCGCCTGTTGAGATCGTGTCTATGCCGTACCTGTTGCAGACCTCATTACCCATAGCTACGGCCTCGAGATTGTCGACCAAGCATAAAGAGCCGAGTGAGGCTACAGTCTCGTACTCTGGGCCAGATCCATCGACGCCTGCATACTTGCCGGTCGTGATCTTAACGACCCTACCGCATCCGATGACGCATCTTCCGCAGAAGTATCTGCTAACAAGTATTGTTTCAGCCATCGTTTCGCCGGAGATCTTGTTAGCGCCTTCCTCCCATCTCCCTTGATACCAGTTCTTCATCGGTAGGTCGCCTGAAACCTCAGCTGACTCAACTATATTCGATGTCCCATACTTCGCCATCCGACCTGTGTTGTTCACGATGATCGGCGCGGTCTCCTTCACCAAGCTCTGAAGCTTTTCGCTATCCGCAATCTTGACTGACTTCGAGCCTTTGACTGCGATGGCCTTAATGTTCTTTGAACCCATCACCGCGCCTACTCCGGCTCTAGCAGCCATTCTAGCATGCTTTCCGTCATGGAGGATCGAGGCGATCTTGACGCACTTCTCGCCAGCAGGGCCTATACATGCTACTTCCGCTTTCTCATCCGTCTCCTTCCTGACGGCTTCATCGGTCTCATATGTGTCTAAGCCCCATAGATGTCTTGCAGATCTCAATTCTACGTCGTCGTCCTGAATCCATATGTAGACAGGTTTCCTAGCTTTACCCGACAAGACTATTCCGTCGTGACCTGAGAACTTCAGCTCTTGACCCCATTTTCCACCAACATCTGAATGCGCATACAGTCCCGTTAGAGGAGACTTGCAGGTTACACAATGCCTACCAGAGTTTAGAGCAGAGGTCCCTGCGAAAGGCCCAGTCATAAAGATCAGCAAGTTACCCGGGCTTAAAGGCTCAGTCTCAACCGGAACCTCATCGTAGAATATCTTTGCTGCTAAACCTCTCCCTCCAACAAATCTCCTCGCCAATTCTTCGCCAGTTTCTTGAATCTTGACCTGCTTACGAGTCAAATCGACTCTGACTATCTTGCCTTCATATCCTGGAAACATTCCGCTCCCACCATGTCGAAAATATGAATAATACCTTCGGAGCATTTTCTTGATTTCAGCTCTTATATAAAATGACTGCATCTAAACGACGTATTTTGAGACAAGAAACTTGATCTTACCGTTAAGTTGTTTACACTTCGAGATCCCAGTGAACGTTCAAGTTTGCAAAAATGATACTTTTAGCGATCTCTTTGATTCAAATTGGCCGCTGTACACTTGAAGCTCATGCTTGGCTTCGGTGAGATCAGGGTTTATGTTCTGGACGATTTATTGAAGCGGCTCGGCAAAGATTGTGAGAGATGCATCTACGGTCCGGCTAAAAGACGGTTCTTGAATGACGAATGCTGCAAGTGCATAGAGCGAGTTGAGAAGCTCGTCCACTCTAGCGCACCCGACGAGAATTACGTGTCAAATCCTGAGAAACTCGACAAATGGTTGGACTAATGCTTCCTGTCAACGGATTCCTATATCGTGTTTAGCGTACTGTAACGGCTAAAATGTAAAAATAGCTTTGAAACACTCCACAAGGTAGAATACCCGCATTTTACGGGGTAAAGGTGAACCTGCTCGGCGGATCTAGCGCGCTCTGGCTTGAACCCTAGGCTCTATCAATGTCCAGATCCAGTCCACAAACTCCTTCAAGTTCTTCGTCTGAATCAATACCTCTCCCGGACCCGTTATCTCTGTTACCAGTCCTTCACCGCCGAGGATTGTCTCTTTCAATCCTCCAAACTTCATGACTTTGTATTGGCATGTGTCGCTGAAAGCTACGAGGTGGAAGTTGTCTACAGTCAGCTTCTCACCCAGCTCTAGTGTATGGCGATCTAAGGCGCCGAAGGTGTTGATGAATAACTGTCCTTGACCCGTCACCTTTATCATGAAGAGGCCTTGACCGAACAAGCCTTTGGTGAAGCCCTGCCATTGAACATCCAAGTCGACGCCGCTTGTGGAAGCTATGTATGCAGCCTTCTGGATTATATACCCCTTTGCAAGCGTTACCTCGAGCACATCTATGTCGCCGACGGGGGCTGACACGAAGGCTACCTCTCCTAGACCATTGGTGGCGGTGTAGTCGTTCACGAAGAGAGATTGACGACCTAGAACCTTGAGTCCTATCGTTCCTAGGATACTCTTCTCCCTCATCCGGGTTTGAACTTGGATGCTCGGGCTCATATAGGTCATAGCTCCTGACTCGGCTGTAATCGACTGGTTTGGTTTGAGGTGGACGACGAGCATAGAGTAAGAAGGCCTATACTTTATCTCAAACTCCAATGGCTGTGTTGAGAGAATGCTGGGCATCGGGTTTCCGCAGTTCGGACAGAAGGATGCTCCTTCCGCAACTTCCTTACCGCACTTTGAACAGAAGACCATCTTTAATCACGCAGCCATATCGGATATAAGAGACTCACTAGTAAGCGCTTTGTAACTCTCTCGTATATATGTGAGATCTTTGGCTATAGTTCCATACTGGGTTGGTCATATGCGTCGCAAGGGTTATGTTGAGAGTACTCCTAGATCCAAAGAGATGTATGAAAGAGCTAAGAGCGTCTATCCTGGAGGCATCAGCTACGGGATTAGGTATTTTGAACCCTATCCTTTCTGTGTAGTAAATGCGAATGGCAGCCGGCTTTATGATATTGATGGCAATAGTTTTGCAGATTATTGGTGCGGCCATTTCGCACTTATTCTCGGCCATCGCCACCCAGCAGTTATTAAAGCAGTTAAGGAGCAGCTAGAGAGGGATTACAATTATGGAGTCTTTCATGATGTGGAGATCAAGCTTGCTGAACAGGTTACGAAGATGGTTCCTAGCGCCAAGCTGGTCAGGTTCACCAGCTCAGGAACAGAGGCGAATATGTATGCTGTTAGGTTGGCACGCACCTACGCAAAGAGTGTGAAGATAGCCAAGTTTGAGGGCAATTGGCATGGGGGGTACGACTCACTACATGTCGCTGTTAAGCCTCCCTTGGATCAGCCGCAATCTGGCGGTCTAGCTGAAGGCGCGATCAAGGATACAATCGTACTTCCCTACAACGATCTGGAGGGCGTGCATAGGTGTATCAAGGGATTAGAGTTGGCTTGTATGGTGATCGAGCCCGTTATGGGCGGTGGCGGCATCGTCCCTGCTGACAGGGAGTTCTTGAAGGGGCTAAGGGAACTCTGCGATGACACTGGAACATTGTTGATCTTCGATGAGGTGATGACTGGGTTCCGTCTTTCGCCAGGCGGTGCTCAGCAACTGTATGGCGTCTTTCCCGACCTTACGGTCTTAGGGAAGATCGTGGGCGGCGGTTTCCCGATCGGAGCGGTAACTGGCAGTGCTGAAATCATGGAGCGTATGGATCATTTCAAGTATCAAGGGGTTGAGTACTCCTTCCATGGAGGAACTCATGTTGGCAACCCTATCTCAACATCCGCTGGATACGCTACATTGAAGTTACTGGAAGACGGTACAATCCATTCTCGAATCGATAAACTTGGAGAGAAGGCTTCGAGAGGGATGCAAGAGATCTTCGATCGTAGCAATTTCGAAGCACAAACCTCCGGAATAGGTTCGCTTTTCGGATGCCACTTCACTAGGCAAAGGCCGATAAAGGATATACATGCGGTCAGTCTCGGGAACGTGAAGGTAGCCAAGAGGTTCCATAGATACTTGTTGGATCGAGGTATCTTCATCCTGAGTCCTGTCTTGGCTCATGGAGCCGTTTCTTCGGCACATACAGAGAAAGATATCGATGAGCTTCTCGCAACGGTCGAGGATTTCGTTAGGAGCGAAGCCGGGAGATAGAGGAGGCTAGGCAGGTTGGCGAGGCCCATAAGGCGTAGTTCAAATATGGAGTGGGGCATATAGGAAGCCGGATCGTCAAGTTTCTTTCAGCCAAGCAGGGCATGAAATCGTCGGCGACATAGATATCGATAAGGAGAAGATCGGGAAGCTCCGGCTTAAGCCCAGAGCAAGAACGCATATTTCCTGACTTCTCAATCTGCTGGCACAGAAGCCGTCGAGAAAATATCTTGAAGCAGCATTGGAGATTGCTCGACAGATCCAGTAGAACGAATATGATGCATTAATTCTCTCTCATGAATTAGATTCGTCGACTTTCGTGTAGTTTACGCAATACGTCTCGAAACTCGTATTGGATTAATAGTTTCCCTAGCTCTTCTTGAGTGTAGTCCTCATCGCACATTGGTTCTAGAACAGAAAACTTAAAGGGACCTTTCGTTCAAGCCCGCCATGTATCGAAGTGTTGGGGCACAACGCGGCCGCTAGAGCAGCAATATAGACTCCATCTCTTTGCAAAGTTTGTTCGATAATTAGGAATAAGCGATGGAGTTGTTTTGGTTGGAAAATAAAATAAAGGCTTAAATTGAAACGCTGTTTGTTTCTAGTGCCTGAACAATCGCAAGATTTGATCTATGTCTTCAAACTTGAGGTTTCTCAGGAGATGAAGCAATGGGCCTCGTCAATTGGGCCAGGAGGAAAAGTCCTTGGCTTGTGCACTTCAACACAGGAGGATGCAATGCTTGTGACATTGAAGTCGTCGCGGCCTTAACGCCGAGATATGATTTAGAGAGGTTCGGCGCTCTCCTCAAAGGTAGCCCCCGCCATGGGGATGTACTCGTCGTCACCGGCCCTGTCACTCGCCAAATTAAGGATAGGTTGAATAGGATTTACGAGCAGATGCCTGAGCCTAGGTTTGCTGTTGCTGTGGGAAACTGTTGTGCCAGCGGCGGGGTTTATCGTGGTTGCTACAGTGTTTATCCTGGACTCGATTCTGTCATCCCTGTTGACGCGTATGTCTACGGTTGTCCTCCCAAGCCTGAAGGCATAGTCAAGGGTGTGGCAGCACTACTATCGAAGATTAAAGGTGGTTGATCTGTCGACGTTCAGTATTCCCATAGGGCCTCAGCATCCAGCTCTCAAAGAGCCTGAGTCGTTCACTCTTACTGTTGATGGGGAAAACGTCGTAGGTGCAAAGGTTCGGATCGGGTACGCTCATAAAGGCATAGAGAAAGCGATGGAATCTCGAACATACATCCAGAATATACCGCTTGTTGAACGGATCTGCGGGATCTGCAATGTTGCGCATACGGTGTGCTATACACAGAATGTTGAGTACTTGTACGAGAAGAGTATTCCACGTAGAGCTGAGTATATCCGCGTTGTTATTGAGGAGTTGAATAGGATTCACAGCCACCTCTTGTGGCTAGGCATAGTCGGCCATGAAGTGGGCTTCGACACTTTATTCATGTATGTTTGGAGAGATCGAGAGGTGGTTATGGACCTCATTGAGTTATTGACTGGAAACCGAGTTTCTACGGCGATGAACACTGTTGGAGGGGTGAGGAGAGACATAACTCCAGATAAGATGACTCGTCTGAGAAAAGGTATGAGGATACTTGAGGAACGTACCAAGTACTACAGGAAGATCGCGCTGGATGAACCTACTGTTCTAGCAAGAGCTAAAGGAGTTGGAGTATTGACGCCGATTGAAGCGATCAAGCTTTCGGCGGTTGGACCTACTTTAAGGGCTTCAGGAATAAAGGCGGACGTCAGAATGGACGACCCTTACGCAGCGCATGACGAAGTCCCATTCAACGTTATCACTTATGACAGTTGCGATGTCTTCGGTCGAATCATCCTCAGGATTGATGAGACGCTTGAATCGATCGCGATGGTTCAATACTGCCTCGACAACATGCCCTCAGGCCCAATAAGAATGAGGTTGACGAACACACCTCCGGTCGGAGAATCCGTGAGCCGCGTTGAAGCCCCAAGAGGCGAGGACATCCACTATGTGAAATCCAACGGCACAGAGAAGCCTGCTCGATACAAGGTTCGCGCCCCCACACTTGGAAATCTCCCAGCCGTCCTAGAGATGTTGACCTCGAAGGGTGACTACATAGTTCGCATAGCCGACATACCCGTTGTGATCGCTGGGATCGATCCCTGTATGTGCTGTATGGACAGATCGATCAGATTCATCGATCCTTCTAAGGAGAAAGAGTGGGTTTGGAGCTGGGACCAACTCAAGAAGTACGTTGCTAGGAGGTAACTGGAGTTTGGCGATGATACGTGAAGTCTATAGACACCTCTTCAAGAAGAGAGCGACAGTACTCTACCCATTCAAGGAGAGGGAGAAGGTCCACCTCCCAACCGACTTTAGAGGAAAACTCGCCTTCTACAGAGAAAGATGCATCGGCTGCAGCCTCTGCTTCAGAGTCTGCCCCTCAGAGACCATTGAGATGATTACAGATGAGAAGGGCAAGAGACCGATCTTCCATCTCGACCGATGCACCTTCTGTGCCCAATGTGAAGAGATCTGCCCAGTAGACGCAATCGAGATGACATCTGACTTCGAGTTCGTCGGCTTCGACCGGAAGGAAACTCTGTTGAAGTGACTGTTGGAATGACAGAAGCACAAGATCGCAAAACATTTCCAGTTACAGGAATGGATTGCCCATCATGCATCCTAAACATAGAGAAAGAATTGAAGAAACTCAAGGGCATTAAAGAAGCTCAAGGCAACTACATAATGGAAAAAATCGTCGTAACCTACGACCCGAGCAAGATAGATGTTCCTGCTATCGAGAAGAAGATCGAGGATCTTGGCTACAGAATCTCCTACAAGATATACCCTAGCATCACTCAGAGAATACGAAGCTGGATGAAATTTGGCAAGTAGAGTGAGCGTCTACTGGCTTCCCTAATTGCTTGAAAGCATGCATTCCAACCCAAAAAAAGACCTGTTGATTTGAAAACGTTCCTAGACGGTTTCAGTCAGCATATCCTCGATTGATATCAACTCTCTTGGAATCGCGACTCGAACCCCTTTCTTCGGGTCAACAACTTGATTCACCTTTATGTCACCGCACAAGCTTGCGAACATGTAAGCTCTCTCGAAAGACCAACCGTAGGCCTTCATCAAAGCTTTCACAGTGGCTTCAGTCCCTCGAAAAGCAGCCTCATCAAGAGTATCACCGCACGCAATGTAAGCGTAGTAATCTTTCGTCTCAAGTATAGGCCATGGAGGACACCGACCCTTTATGATGTTAAACCTGAGAAGAATTTGACCCTCGACCTCAACAGCTGATATGCAGAGTTCACCGTCCGCTTGAAGAGCATGAAGATCTCCAGCAGCGAAGAGAGCACCATCAGTAGAGACGGGAAAGTACAATCTCGATCCAGATGTCACATCCTTAACGTCCATATTTCCTCCATGGAGGCCAGAAGACCCTGAGAGTACGTCTTCTCCCTCAGGCGCTACGCCGATAGTGCCTATCGAAGGAGAAGTCTTAAGCCGGACACCATCATACTCGATGAAACCATTCTTGATCAAGACTATCTTGACCTTCGCTTTGAACTGCATATCCTTGAGGGCACCGCATTGAGGTATCGTTACGATCGACCCCTTTTCTGCAGTCTTTATATCTAGTATCTCCACGACGAGGGTGTCGCCTCGCTCAGCCTCTTCTATATATACGGGGCCTGTTGCTCCATCCACCTTGGACCAATCTAGTTTCTCTACCGCATCCTCTTCACTCTTAATCCGGCCTCCCGACGCATCCTCCGTCTCTAGCAACAGAAGCTCTCCCGCCTTCACATATTCAGCCGGTTTATGCCTCGAGTTGAAGCTGTAAATCACCTTAGCCTTGGACACGTACTTCATACAGCTTTAACCTCGCTCGTCGTCTTTATAATAGGTGCAACAGTATTTTAGACATCTCTTCTTTGGTAGCAGGAGCAGATCGCTGGGGCTGTTGAAGTCAGTCTTGGAGCTCAATCTTTCGAAGAGATCTAGACAGTTCCTTTAGATAGGCCTGCTGAAGATTTCGTTAATAAGTTTGAATCAGTATTGATGCGTAGCTAGTCATTCTAGCTGTATCTCTCTTCCTTCCAAGGGTCTGCTGTATTGCTGTATCCCTTCTTCTCCCAGTATCCCAACTCTTGCTCCTTTGTGAATTTGATTCTTCTCACCCACTTCGCGCTTTTGTACGCGTACTTCTTCGGAACTACAAGCCTCAGAGGTCCACCGTGTTCAGGGCTGAGCTCCTTGCCATCTAGCCTGTACGCAAATAGTACTGCTTCATCCATCAAATCCTCTATCGGAAGCGATGTCGTATAGCCTCCTTCACATTCGATGGTGCAGAATCTGGCTTCAGGCTTAGGCTTAACCATCTCCACAATAGTTTCAAAGGATACTCCTTCCCATTCGTTGTCAAGTCTACTCCAACCTTCAACACAATGGAAGTCGGAGACGCTCATACGGCTCGGTAGAGACAGGAAGCCCTTCCAACTCAAATTCAAAGGCTTGTCGATAAGGCCGTAAGCTTCGAATGTCCAACTAGCCTGATCGAAATCAGGCACACCGCCGACATGCAGCATCGGAAATTCATCTACCTCATACTGGCCTGGAGGTAACCTTTCGTTACTTTTCGATCGGCCCATAGGCCCTCCTTCTCCCAGCAAGTATGCGTCTCTATTAGAGAAAAGTATTCCCGATCGACTGGATAATACAGAATTCAAGCCGCAATCCTTGTTTTTGAGAGAAAAAGCCTATATCGGTTGTGCATCTCTTCAAAGTTTCAACGTAACCTAAAGATGACAGAAAGAAGCAGGAAGAGTTGAAGGCCAACCGATGAAGAGGTACCTATTAGGCTTCGGTGCAGGCTTACTTCTCATATGTGCTGTATACGCCGCAATTATACTCGTGATACCGAACCCTGAAGTCAGGAACCTGCCTTACTATACGTTTAGAACATTTCTGAGAATAGTCGTCACATATCTCATCGCTTTGGTTTTCGGGCTTTTCTTTGGAATTCTAGCTGCATGCAACAAGACAGCTTCAACGATACTTGTGCCGCTTTTCGATGTGTTGCAGTCAATCCCTATCTTGGGATACTTCCCGGCTGCAGTGATCTTCTTCGTCTCCGGATTTCCAGGCGGAGAGATGGGGAAAGAAGTAGCTGCTATGCTACTGCTTTTCACCTCGATGGAGTGGGCTATATTCTTCGGGATCATCGGAGCTGTGAAAAGCATTCCAGCGAACGTAGTTGAGGTTGCAGAAGTATTCGGATTGAAAGGGCTGACGTATATTAGACATGTGATCCTACCAGCGATCGTTCCAGCTTTGATTTCAGCAAGCACCTTAGCTTGGGGCGACGGCTGGTTCTTCATAATAGCCGCTGAATACATCACTTATGGCGGTCAACCTTACGCGCTCCCAGGTATCGGAGCCTTCTTGGCCAAATCGGCCTACGAATACGGAGACTTGAACCTCTCAGTCGCTATCCTCATCCTGATGACCTCTATTGTTCTCTACTTGAATTTCCTGACTTGGCATCGGTTGACGGAGAGAGCTGGAACTGGAACATATAAGCCCTTGCTCAAGCTTGATCTTTCAAGTCTTCAACGTTCCTTACATTTGAGGAAGCTCCGAGTAAAGTGGCTTCACCTCCCGAGGCTGCACTTGTCATTCAGGTTTAGACATGTGATACTACCTGCCTCTAAACCTAGGAGATACACGCATCAAGAGAGGATCATCGCGGGCATATCCGGCATCTTCATAATAATCTTCATCATCCTAGCCTTGACCGGAACGATTCCAAGCTTCGAGTACGTTATCGAATCACTGAATGTGCCTGAAATGTCCTTCCTACCTTTGTATACTGCATCCACGCTCAGCAGAATGATTGTAGCATACTTCATCTCTCTAGCTATAGCGATCGTGATGGGCGTACTAGCTGCTGAGAACAAGAAGTTTGCTATGATATTCTATCCGATATATGATATTGGCCAGTCTGTTCCGATACTCGCGCTCTTCCCAGTCCTATTTCTCTCTTTGAGCAGAATCTTCGGAGGAAGGGCTGGGCTGGAGATAACCTCGATCACGATGCTGGTTGCAGATATGATATGGTATCTATTCTTGAATATCGTTGGAGCTGTGAAGACTATTCCTGAGGAGATGCGTGAGGTCGGCCGTATTTTCGGCTTCAGAGGATTGAAGAGGATTCGACACATAGTTCTCCCAGCAATTACTCCGGCGATCGTCACTGGAAGTATGCTCTCTTGGGCTACGGGATGGAACACTGTAATATTCTCTGAGTACATGCCTTACGGGAAAGAGGTGTTCTGGCTTCCAGGTTTAGGGTACTTTCTTGATAAAGCTGCATACGTTTACGGCAACACCATCCTACTAGTATTCCTACTCACAATAGTATCTATGCTAGTCATCTTAGTAGACCGGTTCATCTGGCGACGCTTCCTCTTGAAGTTCGAGAAGTATAGGATTGAAGTATATTAGAGAACATTCTCAAGCAGCTCAAGATTGAGCCCCAACCGAGAATCTTACTCGAAGGCATCAGCTACTTCAGCGCTCGTTACATTTTTCAGGTCTTCGGGTGAGATACCGATGATCGCGTTAGGTGTTCCCGCTGCAGCGTAGACAACTGGAAAACTCATCAGGCGGGCGTCCATGAAAGTTCTCAATGGCTTATTGTGCGCTACTGGAGGAACGCCGCCGATAGGAAAACCTGTGACTTCCTTCACGGTTTTCGCGTCTGCAATCCTAACCTCCGATGCCCTAAGCTTCTCTGCTAGCTTCCTCGTATCCACTCTACTCTTGCCGCTTGCGATAACCAGCACTGCAGCCTTCTCATCTGTGATGAACACTAGAGACTTTGCTATTTGAGCGACCTCACATCCAATCGCTTTGGCAGCAAGCTCGGAGGTTCTTGTCGTCTCGTCGAAAGCTAGAATCGTAGCTTTAATACCTCGAGCCTCAAGAAATTCTTTGACTTGCTTGATGTTTTTGTCGGTCAACGGTGATCGTTCTAATCAGTTTGGGAGGGCGTCTTCATAAGGCTGTCGAGAACTTAGCAATACTCCTTTATCTATTTGACATGAACTGTTGATTCACAGAGAATGAAATAGCGATGAAAAGCCAAGACTCAAAAAGTAGCGCGATTGCTCAGAGCTTTGATCGAACTCTTGCGCTTCGAACTGGGATAATGTTGGCGATTGCGGCTGCATTCAATATGCTTAGTAGAGCCGACATCATTCTCAACATAGCTGTATCAGTGCTCTTGGTGATCGGGGCGTTCGGCATAATAAGGAAGAGGTTTTGGGGGCCTACGATGGGCGTCATCTCATCAGCCGTCGCCGTTGGATACACCGTCTATGAGATGCTCTTCTTCATATATGTGCTTCCCGGCCTATCGAACTATGGTCCTGAGTTCGGTGTGAGAGTCGCTCAAATGGCTGCGATGTTCATCATCCCGATGGACGTAATCTGTCTGATCGCTCTCTCCGCATCCTTGAGGTTGAGAAGAGCTTTGATGACCGATTAGGCGTGGTTGAGATCTTGAAGAATAATTCGAGTCTTTTCGCATCTCCAACTATTTGGATCACTCTATCACTGATCATCGTATACCTAGCTCTGTCCATTGTCGGTGGAAGCTTCTTGAGCTTGAATCCGCAAGCTGCATACCCGCTCGTCCAAGACAATGCAGCAGTTTGGCACGGCGCTTTTTGGATGCTCTTTACAGCGATGTTTCTGCACGCTGACATAGTTCATCTGGGTGGAAACCTGATCTTCCTGTTGATCTTCGGCACATCTCTTGAAGAACAGACATCACGTGGACGCTGGTTGATAGTCTACTTCGTGAGCGGTCTGGTTGGAAATCTGTTCTTCCTAATCTTAGGTGGAGATGCTGTAGGGCTGGGAGCTTCAGGAGCTATATGGGGTCTCTTGGGTGCAGCCGGAGGACTTAGAGGTCTAGTAGGAATGATCTTCTACGCAGGTGTGAATCTCTTCGCTGGAGGGGGGTTCCTAGCGCACGCAGGAGGTCTAGCGGCCGGCCTCAGTTTGAGGTATCTTCTGATCAGGAGGACCCGCTAGAATGCTACACTGTTGAGATGCTTGCTGTCCAGCGACGTCTCTCTCTCGTCGAGGGGAAAGCTTAAGTATAATATGAATAATTTGTCATATGAGGACTACGTCAAATGAAGCGTGGATTAAGCGAGACATGCAGCCTCTTCTTCTCTACGCTCTCGAATCCGACGCGCTTAGCCATAGTGGAGCTTCTGAGAAAAGGACCTAGAAACGTCACAGAGATCTCTGGGGCTCTTAGACAAGACCAGACAATGATCTCTCACAATCTTCGGCCGCTTGTAAGGTGCGGTTTCGTCTTCGTTGAGAGGAGATGGAAGGAGAGGGTCTACTCTCTCAACAGCGAGACGATGGACACACTCTTCAACTTGATCGCAAGCCACGCTGAGAAGTATTGTCCGAGAAAGATGAGATGTCTAGAGGGAAAGTGATTGGTCAAGAGAAGCATAGTAAAGATAGACGAGGAGCTCTGCAATGGATGCGGAAAATGCGTCGTTCCATGCGTCGAAGGTGCAATCACCATAGTAAATGGGAAGGCGAGGGTCTTGAAGGAGGAGTTCTGCGACGGACTGGGATTCTGCGTCGGGATATGTCCCACTGGCGCGCTCTCTATCGAGGAGAGGGAAACAATCGCGTTCGACAAAGAATCCGCAGAAAAGAGCGCTAAAGTCGAGAAGATTGTGGCTCAATGCTTCAAGTGCGGAACCACAGAGAAGGATAGCGTTCTATTCCCCGTCAGAGTTAAGGGGAGGAGCGAATGGGTTTGCGCGAGATGCATACCGCCTCTAATCCACGGCTGAGAGGAGGAGTAGGATAAGATGAGTGGGATTGTGACTTGCCCGGGAATAAACAAGTTTGTTAGACCAACGCCTGAGTATCTCAAGTGTCCGAAATGTAGAGCTGAGGTTGAGATATGGAGCGATGAGCAGGAAACGAAATGTCTTGAATGTGGAGCGAAGGTTTCGAGAGAGGTTGCATCATGCTTAGACTATTGCGAGTACGCGAGCAAATGCAAGGCGATAATTGAGCAGAAGAGAGGAGTCAAGGGCTGATAGGTTATGTCGACTCAAATGATTGAGAAGGAAGAGTTGAAGGAAATCCTTAGACAGCTGAGGTCGAAAAAGGATATCGCCAGAGTTAGAGGCCACGCGAAGAGGGCTCTCAGAAGAGTTGACCCGAAGACCCTCTCGTTGGCTGAGCAAGAGCTGTTGAGCGAAGGGTTTACTCAAGAGGAATTGAGGCGTCTCTGCGATGTTCACCTTGAGCTATTGAGTGAGGAATTGGAGAAGGGCCCAGCTATTGAAAAGGAACATCCGATCCACATCTTGAAAGCGGAGCATAAGATCGTGCAACAGAACCTCGACCGGTTAGAGCGATTGATGAGACAAATAGATGATGCTAGTAGCTTTGGAGAGGTGAAGGACAGCTTGGAAGAGTTGAAAGCCATCTCTAAACTTCTCGTCGAGACAGAGAGCCACCATAAGAGGGAGGAGGAAGCTC
>Ga0315312_1001655_pt1 | contig 16808 bp, 14 predicted proteins | sample TDP7_MG_FD_203629 | JGI IMG/M metagenome (GOLD analysis project Ga0315312, IMG submission 203629) | Freshwater sediment microbial communities from Lake Towuti, South Sulawesi, Indonesia - TDP7 | ecosystem: Environmental > Aquatic > Freshwater > Lake > Sediment | place: Indonesia: South Sulawesi... | reverse complement strand
AGAAATTCCGTCAAATAGCTAACTATTGCTTAAAACGCAATGAAGACTTAGTGGAGAATCTGAACAAAATTAAGGTTGGTAAGGTTCAAGAATGGCTTGAAGACGAGGATCTAAAATGGAGATGCCAAGAATGTGGCAAACCTATAGCTATGCAATTAAAAGAGTGCTACTGGTGTGGCGCAAGAATATAGAAAAAGCAGCTCTAAGCTATTTTGGCTTTCTTTCATTATCCATCTTTTTCAAGAGTTTATCAAGGATTTTTCCTTTCGTTCTCAATTCTTGTTCTGAAATCGTTTGACCCATTGGACATAATTCATCAACCATGGCACCCTCATTTACCAGATATACAACAGGATAAAGATAACATCCCAAGGGCCTTTTTCCATAAACTCGGCATTTCTTATCAGCGAGACTGTAGAAATAGCACCATCCATCAACGTTTCTGAGACGAGTCACACCATCATCTATAACTGCAAATTCTTCTCGGCGATAACCCGCTTCCCCTAATCTTTCGACATCCTTGCTTGAAAGCTCCATTTCCGTTTTTTCACAGCACTTTCCACAATTTGAACAACGCACGAGAACCAGACTCCCCAACTACCATAACGAAAGATAGCCGAGTTATAGTCGTTTTGGTAGCCCGGGATAGGTTCGAACTCCCGCCAAGCATACTGAGTATGGTTTTTTACCGGTAAAGTTGAGTGGGAATCCCACCCCCCGCACTTCGTCTTGCCTGAGCGTTTAAAACTGTCAACCTTAGGAACCTCACACCTAAAGTTTCAGAAAACCTATTTGCTATGTTTGGGATAAAACTTTACCAAAACCCAAAAACGTTTGAATATTTTTGGTTTGCGGAAAAGTTATAGGTGAACCGAGAATATATGTGCGTTTTTGGCTTCAAAGGAGGTGAAAGGTTGAAGTTTGGAGACGTTGTTACGGCTGTGGCTTCTTTGGCTGTGATTACTACCCTACTTGATTCGGTGTTGTTGGCAGTATTTATTCCAGTGATGTCTGGAAAGGGGACTGCTGTCGCTGGTATTCTTTCGACTTTGGTGGCTTCGTTGATTGTCGGCTATCTCTTTGCTTTGAAAATTCAGGAGGAGTCGAGAAGGGGAGCGATTGCCAGCATTGTTGTCTTGTTTACGGTTGTGTCGATGTTAGCCACCATAGCTTTCATAGCCAATCCGTTAGTAAGCCCTGCGGTTAAGGAGAATATGGATAGCATGTTTTCTACAAGTGGATGGACGAATTATGATTGGTTCGATGCAATGTTCATGGTGGTGGCGTTGAATGTTGTCATTGCTTTGGTGTTTGGTTTCATCGGGTTGTATGCGGGTTCGATGCTTAGAAAGCCAAAGAAGAGTTAAGGACAACAAGACATATCATACCATCACTTCTTTTCATTCATTTCTTGTTTTTTATGTTCTACACTTTCGACACATTCTTTATGAGTCAGTCTGACCACGTCTATTTTAGAGAAGAAGAACGATAACTGACTTCTTTCGTCAATTTGCGGGAGACATCTCCACTTGCCGCTGGTACAAACTCGACCTCGACATGGAGTACTCGTTAGTTCAGCATACGTTTGAACGAATTTGACAGTTTTAAACGACAGTATAAACCTAACCCCCCGCACCATGGATGAACCCTACGCACAACGGATCTTCCAAGTTTTGTGGCAGCTAAAGAAGGACGGATATTCAGAGAACACTATAGATCCCATCAGAAAAAGACTGCAAAACCTAGCCAGATATGTTAACTTGGATGATCCTGACAAGGTGAAAGAGTTCATAGCGAAAGCAACGTGGTCAAACGGCTACAAAGAAAACATCGTAAACGCCTACAATCACTATGCTGCTTTTCATCAGGTAGATTGGAGAAAGCCTAGGTATCAACGTGTATTCAGCATTAAGAAACTGCCCTTGGAAACTGATATCGACCTGATCATTGGTCATACCAAGGTTAGAAATCGGGTTGCTTTTAGCCTAGTCAAAGAATGCGGACTTCGACCTATCGAAGTAGCAAACTTGACTCCGAAGCAAATTGACTCCAACAAAGGACTGATCTATCCAGAAACTGCAAAAGGCGGAGAAGCCAGAGTTCTCAAATTGAAATTAGAAACCTTAGCCTTGTTTAGAGGATTAGTTTCTAAACAGAATGTTAGGATGAGTGAGAGAATCTTTCCATGTTCAAAGACCCTTCAAAAAAGCTTGCGATATGTTCGGATCTAAGAGAATAACTTGCGCGCGCGTTTTTCTTCTCTCTTGTTTGGGCAAAAGAAAAAAATTATTTTTGTTCTTCTCCTTCTTCTTCTAGGTAGGTTGTTCTTTTTCTGCTTACTTCTATGCACATGGGTCTAAGACTAGGGGAGATTGACGGTGAGTGTTTCTATGTGGTAGCTCATGTTGTATTTGTATGATCCCCTGTAAAGAACGGCAACTTGATAGGTTCCAGCAAATGTGATCTTTCCTGTGGCTTTGAACCATCCTGAAGAGTTTGTGGATATGGTTCCTACATACTGCCATGGTCCTGTGTAAGTTTTCACATATACTTCTAGGGGTGCGTTTCCAATTAGGTTGTTGTTAATGTCTGTTAGATTTCCTAGCATAGTGATGGTTTGTCCAGCTTTTGCTGGGTTTGGAGACAAAGTGAATGAAACCTTTGTATTCATTTTTTGAACGGTTAGGGTTTCTATGTGGTTGCTGGGTTTGTAGATTTCGGAGCCATCGAAGACGACCTTGATAGTGAATGTTCCCGCTGTATACACTTTTGCGGATGCTGTGAACCATCCTGAAGAGTTCGTGAATAGACTTACAGCGAATTTTCCATTGACAAATATATCAACTTCAGTGTCGTTTATTGGGTGATTAAGTTCGTCGGTGAGGTTTCCAAGCATGGTAACCGTTTGACAAACGTAGGCGGGATTTGGAGTTAAAGAGAAGTTAAGGTTGGTGTTTTTGCGTTGAATTGATGTGACGGTTCCGCTTATGTCGATTGTGTCGGTCCAGTGGGAGTAGGCCAAAGTGCATATGGAGAATGTTATCAGTATAGACAGAAATAGTGGTGTGAGTCTTTTGTTTGTCTTTTTGGCTGTTTTCTTTTTTTGTTTTTGCTCGTTTTCGTCTTGCTTCGAGTTGATGGGTTTTGGAGTGCTGGGTGGTTGTGTGCTGATTATGGTTGGGCTATGGGTTGGAGTTGTGGTAAAGGTAATTATAAGGAAGCCTATGGTTGGAGCCACTATGCCTATTGGGGCTTCTACATGCCAAGGAAAGTCTGGCAGGATGGGTGAGAACCAGTAGAAGGCTTTGAGTGGGGCGAGATAGGCTAAAGCTGCCAAGGGTCCACCTAAAAGTGCTAGATATGAAGCTAGTAGGTTTTCGGCAGCTAGTGGTAAAAATACAGAGCTGAGAAACATAATTATTGTTGTGGGGTTGGCGAGGGCTGGGAGTCCGGCTACTGGTGTAAGGATGAAGGTGTAAAGTATGGCTATTAGCCCGGTTGTTAGTATTGGTTTCTTGTGGCTGAAGTTTTTGATTAGGTATGCTCTGGTGAGTTCGGTACCGAGAAGAGCTGTATATACGTATATGATGTTGATTGTTATTCCTATTGGGGTAAATGAGTAGGGGCTTTTGCCGAATCCTGTGAAGAGTCCGGCGTTTATGAGGATGAGGATTTGAATTATGGCTGCAATGGCTGCCGCAATGATTACTTGTTTGCTAAACCACTGTAGCATTTTTTGGGGTCTGCCAATCCATATTGTTGTTAGGGCTAGGAGACCCCAGCAGACTGATGGTAAGGCGTATGCCATTAATCCTCCTGGCTGGAAAACTGCTAGAAGCATGTATACGGCTAGAACTAGAAGTAAGATGATGTATGTTTTATGTGAGATGGTCTTCCCTCTACTTTTGAGAAAAGCGGAGGCTCTCACGTTCGGTATATGCAACTCTTTTCACACGACCTTCCTTTCATTTTTTTAAACGTCGCTAAGGAATCTACCAAAGGGGGAAATTGGAAGATTTGTTGATGTTTGCTTTGCATAGGCTTCTTTCTTATGGCGATGGTGCGTTCCATTGTATTGCGTCTATGTGAATCTTGAAGTTGTAAGTATGGCCTTCGAGCATGGGCTGCTTGAAGTGAAGCCATATCCATACCCACTCGCAAACGCCGGGGTCAATTTGGTTACTCTTTAGTGGTACTTGTCTCTTGTCTGGTTCATTGTATTTGCAGATGACTAAGTTGATTATTGGGTTGCCACTCGTGTCTTTTAGAGTGCTAGTAATTGGGTGCCATTCAAGCTCGCCTGTAGGGTCGGATATTGTTACCTCTACTATATGGGCTGGCACAGTTCCTGCATTTTTAAGATTGAACTTGACCCATTGATGATAGCTTGGATAGGCACCAGAAACCACAATATCTAGTCTATGGTAGACATAACCATCACCCTCAGAGGGCATGGCTGTACAGGAGCCTACGTCTTTTGGAATATAGGATGCAGCGGATACAACAATTGAGCCAGTACCAGTTCCCAACACCTGGAATCCTACATCACTTACTTCATCTGTCCTCCATATGGCAACGTCTTTTGTACCTCCAGGAAGTGTCTGGTATTCTGTTTCGTCATGTGCATTCCATACTTCCGCACTGCAGAAGTACAGTGTCACAACTTTGGTCTCCCCCGCTTTAATAAGGATCCAATCGTTTTGCCAGTAAGTGTCTCTCCACATTGCGGCATACTCAGGCGGTGGTATGGTCCAGCCTGTGTTCATTTTGATATTGACTGTGACATCATTGCTTCCGACGTTGGTGAATTTCACTCGGTACTCCCTATACATAGAGAAGTCTCCATGGGTCGAAAATTGCTGGGTGCTTCCATAAGTCTTCAGTGTACCACCTGTTAATTGATTGACTGGGAAGTTGTCTCCTACGCCAGTGCCTGAGGAAGGATCTAATCCAGTGAAATCAAATCGAACGCCCACCCCTGCCACGTCTGTTTTTGTTACTGTGGCAGGTCCCCACTCTTTATCAAATTCAGTCAACATCATTTCAGCGTCTGAAAGGGTGAAAAATGGTTTAGTTGATTCAAGATCACCAGTCTCTATGCCGGCGGGATCAATACCTACGATGAAGGTATTTGTGTTTACTGTTCCATGGATTTGAACGTAATCTGACCATGAGGCGTATGAAAATCCGACGATGGACAATGTAATCAGGATGAGGGCAATTATTTCAACAGTTTTTGTCTTCATTTTCATGTATCACTCTCCTTTTTTTCAGCGGGCTATCATCGAGCTCTTCACCCTTTAACGGGGGCTCCCAAGTTTAGTCCCCCGAACATGACTTATTTAAAGTGCCTCACATCATAGCACATAGACCTGGTTCACCATAGCTGAAATTATATCCAGCCATGACTCACCAAGGGATACAATTTATTATTCTCCAAATTTAACAACATAAGAACCAAAAGACCAGACCAACAAACCAGACTAAAAGACCAGACAAAAAGTCCTCAAACCGTAAATAAACCATCAACAAACCACTCTTCAGAGCGCGTTATCATTGGCAACCATCGACAACTTCCTAGATCTATTGAAAGACGAAACATGGCACACCATAAAAGAGATAGCAGAAAAACTAAACCAAACCACACAGCAAGTAGCAGAAACAGCAAAGACATTAACCCAACAAAACCTCATCCAATACAACGAAAAAGCAGGATTCCTAAAAATCAACCCAGAATACAAAAATCTACTCACAAACGAAGAAAAACCACCGCACAAACCAGCAATAGGAAGCATAATACTACCAACAAAAGAAACCATAACCATACAAGACACAGAAATCACAAACATAACAGACACAAACTTAGAACTACTAATAAAAACATGCAAAAAACAAACAAAACTAGCAATCAAAACATACCCATAGACGCTCGTGCTCATGCAGTCTAAATATTGATTGCATGCATCTATAAAGAAACAATCTCCCCCGCCTGCCTCAACATATCAAGTAAAACCTTACCCTTCCCAGTCGTCTGATAGACAATACCGCCACTACCGCCACTATAAACGCCGGGATTATCAACCACAACAATCAAACCCTTCACTAACAATTCACGAAAATACCGCTCAAACCGAATAAAATTCAAATTCGCCCTATACATAATCCGAGTCTTATTCGCCCCATACAAAGACTCAGATAGAATATCGACGATAACTTCCGCTCGACTACGCCTCCTCAAACACCTTCCCCAGCCCAAGATATTAGGCGCATATATGTTAGCATATTAGTTATAAAACTTTCTATCAACACAAAAAAGAATCAAAAAACAAAAAATAGCAACGAAAAATTGCAAAAAATAACTAGAACGTAAAGGATCTAACATCAGAACGAAAAGCTTTCTGCATCAAACTATATCCCAATAAAGTGGAGCCCCGGGCGGGATTTGAACCCGCGACTTGCGGTGCATGCATGCCAATTGAAGTTGCCCGTACTAATCATTTGGAATCACTATATGCTCCGAACTCTTATTCAACCAAGCCAAAGTGAAACGCATCACATTACGCAGAAACTCTTCTCTACTCAGATACCCAGATTTCCTGCTTCTCCGCTATGAATCCCATCAAACTCAAAAAGAAACTCAGGCGCATGCATGCATGCATGGCATCTATCTACGTCAACAGAGGTTGTAAAGTCGAAGGCATCATCTGGGGGCACGTTGGCTCTTCATTGTATTCGCGGCGTTAATAGTAACCTTTGTAGCTCTTTTCATAGGCAGAAAAAAGGTGAGAAACCTTGGAAGGAAAAGGTAAGTCTTCTCTCTTTTAATGAAAAAACTTACCTCGACACCAAGTAAAAACAAAACACAAAATTCCGAAAGAAACAAAGAAGAGTTCAGCAAGTAGTACAAATTTATTGCTTTCACCCACCGTAACATAACTTTGAAAGAAGAATATCATCAAATGAAGGAGGACCTACCCCATACATGCTAAAGCCGCAGCAGCTCCTACTGTTTTCGCAATCGTTTGAGTGATTAATTTCTTGTTCACAGCGGTCACTGATCGACTAGATGCGCAGCACACTTCTCTTAGAAATTATGAAATCAAAATACTGATTACGGATATTACGCCCGTATGGTCGTTAATGTACAGTGTGCACTTTGTTAGAATAAAAGGAAATCAGGATTTTTACTGGTAAAGTTGGGTGCGAATCCCACCCCCCGCACCACCTATGGAAAAATCCTCGTGGGACGCGCATTCGAATCCTGTTTCTATTAATATGCGCACAGCATGCATTACATTGTTGGCTTTTTGGATATTTTTTTAAGGTTGCAAGTTAGAGTAGAATATATATGACTAGAGGGTAATATGGAGAAGGGTTCTTGTCATCTCTTGAGCATTTACAGAATGATAGATATGCTATTCTAAAGAAACTCGGTGAAGGCGGAAAAGGTGTTGTATTTAAGGCTAGGGATACTGTTCTGAATCGTGTTGTTGCAATTAAAATGCTCAAGAGTGCAGAAGTAGGTGAAGAGGCATACTCCCGGTTCATCACTGAAGCTCAGGCAGTAGCTAAACTTAATCATCCTAACATCGTCTCTATCCATGACATCGGCAAAGAAGATGGAAAACAGTTCTTCGTTCTTGAGTTTGTTGATGGGGAAAGTCTACGCGGTCTCATGCAGACTTATCCTGAAAATAAGTGCGATGTCCAGACTGTTCTGAGAATTGGCATAGACATCTGCAGCGCTCTTAAGTATGCACACTCTCAAAAGATTCTACACCGTGATGTTAAGCCCGAGAATGTAATGATCACGAAGGAAGGCGTTGCAAAGTTGATGGACTTTGGCTTAGCCAAAATGATCGGTCAACCCAAAGTAACGCAAGAAGGAGTGATTGTTGGAACAGTTGCTTATGTTGCGCCTGAGATAGCGTTGGGAAAAGGGGCTGACACTCGTTCTGACCTGTACTCTTTTGGTGCTGTTCTGTACGAAGCGGTAGCTGGTAGACCGCCTTTCCCCGGGGATGATCCTATAAAGGTTATTTTCAGCCATATTCATGACCATCCAGTTTCGCCAATCAAATTGAATCCTAAAGTTCCGCAGGCTTTGAGTGATTGCATCATGAAACTTTTGGAGAAGGAACCCGCGAAAAGATATCAGTCCGGCGAGGACTTGCTTAGAGCACTGCGAGAAATTGCTGAGGAGTTCGCGAAAGAAACGTGCGTGACATCTTACAAGATAAGTGTCGTCGCACCAGGCCCACGTCTTATCGCTGCAATAGAAACTCAGCTTGTCGACAGAGTTGAAGAGATGAGTATTCTCAGAGAAGCCGTTGACAGGGCAGTTCGTGGCGAAGGTGGTCTTATTTTCTTATGTGGAGAGGCTGGAATTGGCAAGACACGATTGACCAGAGAACTAGGTGCATATGCACATTTGCGAGGGGTGCAGGTTCTATATGGCAGAGGGTTTGGTCTACTCGGTTTGAATGGTGTTCCACCTTACGTTCTATGGAGTGAAGTTGTTAGAGACTACTTGGAGACTTGCAGTCAGGAACAGTTGCACAGGGTTATTGGCTCTTACCCAGCCGAGATTGCTAAGCTGGTTCCTGAACTTGGACAAATGCTTGGGGCATTTCCTCAGTCTTTTCCAATAAGCCCTGAGTATGAGCAGAATAGGCTATTTGAGGCAGTTTCACAGTTCATCACTAATATTTCTAGAGAAGCCCCATTGTTAGTGGTTCTTGACGATTTGCAGTCGGCTGACCGATCCTCGCTTCTACTTCTACATTACTTGGCTCGTGGTGTGTACAAGATGCCTTTGCTTCTTCTAGGCGCCTATCGAAGCACTGAGATTGATGCTATGCATCCCTTATTCTTAGTCTTGACAGAATTGAATAGAGAACGTGGGTTGAAATCTGTTACACTAAAGAGAATGTCTCTCGGCGATGTTTCAGAGATTATCAAACACATTTTGGAGCAAGACGATGTTCCTCCGGAATTCAGTAAATTAGTTTATGAGAAAACAAGGGGCAACCCATTCTTTGTTGAGGAGGTAATGAAGTCTCTAAAGGAAGAGGAAGTCATTTACCGTGAAGAAGGTAAATGGAAAATCAAGGAAGTTTCAAGTATCGATTTTCCCGAGACCGTTAAAAGCGTCATCAAAAGCAGGGTAAGTCGTTTAGATGATGAATGTCAAAAAGTTTTGAGGAGGGCCTCTTTTGTCGGAACCGATTTCACTTTTGAGGCTTTGAGCGCAGTTGCTGGCATTGAAGAGGATAAACTGCTTGAAGTCATGGAAAAAATGCTCGAAACAGGATTGGTTAAGGAGAGAATTATCCGTGGAGAGGATGTGTACTCCTTTGCTGACGTTATGATAAGAGATGTTGTGCATCAAGAAGTCAGCCATCTTAGGCACAAAAGGCTTCACGGCATTGTAGGGTGTGCTTTAGAGAAAGCGTACACCAAAAAAACTGATGAACATCTTGGAGAGCTTGCCAATCATTTTCTTGAAGGTGGAGATGACAAGAAGGCGCTCGACTACTTCTTGAAGGCTGGGGAAAAGGCTGCGCAGGTTTATGCCAACAGCGAGGCCATTTCATACCTCCAATCAGCCCTTAGGCTTCTTGAAGCCAGGGGAGGTGAACTTGAGAAAAAAGGACTGGTTCTTGAAATGCTTGGAGACATCCAGAATATCGTCGGAGAATATGATGCCAGCGTGAAGTATTGGGATTACGCGTCGCAGTTGTGGGATCGACTTGATGATAAAGAAAAGGTTTCAAGACTACACTGCAAAATAGCGAATGTCCTATGGGATAAAATGGGAGACTCAGAAAAAGCTAAAGATCATCATAACGAGGCCTTAAAAATTTTGAAAACCACGCCTGAAAGCGTTGAGCTAGCAAGCCTATACGAGGACATCGCCCACATGCATTATCGCACTGGAAACATGGATGAAGCTTTTTCTTGGGGGAAGAAAGCCCTTGAGCTTGCCAAAAAACTGAACGCTTATGATGTGGTCGCAAGTTCATATGTCAGCCTAGGAACTGTCCTTGTTTATGCAGGAAACCCTAAGAAAGCCATTGAATGCTTAAGGAAAGGTTTGAAAATAGCGCTTTACCACAATTATATGAAGACCGCATTGCGTGCATATAATAACATAGCACTAGCGCTTCCAACTGAAGAAAGCGAAAGATGCCTAGAGTGTTATGAGAAAGGACTAGAACTGGCAAAAAAAGTAGGAGACATTTACAACCAATCTTTGCTTGGCTTCAATCTAGCTGGTATGTATTTTAATATGGGAAATATTGATAAGGCAATTCCCATGATGAACGAAAATGTTGCATTGGATAGGAAAACTGGCAACATGTTTCACTTGTATGCGTCTACAATTGCTCTCGGATATGCTTATCATGTACTCGGAGAAACGGACAATAGTCAACTTCACTTCAAGGAAGCTATGAACATTTCCCAACGACTAGACGATTTTCAATTAGTCGCTGGCGGATACGATTACCTAGGATTATCCCATTTTGATAACGGAGATTACGTCAAAGCCAAAGAATTGTTTGAAAAAATGAACCAAACCCTTGAAAGGGCTGGGGACAAATCCTCACAAGCCAACGCCTCTCAATTTCTTATTTGGACATACATAAAGCTTGGAAAGACCAAGGAGGCCGAGAATCTAATCGATACCATGTACGAATTCGCTTCGCAGGTAAAGAACAATGAGCTTATCGCCGCGTTGGACGCTCTGAAAGCAATGTTGCTCCGCGACGAAAAGAAATGGAGAGAATCTATCGAGCATTTTGAAAAGAGCCTTAAGGAGTTTGAAACTGTCAAAGCAAGGCGATGGAATCCATATTTTTTCGCTAGAATGGCTCTATGTGAATACGCTCAGGTTTTCCTAGAAAGAGACCAAGAGGGCGACAGGGAAAAAGCTGACAAGCTCCTCAATGAGGCACTGGAAATATTCCAAAAACTAGACGCCAAAAAAGACATAGAAAAAATAATAGCCAAAAAGAAACTGCTCACAGCCTAAAAACTCATGACTACGATGCTACTAACATGCAGTGCATGCATGCCTCCTTAGAAGATCCACAAACAGTTTTGGAACGGTTATGTGTCCATCCTTGGTCATTCGCCCATGGAATTCTTCACGCATTCCGAAAGCGCCCACAACCTTAACGCTCACAATCAAAACCTGCGTCGACTCTAGCTTAAAATTGCCAACGAGTCAACCGAGGAACATGAACACGATTATCCTTATACGTGAATATTGGCGCAGCTGACAAAAAAGGGAGCAGAGGAAATTTCGGATATCCGTAACAATAAGAGGGTTCGTCCCACCCCCTGCACTTTCCTTAAACAATCTTGTTTTTTGGCTCCTTTGGCGAAAACGTCGTGACATATGGCGTTACACATGTCACCACACAAAGAGTTGTGGATTATGCGCTCATGCAAGGCGAAAACCATGCATACATGCATGCGGAAAGAGGCTAACTCAACTTAGAGTTCTGATGTTGGGAGCAGCCGACATTTAGTAACTGATTTCTGGATTGAAGTTTCTTCCATAAGTCATAAAAACTGAGATGAAACACGAAGTAAAGGTGGGTGGTGAACAAATTGTTAGAAGGCCAAAGTGTGAACTTGAGGGTTATGGAGAAAGAGGATTTGCCGCTACTTGTAGAATGGGTTAACAGTCCTAAGATCTTTGGTGAATACAATCCTCTACGACAGATGTCCAGAACAGAGTTAGAAAAGATGCTTGAGAATCCATCTGATCTTAAGCCGTTCATCATAGAGAAAAAAGACGGAAGCAAAATCGGTTTTATAATCCATTTTCACGTCCTGCACTTAGGACTTGGAACCAAGCAATTGGAAATTGGTTATGCTCTAGTTCCTAGTGAAAGAGAGAAAGGCTACTGCACCGAAGCCGCAAAGACCATCGTAGATTACTTGTTTCTATCGAGAGAAGTGATGCGTATTCAAGCCTGCACAGATACAAGAAATCTTAGTTCTCAAAAGGTTCTGGAAAAAGCAGGTTTCAAGAAGGAAGGAACAATGCGTAAATACCTTTTTCTCAGAGGAGAATGGAGAGATTTCTACTTGTATAGCATCCTTCGAGAAGAATGGAAAGAGCCAAAAATACTAACAAAAACAAAAGCACAAAGTTAGCAACACTTGCATGCATGCATGCGCATTCTCTCTAAGTGGCAATAAGAACCGCTTTGCTGATGAACTAGAGCATTTTACCAATAATCTTGTCAAGGCAAGAACTAGAATCGCAAACAAACTCCAAAAACCTCGCATTGGATTAATTAGTTTGAGAACTTTTCGGCATTGGAAAGCAACAATGCTGTATCACAGAACAAAAGACATTCTATTTGTCAAAGAAAGTCTGGGGCACGTTAACATCCAGAATACATTGCGATACATCCATTTGGCAAACGCTGTTGCAACCATTCAAGAAGAATACGTCTGCAAAGTCGCTTCTTCAACAGATGAAATAAAGGGATTGGTAGAACAAGGCTTCGAGTTTGTTTGTGATTTTAATGATTCTAAAATCTTCAGAAAACGCAAATAGAAAAAGTGAAAGAAAATACATATTCAAATCCAAGTGGAGATGTCTCCCGCAAATTGACGAAAGAAGTCAGTTATCGTTCTTCTTCTCTAAGAATACGTGACTCATAGTCGCTTAAAAACTGTGCGTCTAAGCTGTTCGACATGAAAACAGAACGAATTATCTTAGACGTTAGCAAGAAAATTCAATACAGCCTCATTGAATTCGTTTGGAGTTTCCATGTTTGACATGTGTCCTACTCTTTTCAGAGTTATTCTCTGAGAATTCTGTATCTTCCTGTTTAGGATGTCAGCGATTTTGTGACCGTCTGGCATGCATGCATGCATGCATGCAATGCATTTGGTGATTAAGGCTTGACTGAGCCAAGTGGTTTCATCTTCAGCCCACACTGCATCCATAATCAGCATCACAATGCCGAAAGTGGACGTTGAAGAATTGAAGGCTAAGTTGAGAGGAGAAATTGAACAGCAGAACCGACAACTACAAGTTATGGTTAACAATGTAGTCTCTGAAAACATTGACTTGAAGTCTCGGATTAATAGGACAGAACAAAAGCTTGCTGAGCTCGAAAAGGCAATCCACGAAATTCTGGAACAGACAAGCTAAGTCTTATGCATGTATGCACCTTATTGGCGCTGAGAGAAATAACTATGGCAGGTAGATAACGTCTGCGCGGCATTGTTCACAGCGGTGGAACTGGGGGATTATCTTCTCGCATTCTTGGCGCGCCTTTCTAAGCTCGTCGCAGGAGGGGCCAGGCCGGTTTTTCATTTTGCCTGAAGGGATGAGGGGCATAATGTTCATTATTTTAGCTCCTGCTTCCTTAATCCGCGTGGCGAGTTTTGACATCTGCTTGTCGTTTACGCCTGGAATGAGCACTGTATTTACCTTGATCGTGAGGCCGGCATCCACTGCTTTCCTGATGCCGCTAAACTGTTTCGCAAGTAGTAGACTCACTGCCTCTTCCCCGCGATAGACGGTTCCTCCATAACTTACCCAGGAATAGATGCTTTTCCCAGCATGACTGTCAGCGGCATTAATTGTTACGGTTAGGGCTCTAATTCCAACGTCAATAATATCCGCCAATTTATCCTCAAGGAGCAAACCATTCGTGCTCATGCATTTCAGTAGATGGGGATACTCTTTATGAATCAAGTTCAGTGCCTTGAAGGTCTGATCGTTCGCTAATGGATCGCCTGGACCCGCAACGCCCACCACAAAAAAATAATCATCTTGCTTCAAGCGCATAACCGAATGTATAAGGTCGACTGCCTCAGCTACCGACAGAGGCTTCGCCGTCCAGCCTGGATGTTGGATGGCTAATGCTGCGCACATGTTCCGTTCGCAAAAGTTGCATTGGATGTTGCAACGAGGAGCAATGGGTAGGTGAATCCTTCCCACGCGGTCGTGTGCCATGTCATTAAAGCAAGGGTGCTGCGTTAAGATATTAATCTGGGGCGTTGCATTAATCAACTTCATTACGCTTCTCCTTTCGGAGCAACGCGATTCCTACTCCCCACGTGCTGTCGGTACAGGGCATCCAATTCGGATAGATCCTCCACTGGCGCCGGGGTGACCGGAGGATCATTATTCATTATCTTCTGAGCTAGTTCCCAGAATGCCTTTGCTTCCTCAGAGTTAGGAGAGTGCTCAAGGACGGTTCTGTTCTCTACTTCACACGCCTGAATGATGGGGCTGCGAGGGATGAGGTGGATTAGCTTGCTTCCCAGCTTCTCGGCAAAGTCCGAAAGAACTTCTCTCTCGAACCGTTCGTCTCCACTACTGTTACATATTACACCGCTTAGTCCTGTCCCACGTCGGGCTAGACGGTGAATTCCTTTGGCTATGTTATTTGCGGCGTAAATGCTCATGAAGGCGCCAGAACACAGCAAGTAGATTTCTCTGGCGAAGCCTTGGCGAATAGGTTGGGCGAATCCGCCGCACACCACATCGCCGAGAATATCGTAGACGACGACATCCACATTGTAGGTTTTGAAGGCCCCAAGGTCTCTAAGAATCCCGATCGCCGTGAACACCCCTCTGCCAGCACAGCCGATACCTGGCTCTGGACCCCCTGACTCAACGCAATATACACCGTTACTACCCTCAAACACGATATCTTGGAGGGTGATGGCGTATTCGTCTTGTCCCTTCCTTAAATGCTCTCTGTAGGTGTCCAGCACGGTCGGGATGAGTCGTCCTCCCGTTAGAATCCTTGTAGAGTCCCTCTTTGGATCACATCCTACTTGCATGACCCGGAGCCCTTGTTTCCGAAGAGCCATACATAAGTTAGAAGATACTGTGCTCTTTCCAATACCTCCCTTACCGTATATGGCAATCTGCCTCATCTCACCATCTCGCCTCATACCTTTTTCGCTTTGACCGATAACTGTTCCAGTATTCGTTCTGTATAATCTCAAGTAGGTTTAGAATACCTGTGTAGCCGAAATACTCTATATTGTTCATTCTAAACCGTTGAATGGGGTTGATAAGTTGGAATATGTATCGTATGTCCAAGCCTTCAGCGGCGTGCTTCTCGATGGTGCTTCCGAAGATGGCATTTGGCTCCACCTCAGCCAGGCTCTTCCTTGTCTTGTACACGTCTGTGTGGTAAACGATCCTTGGGTTAAGGGCTAGTTCTCGTAACTCGTTCTCAAGGATTTCTCCTGCAAGCTTCGGTGATGACGTGAGGTATACCAATTCTGGAATCATCTCCAAGTCTTCAGTGACGAAGCGTACGAGAGGTATTCCTATTGTTGCGTCGGCAACTATGGCTGTTGACAAGCGGGAGAGTGGGTATAGCTCCATACCCTTGCGTCGAGACTGCTTCACAACCATCTTTTCCCCCTTGGTTATCAGTCTATCTGCCACATCTCCAGCATCAAGCGTCTTCCCCAACTCGGTCAGCCATTGTCGCGTATTAGTGAAACCAATCGGAAGGGGAGTACCTCGACAAAGTTGCTCCACGCCGAACTCCCTAGAGAGGTAGTCTGCCGCTTTTTGACCTGCATCATGGCTCAATACAATGGATTTTTCTGCGGCTGAAACATTTTCAAACTCGCTAAGGGCTGTCCGATGTGTAAGGGTGGCCACAACCTTAGTACCCATCTTTAATAATGTGCTCTTCACCCATGCTAAATCAGCCATCCAAGTTGGGTTGGTGTTGGCGTGGGGCGCGATGAGACACATCGAATTGGTAATCTTCTGTCTTCGGTCATTCACCAAATTTTTAAGCAGCACGTCTAAGGCAATGTCCACACCATCATACTGCGATCCTCGAAAGCCAGCGCATTCGATGGGTATTACCTTAAAGTCAACCTTAGATCGCATTTCCTCGCAAACTGCAACAATATTGTCCCCAACAATCTCAGGTCCACAAGCGCTCAACACGAACAGGATGGGAACCTTTAGCGATTTAGCCTCAAGGATGGTTCGAGCCAACAGGGTTTCCCCCCCATACACGATCTCGTCCTCGCAAAGTTTAGTACACAGAATTTCGGTTTCAGTATAATCTTCATCCTGCCATCCAAAGGCGCTTCCCGCAAGCAAGTAACAGCCCTGAGGAGAATGGGCTAGGACACAACACCCACTGATGCCTATCGCCGTCTCGGCGGCGCCGTAAAAGGCGCATCGAAGATACGGGTCATGACACGCTTCAGCGGTTGCGGCCACGTGATCTGTGTTTGTGGTCACGCCAATCATCACCCATACAATACGTGCTTGAACAATCTAGAGCGGGGGCGGCTTGCGTTTTGCATGGCTGACTTTAGTAGCTTGGCGATGTTCCGAATGCCTCTGTAACCGTAGTGTGGATATGCTGTTTCGGTGGCGAAGTTTGCTACAGGGATGTCAGGATATCTTTGGGGGTTACCCAGATAAATGGCGTTATCGTATTCCGCGGCGATTGTTTCTAGTTCCTTCTCCGATTCACTTGAAGAGCAGAACGTGCCCAAGGAGAACAGGCCTTTAGTGAGGATTACCTCTGGGTTTTGGCCCTGTTCCAACAGGAACTTGATGCTCGGCATTCTTTCTTTGATGGTGTAGGGGTGAACGTTCACGACGATTGGATGGGCGCCAAACTCCTCAGCCATCCTCGCGAGAGATAACGCTCTAATAGGACCTGGAAACTCAGTTATCTCCACAATGGCGGTTTTGCCATTGAAAACCTGCCTAATGTAATTGACTTCGTCCTTCACCTGCTTTGTCTCCTCTTGAATCACCTTTTCTGCTT
>Ga0315312_1001654_pt1 | contig 16811 bp, 16 predicted proteins | sample TDP7_MG_FD_203629 | JGI IMG/M metagenome (GOLD analysis project Ga0315312, IMG submission 203629) | Freshwater sediment microbial communities from Lake Towuti, South Sulawesi, Indonesia - TDP7 | ecosystem: Environmental > Aquatic > Freshwater > Lake > Sediment | place: Indonesia: South Sulawesi... | reverse complement strand
AAGTCGGGGCTAGGCTCAGACTTCCGAGGAATACGAGAGTACTGCAATGGCGATGATTTCAAACGCATCGCATGGAAGGCTGTGGCCAAATCTCCAAGACATTCACTGATGATCAGAGAATTCGAAGCGGATCGCAGCCTCAACTTGGTTATCGCTCTTGATCTGAAGGAAAGTCTCCTTGACGGATCGGTTGGGTATCGAAAGCTCGATTATGCAATCGAAGCAATCGTAGCCATAGCATATGCTGCCAGCTTGGAAGGTGATAGAGTTCTTTTCGCCTTCGGAAACCACTGCCTCCCCTTAGCTATTCCAGGGCAAAATAGACAACGACAACTTATACGAACTCTCAGATCTACCTACAATATCCTACCCACTAGGACGGAACACCTCCAAAGCCTAGTTAGATGCTTGCTTCGCGACGTTCGACAGCAGTCGCTGATTGTTGTTATTACCGATTCGGAGAACCAGGATCCTTCTGAGTTCGAAACCCTAGGGCAACTTCTGCACCGTCACACCGTGCAGGTTGCGGCGATGAGAACGACCCCTCTTTTTCCTGAGCCGAATCTCAAAGACTGGGATAGCGACATCGTAGCTCGAATCAGGATGGGTTACGACGTAGCTGCCATACACGAACGAAAGGCTCTCGAGCGATTAGCTGATAGCTGTTGGAGACTGGGCGTGCCGCTGAGGATTTGTGATCCAAACGAGGTTTTGCATGTTCTTTCCCAAACCTACCTCGGTGCCAAGAAGGCAGGTATGATCGCAGCTTGATGCATATACTAAGAGCTTGGACTGGCTGGCTCTTTATCAGCGGGCTCATCCTGCCAGCAGCCTACATCGCTTTCTGGCCGGGCGTATATTTCGCTATCTGGTACCGGATAGTTGCTTCGATTATCGAAGGAGGAGCTACACTAATAATCTTTTTCGCCGGGCTTGTGAGTGTGATAACATACCTATCAAAACTTTTTTCAAGCGGAAAAAGCATCGAGCATCTCCAAGCGATCAGCAATGTCAATTTGTCTATTCACATGGGAGTCGCAGTCACAGTTTCCTTAATGACTATCTCAGCAGTCCTCAGCGGAGTTCCCTCGACCGAATTAGCCTTCAGAGCGTTCTCCGCATTTCTGATAACCGAATTCATCCTATTCCCTTTGATCGATCTCTTGCACCTGCAAGACATAATCCGCCATCGGGACGGTGGCCTAGCAACAATACTCCTGCTGAGTACCTCGCTGTACGTGTGCATAGCCCTTCTGACAACTTCAAATCTCTTCGAGCTCGACCCTGCGACCGTGAACATTCAAAAGATGACTGTGCTAGAAACGGCGGGTGCAAGACTATTCCTCCTTCTGATCTTCATCGTTGCTTTCATTTGTAAACCTCTCTTCTGGGAGAGTACCTCTTTCTACTCTTTCGACATCGCGCCCCCTCCGATATGGGTCAGCGGCCTCTACGCGCTTACCTTGGCGCTCTTTCTCTACTACCAGGCCCACCGCACGTCCGGCGCCGGATCTAAGCTGGGCTCAACGAATCCATATCTATCCATCCCGGTAGACATAGTGCGAACGGCGATCACAATTCTCATCGCGACAGCTCTAGCATTTCTGGTAGTTTCAGGAGCCGATCTACTGATCCCACACAACGTTGCGGGAAAAGCGCTTCAGCTTCTCGTGCTTCTCGTTTCCCTACTCATTGCTCTAATCATGACGACTGGAGAAGCGCAACAACCGTGATCCCTAGTTCAGTCTACGCCATAATACTTATCCTTCTAATGCCTCAACTTCCCACTTATCAAACCAACCAAGCCTCACCTGTCAAGATCGGGTTCAGTTGCTGCCACTTCTACGATCTGGATTCTGGAACCCCTGTGTTCATGCAAGGAGAAGAGATTTGGCTCAAGGCTGATCGAGATCTCACAGCAGTCTTGCGTCCCGTGCGTTGGTTTGATCGGGAGATCGCCTCGATAAATATGTTCGCCCATTCCTCAGCGCGGTTGTATACGTTCCGAGCGGAAGACCGCCCTGGACTTTGGCAATTGAAGGTTCAGAGCGGAGGAGAGGACCTTCTCATCCTTCTATACTTGGTGCGCACGGAAGCTGAAGCGTCCCTAACATCTATTGTTTTCAATCTTACAGGAACTCAACTAATTATGAGCGGAACTGTCGCAATCGAAACCCCACACCAAGGAGGTATTCTTCTACTCAAACGTAACGATCAGATCGCCACGCTAGAGATGGACCCCGTCCCCTTCCGCGAAGGTTCGTTGCGGGCTCAAATCAGCTGGGATCCAGCAAACCCTAGAAGTCTGAGTGTTGCACCCTACGCTCCCTCACTAACTAGTCCAAACGTGAGCAGCGTCTGGGCAGAAGTCTCCTTAGAGATTCCATTGGTAAAACAGGTTGCTGCCACACAGGTATTCACTTTACTCCCTCAAATCGTGACGAAGACCAATCGCGCAACCATAAAATTGGAATCCAAGCCGCAACAGGATCTTGAAATTGAGTTGCCAAACCTACATCAAGTTGGGTTCAACGGTCAAGCGCCTCTTCGCCTAGGCCCTATCCATCTGAAAGTCTTTGTTGAGATCGAGAAAACAATCTACGTCTTGGCGACTGACGCTTTTCTCCTCAGGGATGGATTCGCATCAACAGCCAGTGTGATCCAAATACCTCCACTGTTGAGCCCTGTGACCTTCAAGTTAACTGATGATTTGCAGCGGCTGTCGGATTACAGCCTCGTCCTGATCGCCAAAGATACTGGCCTGAATGTTGTTTGGAACAAGACGGTAATCCCTCCAGTTACGCGGATACGTGTCGTGAACATGCTCACCAATGATGAGATTGATGATTACGATATCGCCTCGGACCAGATCCGCGAAATTGTAAAGATGGGATCTCAGACCTATGCTATTCCTCGCGACTCTAAAATTAACGCGGAACTAAAACTCTCAATAGGCGGAGTTCCGCTTCAACCGAACGAGTTCAATCCGCAATCGACTACGCTCAAACCGCTGTCGACTGTCTACATCAGGACCTCCGCCAGCACTGTTCGCCTGCGAGTTACAGATGCCCTGGGAAGTGCGCCATCTTCAGCAGCAATCAAGCTGACGCGAATTGTAGGAGAAAATAGAACTCCGACATTAGAGAGATCGTGGAAAGCCGTCAATGGAATCATGAAATTAATGCTGCCCATCGGCCGTTACGAGATCGAGATCATGATCGAAGGCTCAACAGTTAGACGGCAATTCTCCGTCAGACTCGCCAACGAATTCATTGACCTCAAGCTAAATGAACTGGTTCTGGCGGAGTCGCGAAAAGGTTTGATATTGGCTGGAGTAGGGTCTCTGATAATCCTCATTGAAGCTCTTGTCGCGATTCGTCTTTGGAAAAACTTGGTCGCCAGACGCAAGAGCAGGCTTGAGCAGCAAGAAGATAGCTATTGAAGGTCGAAGAGATAGCACGGGAGTTCAGCCTTCCTAGAACAACCTACCAGGAGCATGTAAGAAAGGCAGAGAGCAAGATCCTTCACGCGATAGCTCCGTATATAAGGATATACGGCTCCAAATTCCAAGAGAAGTGGCATGCATGAAGGAAAATGGCAGCTCTACGATCATAAACAAATTAACTAAAGATCAAATCCTAATTGCAATTTCAACTGTAATATTGCTGTTTACAGCAATGATCAATTGGAATATTTATTCGTGGTTAACTTTGCTTGCAATAATTGTGATTTTGATTGCGTGGTATTTCAAAAGTAGGTAAACTGCCGAGTCATGCTTCTAGAGCCCCTTGATCGTGAGTAAAGAAAAGTATGTTATTGATTTCATTCATTGCGGGAATGGTGCTCTATAATTATGTAGGCGCACTATGCATACTGTGTGAAGTGGCGCCTGGTAGGCGATCAGATGCTACTTCTTCTTGACTGGAGCGAGAATCTTTGCGTAGAGGATTGTCTCGCCTCCAACAACTTCGGGTTTCTTGCTGTATATCTCGATTGCTGGACCTGCCCACTTGTACCCGTTCTCGGCGATCCATTCTTCCAGCCGTTTGTAGGTGTTCCGATATTCTTTTGCAGGACCCTTATGTGAGATGGCTGCCACTTTCATTGCGGGCAGTCTCCTGACCTTGATCTCCGCTTCCGGCTTGACGGCTCCATAGACCGGGATGGCGATCTCGCTCCTGCACTTGGCAGGGGCTGTCTTCTCAGGGGAATCGTGATAGATGGCAAGGGGATGGAAGCCCGGCATGACCTTCTTCTCTTTCGCCCAGCCGTAAAGGCGGTTCATGTACTTCTCGAAGGGGATCTCGTCGTAGCTGCCCGTATGCTCGATATACGCTAACGTCATTGGTTTTCGCGTCTCCAGTTTTACATTCTTCATCCTTGTCTCACCACGCCTATAGTGGGGAAATCAAGCACGGATGTCATGTTGTGTGGTGCACGAAGATAAGGTTTATCACGTGTCGCAACAAAAGGACGATCGATTGGGTCTCTCCAATTCGGTTATGAGGATTTGAGGGCTAATACCTATCCGGTCCGCTCCATAATCATGGGTCATATAGCTGGAAGTGAAACTCTGATGGGATGAGTTTTATCTTAATGTTTGAGCTTACTTTCCAAGAGTGATTTAGCATTGGCCTACAGGTATGTGAAGGATCGTTCTGTTCCGCGTAGAATTATCTGTCCGAGGTGTGGAGCTCTCATAGACCTTTCAGGTGAATCCGCTGCTTCTTTGGCTCCGGAACCCCCTTCGAGCCTCGATGAGGTTAAGCGGCTGTTTTCAGCCGGTGAGCTTGAGATGCTGGAGTTGGGTGAGACATCGAAGGCTTACACTATTAAGCCTAAGGTCTACTTGGGTAGGAAGGCTTTTGCAGCGATCTCTGAGGTTGTGAAGCTTGCTGGAGGCCACTACTTCAGCGCTGGGAAGGCGAGCAGATTCATAATACCTAAGGAGAAGGCGTCAGAGTAGCCTCAACAAGTTTATGATAGGAGCTGGATGACTCACCTGAACTCTGAAGCATGACTTGCTTCCCTCATGGTATAACGTTCCTCAAGTTTTGAATACTGGTAGGTACCAAGTATGTCTTTTCGCGGGCGACTAAATCTTCGCCTCATAAAGAGTGGTAAAGTATTGGTTGAGACCATTTGAGACCATTGTATATATCTTGTAGAGTTTCTCATACTTAGCATGGACGTCGGGTTTAGGCTTGAATATCTCCCTAACAGCGGCTCTCCTCTCAGCTACTTTGGCAACATCTTTGAAGATGCCCACGCCTGTTCCGGCGAGAATTGCCCCGCCGAGGGGACCCGCTTCATCCACATCCATCCGTATCATGGGGATGCCCATGACATCCGCCTTGATCTGGTTCCAGATCCTACTCCTTGCCCCGCCACCAATTAGCATAATCTTCTTGACGGGAACGCCCGCCTCCTCTAAGGCTTCTAATCTCTCCCTCATGCTTAACGCCACGCCCTCTAGGATCGCCCTGATCAGGTGGGCCCTAGTATGACCAAGTGACAGGCCAAAGAAAACACCCCTCAAACTGGCGTTTTCTCTTGCTCCCTCAAACTGGGAAATGAGGATGAGCTTGTTTGAGCCAGGTTCTACAGCCTCAGCCTCCCTATCCATAATAGAGTAGACAGACACGCCCTGCTCCCGTGCAGCCCTAACCTCCTCTCCTCCCAGACGCTCCCTAAACCAACGTAAAACAGCCCCCGTAGTTACCAGTACGGATATACAAGTATATTGGTTTGGAATAACATGACAGCTCAAATAGAATTGACGCTTCGGCATCAGACGATTGAGGAGACGTCTATCCATGTGAAGAGAGATGACGGTGCTCGTACCACTTGCATCAAGAATTAGCCCGGGCCGGACAATCCCAGCGCCCAAAGAAGCAACGACAGTATCGAAACCCCCCACGATTATGGGGGTGTCTTTTCTAAGCCGCGTCGGCTTGGACATGGTGTCTGTGACGTATCCGGCGATGCTTATGGACGGCTTTATGTCCGGAAGCTTATCCGAGGGTATTCCCATGAGGTCTAAGAGCTCATCCGATCGCTCTGCCTTTCTAATATCGAAACTCAAAGATGTGACGAGACAAGAAGGGTCCGTGGCTATCTCGCCTGTCAATCTGAATTCTACGTAGTCCTTTATGCATAGGAATTTGTATGTTCGGCTGTAGACGTCTGGCTGGTTCTCCTTTATCCAGAGGATCATTGGCTCTATGTTGATCGGACCTATCTTATGTCCGGTGATGTCGTAGATCATTTCTTCGCCTATTTTCCTCCTTATCCATTCGGCCTGAGATGTCGCCCTTCTATCTTGCCAAGAAATGGCATGGCGTAGCGGCTCTCCGTCCTTGCTTATGGGTGTTAGCCCGAGGACCTGAGAAGAGAAGCAAATGCCCTTTATTGTCGCAGGATCTACCTGCGGATTCCTCACTACTTTCCTTATGACTGTCAACGCGCCGTTCAGTACGATGTCTGGATCCTGCTCGGACCATCCGTCCTTCGGGCACAATGGCATGGGATATTCTTTTTCGGCTGCGGAGACCTGTTTCAGCTCCGAGTCAAAGAGTACAGCTTTGCAAATGGTTGTGCCTATGTCGATCCCGATCAAATAGGGAGACTTAAACATGGCTTACATCAGGCAATTCCTTGATACTGTCCCAAGTTATTGCACACAATCAATCAGGGAGATGAGAAAGATAGTGGTTTTTATTCAAGAAGAGATTCAATTGCATTTGACATTGCATTCTCCGATATTTCTTTAAGCGCAGCAAAAATTGTTATTATGTTCACGCCGGTCTTCTTGACGGCTTTGTAGTTGCTTGGGTTAATCCCTCCCTCGGTTATAGTGGGGACATCCACCGCTCCCACTAGGGCCTCAAGCCTCTCCCTGAGCTCCGGAGAAATCTCCTTCGCCTCTAAACCTCGATGAGTCATTCCTGTCATTAGGCCGACTATGTCGGCTCCAGCCCTTTCTAACTTTTGAGCTGCGTCAACAACATCCTTAACGGTGCGAGCGGGAACCCCCATATTAAAGGGATCGTCGGGATGAGATATGTACGCGTCGCATAATAACCCGTTCTGGTGACACATTTTGATCGCTTCTTCGTAATCCTGTAAGGTTGGCCTGTGCAGGTGTATCTGATCAAGTCCGGCACGTGACATTGCAAGCAGGTAATCATCTGACAAAGGGTCTTGATAAAGTGCGACAAGACCTTCCTCCGGGAGACCCATCATGTAAACATCATCTGGCACTATGTGCCTAAAAATACTGATAAAGCGCGTGTATTCGTCATGTGGAAGAGTGCCAAACGGCGGAACCGCCTGAAGTAGCTGTTGAAAACCTCCAAATGCAGGCGCAATTATTATATTGGAATATGGGTGGACAAGTTCAAGCATCACCCCCACGCCTGCTTCAACAACCTTTTTCCAAAAGGCAGGTAATCCGGGTGAAACACAGAGATTAATGATTGTTCCATTATTTTTCTTCATGAGTTTTTGAATCTTGTTTCTTGCTATTTCTAGCCTATGTTCCATACTCCAAAGTTTTACTTGTGCCATAGCTATCAGAATCCTATTGCACGTTGCTGCCGAAATAGCGGGCCGCGCAATATTAAGGCTTTCGCAGAGACTCTGAGGTTGTGAAGCTTGCTGGAGGCCACTACTTCAGCGCTGGGAAGGCGAGCAGATTCATAATACCCAAAGAGAAGGCGTCGGAGTAGCTTCAACCCGTTTACGATAGGAGCTGGATGACTTCTCGAACCCGGAAGCATAATGTGTCGCCGTCATGGTAGAATGTGCCCCTAGCCTTGAATTGCGCATCTTTCTTGAATATGTTGGTTGGGCCTTCGAAGTCTTGAGGTGTTATCCTAGCTCTCCACTTATCATTTATCAAGACAACAGCCTTACCTGGATAGATCTTCTCCACCAAGATGTTGTACACGTCTTTCTGCGGAACCGGCTTGCTCGGTACAGGAGCTATGCGGTCCCACCCGATCCTCTGCAGTTGCCCTATGTCTTGGAGCTTCTCCACCGCAGCCTTCAGGATGGCTGGCGCTACGCCCTCCTCAGCAACCTGGTCGGCGAGATCCTCTATGAGGAGCCCTTGGCTTCCAGCCTTCATGGCTCTCATCCATATGTACCTGGAAGCTTTGTCCACGTCGCTTAGAAACTGCTTGACCTTCTCCTCTTCAGGCTTGATGAGTTCCGGTTCGAGACGGGTTATCCTCGCATGCTTCTCTATCTCTCTCATTTCCTCTACTGTGAGTGGATTAGGCTCAGGGTTGGGTCCAAGCCTCATCAATAGATTCAGTTCCTGATTAAGGCTTGCTGTGATCTTCCTCATCCTCTCGACTCTACGCCTGCTCGCGTAGAGGTAGGCTATGTCGAATGTATCGTTGGCAGCCAGGATCACAGCTTTGCCAGCTGTCTTTCTTCCAGTTCTTCCTTTCCTCTGTATGTATCTGATCTCGCTCGGTATCGGCTCATAGAAGACGACTAGGTCAACGGCTGGAATGTCCAAGCCTTCTTCGGCTATACATGTTGCAACGAGAACGCTTGTGCCTCCATCTCGGAAGTCTCTCAGCATCTCAGCCTGCTCGTCTTGGCTCAATCCTGGATCGTCCTGCTTCGAGGCTTGACCGACAAACCTTTCGACCAAGAGCCGATCAGTCTCTCTGAGTTGGTTGACAAGATGGGATGCTGTGTCTCTGTACTGTGTGAAGACAAGCACCTTCGAGTTTGGATTCTGCTTAAGCTGGTTCTCAATCTCTTCCTTTAGAAGAGGCGTCTTCGGATGCTCTAGCTTCATGTTCTGGTTGAGAATCCTCTTGAGCTCGAAGTATTGTGGATCGTTTATTATCGTCTTGTAGCTTCTTTTCTCTTCGCTCTCCTTCTCCATTCTATCTAGGAAGGATGTGAGCGTGGGTATTCCTTGCGTCTCCAAGAGTTCCAGTGCATGAAATAGGGTTAGAGAAGCGGACTGCGCTACGATGGCGCTGTAGATTGGACCTCTCTCCTCCTCGATCGTCTCTTCTAGTTGGTATCTAAGCTCCTCCCCAGCCTCGAGGAGGTCTCTCCTAGTTACGAATTCAGGTCTCCTGCGGATGACCCCTATTCTATTAAGCCAATCCAATCGGTCGTTCAGCATGGATCGAATCGTCCGGCTGAGGTCTCTGTACACGCTCGGTAGATCGACATACTTCCATTCGACCTCGATCGGATTGATGTAGGGAACTACGTCTGGGTCCTCTTCTGATCTGTACTCGATCCCCTCGATGAATAGGGCTTCGCAGATCTCCCCTATCTTCTTCTTATCCGCGCCTGGGCTTGCTGTCATTCCAAGTATGATAGGCCATGATGCTTCCTCAACATACTTCTTCGCCACATCGGTGTACGCATACTCCTTCCTCGCTCTATGGCATTCATCGAAGACGAGGAAGCTGAAATTCCTCAATGAGAGGATTCCACTCTCAAGGTCGTTCTTAACGACTTGAGGCGTCGCAAATATGATTCGAGCCTTCCCTTCCCAGATCTGCTTCCTATATGCGGAAGGCGTCTTCCCAGTCAATGCCACAGCATCTTCATCCGAAAGCTGCAAAATGCTCATGTAGGTCTCTCGATGCTGCAGTACGAGAGGCCTCGTAGGAGCCATAACCAAGACTCGCATCTGCTTATAGTTGTAGAGGAAATAGGCTGCCGCCAATGCTGAGATTATCGTCTTGCCCAAAGCGGTTGGCAGAACTATAAGCGTATTCTTCTTGCAAGCCTTCTCTGCTATGGCTTGCTGATATAGTCTAGCCTCAACCTTGTTAGGCCAAACTAAGGGAGCTTTAACATATCCTTGCTCGATGTACCTTTCAAGCGACATCAGATAGTTCAGCCGACTAAATCTCAATTATCTCGGGTTCACGTTCTTCCTTCTTGACAGGCTTCGGGCTTAGGCTGTCTATGCTCTTAAGTAGAGAGGTAAGCCTCTCGTCTTCCATCAGCTTCTTGTACTCAGCCAACTCAATAGAGGACCTTAGGAGAACACCTCTCTTCCTAGTAGGCCTACCAGCTTCGTCCGCTGGATTCAGCTCAACAGCCAACCTAGCCGGACTACCCTTGAAGGGAGGCATCTTAAGCACAAAAACTCCTGGAACAGAGGTAGGCTTCCTCTCCCAATCCTTACCTGACTTAAGGAAGTCAGCCAGCTTAGCCTCCAAACTCGAACACCAATCTGATAATTGCCATGTGAGCTCAAAAGCCTTTGTCTCAGCTGAAAACGAATCTGTGGGCTGTAGCATAGGAGACCCACTGCTTAGGTTCCCGCCGCGTAAATGATGGTACTCCGCTTCTTCGCTCACCTTGCACTCTATCTGGAGCGAACGCAGTGAGCCGCGAAGCCCCTGTTATCGGAAGTGGTAGAAATATCCTTTCGAACAGGTAACAAATCACAAAAGTAGAAACGGTTGTCTCGCAGAACGACATCCCCCGTTGTGTACAATATCCTTTCCCGGAATATCGGTCCGTCATATACAAATGAATGAAATTCTCCATTCTCACCGCAAGGATCAGCGGTATCAGGAAGTTCAGATAGAAATCGCTCATCATAGACCCTACCCGCAAATCTTTTGTCGAGGACATTTGAGTCAACGCAGGTGATGACCGCTTTGAAGCCCAAATCCATGAATGTTTGAGCAAGTTCGCTTGTATCCCTTTTCCATATAGGGAAGATCCCCTTCATCCCTATCTTAGATAGATTGTCCTCTCGGTATTTTCTTACATCTTCCAAGAAGACATCCCCAAAAACTACGGAGGAGACACCAGCTGCTAGATATTTTGCAAGGACCTCCAGCATTCTAGATCCATATTCTTCGTTAGAAGCGTTACGTGAAATGAACACTTTCTCAAGAGAATAACCCATGGATTCCGCCTGCTGCTCAAGCAAAATCCGCCGTACACCATGCATGCTGATTCTATCATAATCTTCCGTCACTGTTGTCAGCAGGGCAAGTATTTCATATCTGTCGTTCTTTTGAATTTCATATAGTGCAAGAGCGCTATCCTTACCTCCACTCCATGAGACCAGGATTCTTTCTCTCACAACTATCAATGCTCACGCTCTCGGTCGTCCTTGAGTCCCTCTCTTGCGTTGGCCGACCAGCCTTTAGCTCTCCCTGCGCCTCTATTGAGGTTTGCACAAGATTTCCTTGACTTTCAAGTTGAAGAGGCTGTGAACGTTTGAAGGTCTTACTACTATGGCTGTGTCGCATCCTCTACTGGTCCCAGCAACCGCAATTGCATCTTCATCCGTCCTTATGAGACCCGCATCCGCGGCCATCAACGATATCTCGCATGCCACTTTCATCCCTTCACCGAAGATCCTGAGAACATTCGCCATGATCTCGTCGATCTGCATCGTATTGAACTTCTTTCTCACAGCGCGACCTGCGCCGCCGAAAGCATGAGTAGCTGTAAGTATCTTCCCTCCATACTTCATGATCTCCCGCCGATTCTCCTCAGTGAGTTCTTGCGTATTCGAGCTCTTGAAGCCAGTCACATGGGTGACAACGACCAAGTTATATCCTTTAAAGAGCTTCGCTGCCTTAACCCCTGTTTCACCTCGTGTAGACGCGACAACTATGCTCTTGATCTTCGCTTCCTCAGCCCTCTCCTTCGCTATCTTCAAAACCTCATCCGTATTTTTCTCTCCAACCTCAGAGAAGTATACTATCTTCGATGCTCTAAGCGGCAATAGATTTCCCTCCAATAATTGAAGGTGATAACTATGTTTCAACTCAATTTTAAGCTTAGGATTTATGAGACATATCTTCGCTGGGAATTGCGAATGTGGCTAGATCTCCTTCCGCCTCGTTGCTGACAGAAGATTCGGCGATGGACATTCTTTTTCCCGAGATCATCTTGATGGTGGGGCTGGCCGGATTTGAACCGGCGATCACGTGGGTTCTCGAAAGGTCTGTTTCCCAAGCCACGTAGCTTGTCTCGGCTTAGTAATTACCCGTGTAGACCATATTTGCCGCATACTTCTGTTAGCTTCCAGCCTACTAACTCAGTATGCTCTAGCCCACAGCCCCCCACTAGGCAAAGTGGATAAGCCCATAGAAATTTAAGTCTTCTCTGGTGTACCGCTGGAAGAGAAGCCCCGCTGAGGCGGTTTCCTTCTACTGCTCTCGAGCGAGAATTCTCGAGAGTTCTCTAACCGAGCTGTCTTTACGCCTTACGTTGGATTCCTAGTGTCTCAAGGCTTCAATTATTCTTCGTCTTCTAAGATCCTTCGCGAAGGCGAACACCGCGAAGACCGATGTGACTAGCAATAGTTGCACCGCCATATCTGAGAATTCGGGAATCGGAGTCCCTTGATAGGGTCCTTCCTGCGTGGCGAGGTAGCTCGCGCGTATTGCATCACCCCATTGAATCTTCGTCAATCCCAAGCCTGTGCCTGTAGTCACCTTCAGCCATAACCTCTTTCCCTGATCTACATCTACTTTTGCGGAGAAAGATTTCTCGACACTCGTCTCAGTTGGCTTGGCGTAGATGCTCTCTGTATATATCGTCTGCTTCCCCTTGATTCGGTCATACCATCCCACATAGAATGTAACAATGGTATCCTTGGTTGCTGCGTAGTATAGCTTCAAAGTGAACTCTGTGTAGGTGAATGATGAGCTCAAAGGTCTGGTTATGAACTCTGCCGTCTGCATCTCTATTGGGCTGAGGCCTGAGGGTTTGACTGTATCCATTATGTAGCGGTCGCCTTCCATATCCTGATGGAAGTAGTGCGGCGTCAGATTTCCCTGCGCTTTAGCGGGCGTGTTCAGTCCCGCCAAACACACAATCAATGCTACGATTCCAAGAATCATTCTAGTTCTCAACTTCCCACCTCAATTCTACTGCATTTAGTATAAGCGGAGATTCTATTGATAAGTCCACCGATTCGATTCAGCGGTCAATGCTTGAAATGCCTCAATCCTGTGAAGATCATCGCCATGTCATGCTCATCAGCTGCCCTTACGACTTCACCATCCCTTATGGAGCCTCCGGGCTGTATAACCGATCTCACGCCCGAGCTCGCAACCAAGTCGATCGAGTCTCTGAAGGGTATAAAAGCGTCAGAAGCCATTGAAACCCCTTTGATATCAAGTCCTGCCTCCCTAGCCTTTTGCAGAGCTATCTTACAGGAGTCGACTCGACTCATTTGGCCTGCTCCTACGCCTATCAGTTGAGTAGAGGTTGAAAGCACTATCGCATTCGACTTCACATGCTTCACAAACTTCCAACCGAAGATCAACGCACGAGTCTCTTCTTCAGAAGGCTTCCTCCTCGTCGGAATAGAAAGCTTGTCCTCGTCGATCAGAATCTCATCCAAATCTTGGTACACCATCCCGCCTAGAATGCTTCTGAAAGACTTCGAGGCCAAACTTCTATCTTCAGCTTCTATTAGCACTGTAATGTCAAGTATTCTGCGATTCTCTTTCTTGGAGAGAGTTTCTAGAGCCTCTGCACTGTATCCAGGCGCCAAGATGACTTCTATGAATTGCTGCGACATGGCTTCAGCTGTCTTTTGATCAACCTCTCGGCTGAAGGCGTAGATCCCCCCAAATGCTGAGGTAGGGTCCGTCGCCACAGCTTTCCTATAAGATTCGGCGAGAGTCCTTCCGATCGCTCCGCCACATGGGTTAGTATGTTTAATGATAACTGTCGCAAAATCGTCTTTCAATTCTCGGATCAATGCGTACGCAGCATCAGCATCCAAGATATTCGTGTAACTGAGACTCTTCTTACCCGCGAGCTGCTTCGCCTCAGCTATGCATATCCGTAATGTCGGATCCTTGTAGACCGCGGCTCGCTGATGAGGATTCTCACCATAACGCAAGTCCTGAACCTTGACGAAGCCTAAGCTAATTTCCTGGGGGAACTCTGAGAGTTGTTTGGATTCAGAGACCTTACCAAATCTATTGAAGAAGCCAGCAATAGCCAAATCGTAGTGAGCAGTTCTTACGAAAGCTTTCTTCATCAAAATGAATCTCGTCTCGTCTGACAATACGCCTCTTGTCGCTTTCAACTCGTCGATGATCTTAGGGTAGTCAGAAGGATCAACTACGACCGCGACATCATTATAGTTCTTGGCTGCAGATCGAATCAGCGTCGAGCCACCGATATCGATCATCTCAATGACTTCTTCTATCTGCACGCCATGTCTCGTTATGATTTCTTCAAAGGGATATAGGTTGACGGCGACGAGGTCTATCGGCTTGATTCCCTGTTTTGAAACTGAGTCTTCATCTTCTCTTCTGCCTCTCCTAAAGAGGATGCCTCCATGAATCTTGGGATGTAGAGTCTTAACTCTGCCCTGCAAGATTTCAGGGAAGCCTGTGTATTCTGCAACTTCTTTAACCTTAATGCTTTCTTGGGAGAGTAGCCTCGCGGTCCCTCCTGTGGAAAGCAGTTCGACCCCAAACGATTGAAGCTCCCTAGCAAATTCAACTATCCCCGTTTTATCGTGGACGCTCAGAAGTGCGAGATGTATGGACCTTTCGGACATCGCTCAAAGACGCCTCCAGATATGTCAACTAATCTGGAAGCTGTCGCGGTTTTAGTTTTTCTGTACTGATTGCGTAATGGGAACCAATGTTTTCTACACGTTCATGTCAACCGGTCGCACTGAATTTTGTCTCTTTTTGTCAACAATAGCTTTTAAGAGAAATCTCCGATAGGGGGACCCATGAGAGGAAGAAAGCTCTCTGAAGGAAAAACGAAGATAGTCTTCGCTACAGACAATCCTGATGAAGTTGCACTGTTCTTTAAGGATGATATAACAGCTGGAGACGGAAAGAAGCATGATATTCTGGTTGGGAAGGGAAGAATCAATGCCACCGTCTCAGCTAAACTCTTTCAAGTGCTCGAAAGTAGTGGAGTAAGAACGCATTTCGTAAAGCAACTCTCACCCATCGAGCTCTTGACGAAGAAGTTGAAGATGATCCCTCTGGAGGTCGTTTGTAGAATTCTCGCAGCAGGCCATATGGTCGGGCTTGGAAAGTATTTCCAGTATCGCCAAAGGCTGAGCCTTCCGGTGGTGGAGTTCTACCTGAAAGACGACGCCCTCCACGATCCTTTCCTCAACAGCTATCACGTTCGAGCGTTGGGTCTAGCGAAAAGTGAAGAGATCACTCAGATGGAGGCTTCGACGCTGAGGGCTGCAGAAGTTCTGGAGAAGTTCTTTGACGAACGGAAGATGCTCCTCGCCGACTTCAAACTTGAGTTTGGCCGAGATACCTCTGAGGAACTCCTCGTAGGAGATGAATTGAGCGTAGATTCTATGCGCCTTTGGGATAAGGAGACCTACGAGATACTCGATAAAGACAGGTTCAGGAAGGACCTGCCGAAAGTCTTCGAACTCGCGTATCTAGAGCCTTACAAGCGAATATGCGGTGGAGAGAATGTATCTAGTTGAAATTGTAATAGAGAATAAGCCTCGCGCTAGAGATCCTGAAGGGGAGACCATCAAGAAAGATCTCATGTACAAAAGCGGCTACGATTGTGTGAAGGAGGTTAGAACCGGCAAACTGCTTAGAGTCAAGATAGAGGCTGAAGACGAGGAGGATGCAAGGCAGAAAGTCTTCAAGATGTGCAACGACCTCAGAATCTTCAATCCGGTAGCTCACTCCTGCAAGATAGAGATTAGGGGTAAGGCATGAAAGTCGCGGTGGTCCAATTCCCAGGAAGCAACTGCGACTATGACGCTGTCCATGTCCTAAAAGACATCATCAAGGTTGACACTAAATTAGTCTGGCATAAAGAATTCGACAACTCTGACTACGATGCTGTAATCCTTCCAGGCGGATTCAGCTACGGCGACCATCTTAGAGCAGGTGTAATCGCTGCGTACTCTCCTGCAATGAAGAGAGTTAAAGAAATGGCTGAGGAAGGTAAGCCGGTTCTAGGGATCTGCAACGGATTCCAGATTCTCGTTGAATCCGGCCTTCTGCCTGGAGCGCTTCTCCGCAACTCATGTCTAAAGTTCGTCTGCAAATGGGTAACCATGCGAGTTGAATCAACGAGTTCAGCCTTCACCAACAAGTATAGGAAAGGAAGCACTGTCAGAATGCCGGTAGCTCACAATGAAGGCCGATACTTTGCTGAAGACGACGTAATGAAAGGGTTACGCGACAAGGATCAGATAGTTCTAAGATATGTTGGCGAGAACCCGAACGGGTCTCTGGACGATATCGCTGGGATCTGTAACGCTGAAAGGAATGTCGTAGGACTGATGCCGCATCCGGAGAGGGCTAGCGAAAAGATTCTCGGTGGAGAAGATGGGAGAGCAATGTTCGAGTCGATGTTGGAGAGGGTCGAATGACAAAGGCAGAGCTTGAATTGAGCCTAACCAAGGAAGAGATGGAGTACGCCAGGAAATTCCTTAAGCGAGAACCGAACCCTCTAGAATGGGCGATGATAGATGCAGAGTGGAGTGAACACTGCAGCTATAAGTCGTCGAAGCCCCTGTTGAAGCTTCTCCCTACGAAAGGAAGGCGAGTTCTCCTTGGACCTGGATACGATTCAGGCGTCATAGACATCGGAGACGGCTACGTCGCAACGGCCCATATAGAAAGCCACAATCACCCGAGCGCTATAGATCCGTATGGAGGCTCTGGTACAGGCATCGGCGGCGTAATCAGAGACATCCTCTGTATGGGGACAAGACCGATAGCCCTACTCGACTCCTTAAGATTCGGTTCTATTGAAGAGAGCGAACATTCTAGGTGGCTTTTCAAGTATGTAGTTCGAGGGATCGCGGATTATGG
>Ga0315312_1001653_pt1 | contig 16817 bp, 13 predicted proteins | sample TDP7_MG_FD_203629 | JGI IMG/M metagenome (GOLD analysis project Ga0315312, IMG submission 203629) | Freshwater sediment microbial communities from Lake Towuti, South Sulawesi, Indonesia - TDP7 | ecosystem: Environmental > Aquatic > Freshwater > Lake > Sediment | place: Indonesia: South Sulawesi... | reverse complement strand
CAACTATGCACAGTACATCGGTTATGCTGGATTCAAGAATCAAAGTTGTTGAGCACTTCTCGCTTACCCCGAGCCGCTGCGCAATAGCGATGACAACTACGGAGCTACTTCCGCCTAGAATGCTTCCCAGGAGGGCGCCCTCAAGAAGCTGCAACCCCATGAAATATGTAGCGAATAAGGTTACAGCCACAACGTTGATGATAAAGCCAAGAACAGCCAGGATAATGGCTCTCGGGAACTGAGCCACAACCTTATGGACACTCATGCTGAGTCCTCCATCAAAAAGTATGATAACTAGGGCGAGGATAGCTAGGGAAGGTGTGAAGGGCGCTATATCCTCAACCTTTATCAGGCCTAGAACTGGGCCGACAGCCACGCCTAGCATAACTAGGAATAACATGTCCGGAATGCCTGTTCTCCTGAAAAGATAGCTACTGGCCGCCCCAATTACTATTATAATAGTAGCTACGAAGAACACTAGAGCGGCCTCAGGCAACTCAGGACTCACCTATAAGAGTTCTAAAATAGATCCTTCTCAACCTTAAGCCGTTTGTGCCATAATGATACGTGACCAATATTGCTTGGCGTAAATCTATAATGGTTGCGGTAATCAAGGACATTATCTGCCTCTCTTATTGACTCAAGTCTTGGAGATGCAGCGACGAGAAGTGAAGATTAGACTAGAACTAGGGCTTTGCTTCTCAATGACGTTGCTACTCTTGCCGTCGGTCTTATCGTTTCAGTTTTCGTGATGCAAAGCTGGATAGCTCGTAAACGTGGAGGATGAATGGAAGGGATGCAACCGTGTATGGTTCGACTGGCCGCTGACAAGAGTTCACGGTTTAGGCGCGCGCTACTCCCTTTACATCTACACCTTATTTTGAGCGACGCCTTCTTTTCATTTTTGTTTAACCGTAATATCTTTTCAATACTCTAACAGCATTTAGGGTAATCCATTTGCTTGGTTTACCTTTCTGTTCGATATTTACTTGAAAGCATCCGTTGAAAGCACTTTCCAATTTCCATTTGCCCTGATCGTCTTGCTTCGAGATGACCAAATCCACGGCTTCTTGCATTTGTTTGTCTCTGTAACCCAGCTTTCTCAATATTCCTAAAATTTCTAAGGCATCAGTGTTCCACATTAGGGGAAAGCCCAATTGTACCAGCCAAGTTCAGACACCTGACTCAGATCGTGGCTTCTCTTATGAAGCCTCTTTCAACACAGATTTCCAATCATTCATGTTTCTTCACCTTGCCTTCAACACTCTCAACAACCCTCAAGGGGCGAGATGACTGCTCATGACTTTGGCTTCTTCAAGACCTATCGGCCCTTAAGCTCAGGCTTCTGCTGCTGGTTCTTTTCTCCTGAGCCCGAGGCCGCGGATTCTAAGTTTTGCTGTCAAGATTTTTTCTGTGGCAAACAGTCTTGCTGCAACGTATAGGAGTATGACTGTGAAGAGGGCTACGTAGAGGACGCCGAATGTTGCTAGCAAATATTCTCCAGTGAAAGCAGCTTTCGCGGCTAGCATCGGGTAGGTGTAAGGAATGGCGTATGCGACTATCTTCAGTGCCAAGGGCAGTGTGTTGATGTCGCTGAACATCGCTAGTAACATTGGGAACATGATTATGATGTACAAGTAGCTGATATACGATTGCGCGCTTCTCACGTCTTCTGTGAAAGCTGAGATGATGACTGCCAAGGCTAAAGCTGACAGGATGGCTACGAAGAGCGAAGCGCCTAAAAGGATATATGATAAGAGTGAAGGCGCGAGACCTAGTGTTTGAAGGTCGACTGTTACTTGACTGCTGAAGCTTGTGGTGAGCGATGTCATATAGTAGTTGAAGCCGACCATGTAGGCTACTGCGCTAACGGCTGCGACGACGATTGAGCCGGTCATCTTCCCTAGCAGAATCGTGAATCTGTCTATGGGGAGGCTCAGTAATGTCTCCAAAGTCTTCTCTTCTTTCTCAGATGCAACTGAAGTGGCTGCGATCTGCATGGCGAACATTAGCAATATACTAACTGTGACTGGCAGGACAAAAACCTGAGAGGACATTACTTGTAGCAACGCTCTCGGGTCAATCTTTCTAGGTTGTCCTTTCACTATAGATCCTGCTTCGGTCTTGAAGAGGTTAGGAGCAAGATATCTGTTGTATTGCGCTAGAAGCTGGCTGATGATAGAAGATGTTGCGCCTTCGGTTAGTCCTTTCCCTGAATAGATGCTGTAGGTTTCTATTGTTGCCTGTTTGTGGCTTGAGATATTGGCGCTGAAACCTTCCGGTATTACTATTAGGTCGGTGGCTTTCGGATTTGTTTGCAGTTGAGCGACTGCTTCATTCAAGTTTGTTGCAGTTATGTTTATGATAACAACATTGCGAATGCTTGAGAGATATCGTGTCAGGTTCTTAGACCATTCGCCTTGATCAAAGTCTGCAACGCCTACAGTTATCGTTTGAAGGCTTTGTTCAGCAGATTCTATGGAAGTTCCTATGACCATTCCTAATAGGGGAAACATTACGAGTGGCAGAATAATCATGCCGATCAGTATCTTCGGGTCGCGGAGAAGTTCCTTCAGTTCTTTTGAGACTACGTTTCTTATTCCTTTAAGCAAAGCCGACCACCTTTGCGAAGCCCTCTTCCAGGTTTGCCACGTCAAGCTTATTCTTTAACTCTTCAGGGCTGCCTTCAGCCACCATTCGCCCCTTGTTGATCAAAGCCACGCGATCGCAGAGGTACTCAACTTCCAACATGTTGTGGCTTGACAGCAAAACTGTCACGCCATGTTGCTCAACAAACCGTTTGATTACACCTCTAACATGGAAGGAGTGGATAACGTCTAGACCGCTCGTCGGATCGTCTAGAATTGCCAATTTGGGCTTCGTCATCAATGCTCTCGCTACTAGCAAACGCCTCTTCATCCCTTTACTGTAGGTTCTTGCTTTGTCTCTCAAACGGTCGCCTAGACCTGAGATTTCAGCTGCGTCTCGAACCATTTTCTCTAGCTCAAAATGGTTCTCTGCTCTGAACTTCCCCATGAACCGTAAATACTCATAGCCCGAAAGATTCTTGTAGGCGCCTGCTTCCTCAGGCAGATAGGTTATCAACTTTCGAACTTCAGCTGCATCCATAACCGCATCGTGGCCAAAGACATTCAGCCCGCCAGAAGTTGGCAATATCAATGTTGCAGCAATCCGTATCGTTGTGGTCTTTCCAGCGCCGTTCGGCCCTATGAGACCGTAGATCTCCCTTTCTTTCACTTGAAAACTCAAACGGTCTAAGGCGCGTATTTCGCCGAACTGCTTCACAAGGTCTTTAGCCTCTACAGCGTATTCCATCGACCAATCACGGTAGCGGATTCAAACATTGTAGAGTTTCTTAAGCTTTCCTAGTGACAGCGGCAGAATCTTGAAAAAAGCAGTTTGAAGATAGCTATAGCTGCTTTGCAGAGTTACTCTGCTGTAGCTCCTCCATCGACGACTAACGCAGATCCTGTGACGAATGATGATTCCTCGGATGCCAAGTAGAGCGCTGCGGAAGCGACGTCCTCAGGTTCTCCTATCCTGCCTATGAGGACTTTCCTCGCCTCCTCTGGGTCCTCTTGTTTCTCTAACCAGTGTTCGGCGAGCGGCGTATTGATTAAGCCAGGGCATATGGCATTGACTCGAATCTTATGCTTAGCATGATCGAGGGCCATAGCTTTGGTCAGCAGCAAGACGCCGCCTTTCGAAGCATTGTAAACGGCATTTCTCTTGAAGCCTACGATTCCGCCGACTGATGATGTGTTGATGATTACTCCTCCTCCACCCTTTATCATCTCAGGAACCGCATACTTGGAACAGAGGAAAACGCCTCTCAAATTCACGTTCATAATCTTGTCATACTCTTCAAGAGTCGTCTCCAAGATCGTCCCGACGATATTTATTCCCGCGTTGTTGAATAGAATATCAATTCTCCCATAGTGGCGAATCGTGTTGTCGACCATTTTCTTTACATCGTCAACCTGCGAGACATCTGTTCGGACAAATATGGCGTCTCCTCCTTCACTCTTGATCTTTTGGACTGTACCTCTGCCGCCTTCCTCATCTACTTCAGCGACCACAACCCTCGCTCCTTCCTTAGCGAACAGGATCGCTGTGGCTCGGCCTATGCCTGATCCGGCGCCCGTCACTATTGCGACCTTTCTTTTCAGCTTCATATAATCACCTCATCGCTTTATTCGATTATTTCCCAGTCCGACTGGTATTTATTCAGTTGTTCGATCGTATAGTCATCGAGAGGGTGCTCCCTTTGCGGAATCTCTACGTGCTTCTTCTCGCCAAAGAGTTCTGTCGAGAAGTACCTTTGACCTGTATCATTCACCATGGTGACGATTGTTCGAGATTCCGGATGCTTCTGAGCGACCTTCATGGCGGCTATCACATTGCAACCTGAAGAGATTCCGCAGAAGATCCCTTCTTCCCGAGAGAGTCTTTTCGCCATCTCGATCGATTCGTTAGAGCTTGTTGTGACTATTCCTTTAATGTGACTTAAATCGAGGTTTCGAGGAACGAAACCATCTCCAATTCCCTCGATCTCATGCGTTCCCCAGCGGCGGTGACTTAATATCGGTGCTTCTGAGGGTTCAACTGCATACAATGCAACGTCTCTGTTCTTTTCTTTCAAGAAACGTCCCACTCCCGTAAGAGTACCTCCAGTACCCTGCGACGCCAAGAAGCAATCAACACGCCCCTCAGTCTGCTCCCAAATCTCGGGACCGGTTGTTTTGTAATGAGCAGCCACGTTGTCTGGGTTGCTGAACTGCCCTGGCTCCCAGTACTTTCCAGGGTTTGCTCTTTTCAGCTCCGCTATCTTCTCTAAGCAAAGGTCAACATCGCTTTCCGCTCCAGGGGTCGTAATGACTTCGGCTCCATAGGCACGAATCGTCTTCTGGCGTTCTCGGCTCATTCCTGATGGCATAACTATTGTCACTTTATAGCTGAGGGTGGTGCCGACGAATGCGCAAGATATGCCCGCGTTGCCGGTTGAGGCTTCGAGAATCTCCATTCCAGGTCTTAGATCGCCTCGCTGAATAGCTTTCTTTATCATTTCATAGTATATGCGGTCTTTGAGGCTGCCTGTGGGATTCAAGTACTCAAGCTTTACTAGAATCCTAGCTTTGATTCCCTCAGAGCTCGGAATCCTCCTGAGATTGACAAGAGGCGTCCTGCCTATGGTTTGGAATATATCATCAGCAACCGTACTGACTCTATTCCATTCAATTCTCATGACTTATTCACTCGTTTGGCATACAGACTCTCAAGGATAAGACAGAGTTAACCTGAGGTTGCATATTCTTTGAGCCTCTCCTCGAAGACCGACCTCGGCGGGAACCCCATCGAGGACGCATAGGTGTTGAAAGCCACTAGATCTCTTCCTTTCCTCTCAGCAAGCTGCTGCATCTCTGCCACAATTTCTCCTATGATTGCGTATGTGCTGGCGTAGCCAGGTCCGTTCCCTTGATGGGCTGGGAAGACTTGGTGATAGATCAGACTTTTGCTCAAGTCAGTTTCGGCATGCGCCCAATCAATGAATTCGATTAGCTTCTGCTTGCCTGAGTTGATTCTTGCGTCTCCTACGACGCGGAGGAATCTAATTATACGCCACATCTGCGTATAGAATTCATACTCCTCGATAAGTTGTTCAAGTCCACCGAACCTAGCCGCTAGCGTTATGAAGGGCTTCTCGATCGGAGACGCCGTCCTCACTTGTAGGTCTTTTAGGTACTTCAGGAAATCGGCTTCGCGTTGAAAGGAGATTCCCTCCGAAATCGCGCTGCCAGCCATTGAAGGGAGCAACTCGACGAGACTGGGTTTAGCAGCGTAATGATATGCGGAGTTGGACGAGTGCACGCAGTGTCCGTACTCCTCATGGACGAGAAGGTTGAGGAGTTCGCCTGGAACAGACATCGGCGCCCTTCTCGGATCTACGGTGGCGAGGAATAGCTGGAATGGCTTTTCCGTAAGAAAATCAAGGGAATACGCTGCTCCGGTCGGTAGCATACCTGACAAGTAGTTGGGGGTCTCAATAACCTTGGTCTTGTAACGCGGGTTGACATGCACTATGAACCTGTCGACAAGCTTGACGGTTAATCTCCGAATCGCCTTTATGAAGGGCAGAATCTTTGTGGGCTTAAGGCCTCGCTTTCTATTAAGCTCTGAAGCTACAACCTCAGCTCTATCTTCCAAGTGGAGCTTCTGAGCTAAGCTTGATGTGAGCCTCTTGAAATTCGGAAGCTCTCTCGTCAGCATCTCGATGCCTTTCGATTCAAGCTCGCTAGAGCTTTCCTTGTAGTCGAAGAGATTGGTGAGCGTGCTTGCAAGGTTCTCTTGCCTGCCGAGTTCGCATCCATCTCTACTGCAGATCTCCATGATCTCTTTGAAACCTGCATTCTTGAAGCTTTCAATTCCAAAACTGTTCGAGTACTCACTCACCGATGCCAAGAGTTCTCCGAGCGCAGCATGGAGCGCTCTTGAGAGAGAGGCTTTTCTTACGGAGTGTATGATCTCTTTCAAGCCACGGCATCTTATTGAGGTTAGTATTCTGATCCCTGTAGGGCAAGGCTTCTTCGATATGGTTACGCTATAGACTTTCAGCGCCTTTGCAGCATCTTGAGCCAGTGAAATCATGTGCCTTGATCTGACGCCTTCTTTTATCATGTGTGTGAAGAAAGCATCTAGAGCCATGTCGGGAACTATCTGAGCCTCTCCCAAGAAGTTGTAGGTCTTGATCGAAGACAGGAACTTCCTTTCAACTTGGCTCTCTGAGCGTCCGATAGCTTCTTCTATTCTGGTCTCCAATTTCCTAATTCGCTCAGCATCAGGGACCATAAGGTGACCTGCGTAATCGGTAAGACCTGCGCTGAAGGCGCTGGACGGCGAGAGATCCTTCCAGATCTCAAACGCCTCCTTCTCCGTCTGACTAATAGACTTCATCGCGAAATCGTCACCATACCTAAAACATCTCTATGATGATTTCCGTTTCTTCCCTGCGAACTTTCTCTCTAAGAAACCAAGGATAATAGAGACATATCGACTTTTTGGCTCGTCTCTAAAAGATGATGCGTAAGTGATAGAGTTCGGCCACGGTCTGATCGAGACATGATTCTACAAGCTTCGCGCCAAATCGATAGACTTTGTTCTCTCGTATAGCGGTCAAAGCTTCCTTCCCAGAAGGTAGACAATGACAGCCCCGAAAACTAGGCAGTCAGCCAAGATTTCAATCCCGTGCACTGTTCTTAGCACAATGGGTAATGTCTCATCTATAAGGAGAGGGCCGAAAGCGCCTATGATGTATAGAATCGAAACTACGGCAGCGTATAACGCCCTTCTTCTAATCTTCAGAGCAACAAGCAGAGGCAGCAACGCAAGGACGTAGAGGAAACCGCGTAGCAACTCTAAGGGAACCATAACTTCAAAGCTTGGGATCCTGAGCCCTAGACCGTAAGAGTCTGTGTAATACGGAAGAACTATTGGGCTGATCAATCCGCCGAAGGTAAAATAGATTGGAAAGTAGATGACGGAGCATAATGCTATCCGCAAAACCCATGAATACCACGGCCGTCGACCGAAGTAGTCTCGCATCTCAGTCGTCAGACTACTCAGAGGTCCTCTAGGGATGAATAGTATGCCTGCAAAAAAGGCTTGGATAAATGTAATCAACAGCGCCATCACTGTTGCAGCGAAGAACAGGGAGATTGTAGGTATCACTGTCGTAAAGAAGTAGCCTTCCAGAAGATTGCTGAAAATCTCTATTATGAATAGAGCAAGCCATGCTATGGCAATGCGAACGCTTAACCGGAACAGAACCTGCAAGAATACGTAACCGAGAACGGTGGCAAAGAGCAGCCCGGCTACGAAACTAGAGACTGCAAATCCAAAAGAGACCGCTCCTCGACCCGCATAAATATAGATGGTCTCGACGACACCATAAACCACAGCGAAGACGGTTATTCTGAGGAGCAAACTCTTGGAGATCAGTTCTGAACGGCCGATCCTAAAGCTGCACATTCCCTAGAGATCACCCAGTAGCGCTGTTCAGAATTGAGAGATCTGGAAAGTATATTAAACCATTCTTTCTCACTCGTAATGTGTTGAGCGAGATGCCTCACTTCATCGATCTCTTCTCAGGCCAGATTGAGCGAAACTGGATGATAAAGGAACTTCTCGGCAACAGGTGGATCGGGCCCGAGTGGCTGAAAGAGAAGTTTGCGTCTCAAATAGCAAAGAACTGGACGAAGATGGAGAAGGGTTTCTCGACGAACGCTGAGGTATTGGCGGTTGATGGAAGCGAAGCCACACGTACCTACAGTAACCGCGCAATACTATACATCGTTAGGGCTCTAGGCCTATGCGGCCCTGAAAGGTTCCGTGATCTAGAGAGCAATTGCATCCAAACTCGCTCAGGTCAAGAAGCAAAGACTTATGTGAACAGGAGAAGGGAGAGACTCGAGCTTGAGGTTGCTAGGAAGGCAATCGAAGCTCTCAACCTGGAAGATGGCTCCGTCGTTCTCCTCGATGGATCGCTATACGGGAAGGCAGCTCATCTGCCGAAAGACTCGCCCATTTCTGAAGGCGCAGCCTTGGCTCTAGAATTTTTTGAGAGCTACTGGAAGCTTCTTGAAGCATGTAGAGAGAGGAAGCTGCTTTTGCTTGGGGTGAGCAAGGACAGCAACACAAGCTTCCTGAGAGACTATCTTCTAAGCCAGATATTTCAGGAAGAACTCAAGGAAATGAGCGGACTACCTGCTGGTGAGCTTCTAGCGATGTCTTCATTCTTCAATAGAGATATTCTCGGAAGGCAGTTTTCGAGGAGAGGTGAAGCTGTGGAGAGATGGAAGCAGCGGTTCGGCGATCACTCATCGCGAATGGAAGATCTGATAGACGAAGCATTCTTGGCGAGACCTGACTACCAATTGATAGAGTGCTTCAGAAGGGAGGGAAAAATTGACTGTCCGGGGCGCTCGATGGTGATAGAGTGTCAACTGCACAGGCGGTGGGCGAGAACAATCAAGCAGATAGAGAGAAGCCCGGAAAACTTCCTCAAGACGTATTTCTCGAACTCCCTCCAAGAGAATTCAGGCGACCCCACTTTCCCTGAGAGAGCCCTCAAGACTCTTCAGAGGCTGGTTGACTTTCCTTCAATCGCTTCTTTCCATGTCCTCCTCGACGAAAGGGATACACCGATGAGAGTGGATACACCTATCTGGACCTTCGGGATGAGCCGTCGTTTGATCGATGTTGAAAGGTCGAGCCCTCTTGAGGTAGATGTTGAGCCTATCTGGAAGATTCTGGAAAGCGGCTACGCAGGTTTGAGAAACTATAACGTATGGTTAACAGAGGTTGATGAGGAAGTTAGGCTGCGGAGAGATGTGGTTGACATGTATGAGTCGATGTTGAGTAAGAGGTTGGGGCTGCCGCCTTTGATTCATAGTAGGGGGTATAGACGTGTCAAGTATCCGTGAGAATGAAAGTTATGCTGGACTTATTGTTGGAGAAGCAACCTCCAACGAGTTCTACTTCGCCTCGCGAACTGAGGAGTATCCTCCGAAGTGGGAGTATATCGTCGTCAAGTCGCAGGAGATCGTTGACGGTGAACCTCGAGATGTTGATGTGCTTGCTCAAGTTGAGAGGATCACGTCTTCAAGTCAGGTTCTTAGCAAGGATGTTGATCTAGAAGCTCTTGAGAAGATCAAGTATGCTAGGATGGAGGATGTCAAGACTTGGGGGAAAGCCAGAATACTCGGCTTCCTACTTGAAGAAGAAGGCGCGACGAAGATCCTTCTCCCTAGGAGGGCTGTCGTTCCGGGGCATCCTATCTACGTGGCGCCGAAGGAGCTTCTGACGAAGTTCTACTCCTATCCCTCTGACGAGGGGCTTTACGTCGGCAATCTAATCACTAGGTGTGATGTACCGGTATATCTTTCGTTGAAGGGCTTCAGGCGGCATGTCGCGATAATAGCTCAGACGGGTGCTGGGAAGAGTTACTGTGCTGGCGTCTTGATCGAGGAGCTGCTCAGGAAGGGTGCGTCGGTCGTCGTGATCGACCCGCATGCCGATTACGTGCTGCTGCACTTGAATAAGGATAAGAGCAGACACGACTTGACGGAGCATATTACAGTCTTCAGAAACCCTTCAAGCACAGGGCGTTACGCAGATAAGGAGTTGGGAAACGTTAAGCCTTACGAGATCGCTTTCTCAGACCTCAATCTCGACGAGATATGCGATATTGCAGGGATAAGAGAGACCTACAGCAACATCAAGGAAGCAGTGAGAGTAGCCCTAGACCACCTAAAAGATACTCACTACTCACCAGCAGATCTTCTCAAAACGCTTGAGAGGATGAGTGAATTCGAGGAAGCTAGAGAAGAGAAGGGCCTTGTGAGTTGGGCAACATCAGCGCAGAAGTACATCCGCCGGCTAGGCCGGCTTAAGGTCTTCGGCATCTCCACGACACCGATCGAGGATATCCTGAGGCCGATGCGTCTCTCAGTTCTAGACCTTTCGGGGCTGAATGACAGAAGCGTCGACTACATCGCCTACAGGGCGCTGAACGATATATTCGACGAGGTGAGTAGCGGAAGGTTCGGCTACCCAGTCTTCGCGGTTATCGAGGAGGCGCATAAGCTGATCCCTCCACACGACTACTCTTCGAGCCTCTCCTCATCGATCATCAATAAGATTGCGGCTGAGGGGAGAAAGTTCGGCGTCTTCCTCATACTCATCAGCCAGAGGCCCTCAAAGATAGATCCAGACAGCCTCAGCCAATGTAACAGCCAGATCGTGATGAAGCTGACCAACCCTCAGGATCAAGTGGCTGTTGAGGCGAGCTCGGAGAGGATGAGTGCGAGCTTGATAGCTGATCTGCCCGGCCTAAATCCGGGTGAGGCTGTTGTGGTGGGAGAGTTGACGAGGACGCCGGTGATGATTCAGGTGAGGCAGAGGCAGTGGTGTGAGGGGGGAGGCGACATAGAGATTGTTGAGAAGCTCAAGGAGGCTAGGAACTCGATTCACGCTGACTCGATCATCAACGCTGATCTGGGAAGGCGAGAGCCCTTCAGAGGCTCCAAGGTCTAGGTGCAAGCGTTGAGCGTACAGGTACTCCTCACAGCGGACAACCATCTGGACATCTCAGCCGCAATGTATGGACCCAAGAGGTTCAATAGAAAGGAAGATTTCGCTAGATGTTTTGAAGCAACAGTCGAGTATGCCCTCAAAGAGAAGCCCGATATCTATCTGATCTGCGGCGACCTCTACGATTCAGTTGTTCCTCGGAACCCTCCGAGAAGCTTTATGATGAGGCATTTCCGAGCCCTCGCTGAGAAAGGAATCAGAGTCTTCCTGATAAGCGGCCACCATGACACCGCTAGAAGCCTAGAGCAGGGAGCTTCTCCGCTCTCCCTCTACGGCGAGTCTGGATACGCCCGCTTCTTCTCAGATTTCCTCCAGCCTGAGTCAAGCATCTTCCAGAAGTCAGGGCTGAAGGTTCAGGTGAGCGGAGTCAGCTTCAACCCGAATCTCAGCGTGAACGAGGACCCCTTAGCTTCAATGAGGTTTGAGGAACCTGAGGGTGACGTGAACATCTTCATGCTCCACTACCCGATCGAGGGCTTTAAGGGGGTTTACTCTTTAAGCGAGCCGACGGTGAGAGCCTCACATCTTCCATCTGGCTATCAACTTGTGGCTGCTGGACACATCCACCGGCACCAGAAGAACACCTTCGGCGACATCGTGGTCCTCTACCCCGGAAGCACTGAGAGAGTCTCATTTCTAGAGGAGGGGGAGAAGAAGGGTTTCGTCTGGCTTGAGCTTGACAAGTCCGGCCTCATCTCTGATGAGTTCATAGAGACCCCTGCAAGGGAGCTTCGCACGTTCGACTTTAGCATCCCCAGCGATGGGGACATAAACAGGATTCTCGGAGGCCAGCTTCTGAAGAGTGCTGATCCGCAGCTAATCTTGAGGGTTAAGATTCTCGGCAATATGAGCCTCAAGCTCTTAGAGACATACAAGCGGCCGGCCCTCCTTTCCCAGTTTCAAGACAAGTATTTCGCGGTAGAGTTTGATGAGAGGGAGATGGAGATAGAGGCGTATGAGCCTGTAGAGGCGCTTCCTAGAACTACGCCTCTGGAAGAGTTGAAAAGATACTTTGAGTCGATCATGGCGAAAGCTTCTGAACAAGAAAGAGTGGAGCTTCAACAGGCTTTTCAGAAGAGTATCGCTATGCTCCAGGAGGCTGGAGCTTGGTGAAACTGCTCTCATTGTACGCCCACAACTTCAAGAAGCTGAAGCTCTCTTCTCCGCTAGAATTCTCGGAGGGGATAACTTATATCGCCGGCCAGAATGAGAGCGGTAAGTCAACCCTACTCGACGCGATACTCTACGCCCTCTATGGAAGGATGATCCGGCCGAGCGCGATGCCCTCGAATGAGGAGATAATCGCTTATGGAGCGAATGACGCGTCCGTCCAGTTGACCTTCTCGATAGGCGATAGAACATTTCAAGTCACAAGGAAGGTTCATAAGTCGAAGCCGAATGAAGCTAGCCTTCAAGAAATCCTTGGCGACGGCCACAAGAGAACGATAGCGACCACGGTTAAGACCGTGACCAAAGAGATTGAGAACCTGCTCGGAGGCATAACCTTCAACGAGATAATCGCGAGCAACGTCGTCGCACAGAAGGATCTTGAAAGGCTTGTGGAGCAGAGTAAGGAAGACAGAAAGCGAGTGATCAACGCATTCCTCAACTTAGAGAGCTTCACCGCGGTAAGCGAGAAGCTGAAGGAAGAGCAGAAGAGCCTAGAAGGAACGAGGACGACGGTTGGGCTTTTGCCGACGGAACGCGAGAAACTTGAGACGCTAAAGCAGGAGTTGGATGAGTACAATAAGAAGCTTAAAGAAGTTGAAGAGATCGAGAAGAGCATAGGGAAACTGGAGATAGACATCAAAGAAATCAGGAACAAGTACACTACAACGGACCAGCTCTTCGCGAAGCTCGAATCATACGATAAGGCTCTGAAGGATAGAGAGAATCTCTCAGCTCAATTGGATGCGATGAAACCTCTCATCGAGGACTTGAAGAGACAGATCGCTCAGGCGGAAACCGCTGGAAAAGATCTAGAGAACACCCGTACGAAGCTTAGGGAGTTCTCAGACCTCGAGAAGGTCGAGGAGGCTATGGCGAGATGCGATGAACGCCTCCGTGAGCTGACGGAACTTGACGCAGCCATCAAGAGTCAACAGGAGAGGCGGCAGACGCTGGCGTCTGAAATGTACCAGAGGTCGGAGAAGATCAAGGCACAAATCAAACCGTCGAAGGCTCCACTGATTGCTCTAGTAATCTGCCTTCTGGCTTCTGCGCTATCGTTCACTATCATTGGGCTTTATGCAGGGTTTATCGCTATAGTAGGAATCATTCTGTACCTCGTCTTGAAATCCTCTCAAGAACGTGGAGCTAGAGCGTACCTGACGGAGAGAGAACTCCTAGCTAGGTTGACGCAGGAAGGTTCAAGCCTAGATGCAGCAATCCAGCAATCCTACGGGAAGTTCAGGTCCACAGAAGGGGAGCTCAACCAACTCTGCAAGGGCATAGAGAGGTACTCAAGCATCTATGTTCAGAACATCTCATCTGGAATAAAGTCTGTTGTGGCAGCGATGGCAAGTCAACTTGAAGCCGACAGGAAGGAGGAGAGCGTCCTTGAGGAGAGAGCCAGAGGCCTGTCAACGCAGATCGCGACTAAGCCTGAGACAGAGACGAGGCTTAAGGAGACGGATGAGAAGGCCTTGCAGCTTCGGAGGAGCTTCATGGAGATTAGGCTTCCAGAGCTTGGAGAGATCTCTTTCTCAAGCGAACTGCTGAGCAAGACGAGGGAGGAGAGGGAGAAGCTTCTGCAAGAGATCTCAGCGAAGGGAGCGACCTTGAAGTCGGAGCAAGAGAGGCACAGTGAAGGAAAGAGGTTTCTAGAAGAGCACAAGGATGTTGAGAAGAGAGCTGAGGAGCAGGCGGCTAAGGTTGCGGAACTTGAGAAGAGGCTTAAAGTGGTTAAGCTTGCGCTTGAAGGAGTCGAGAAGACAGCTGAGGCTCTTCGAGAAAGGGTAAGGCCGAACGTGGAGAGGTATATGGGCCACATCCTACCAATCATAACCCTTGGGAGATACAAAGCGGTTCAACTCGACGAGGAGTATAGGCTGAGGGTCTGGGACCCTGAAGCTGGGGAGTTCAAGGAGAGGGATGTCTTCTCAGGTGGGACAGAGGATCAGTTCCTTCTATCGATGAGGCTTGCCTTCGCCTTAGCATTACTGCCTGAAGTCAAGGGGATGCATCCTGAATTTATGTTCTTGGATGAGCCTCTCGGAAGCTCTGATGACGCGCGGAGGGAAGGGATCTTGAATCTCTTGAACACGGAGCTTTCTCAAAGCTTCAAGCAGATATTCTTAGTCAGCCATATCGGCGGACTGGATGAACAGGTCAAACATATAATCAGGCTCGAGAATGGAGAAGTGGTCGAGAACCTCTAACGGATTTCCGCAAGGCTACCATAAGTATTGAAGCTGTTCAGTGTAACAAAAACTAGAGGGACCGAGCCGTCTTGAAGTGGTTCAAATTAGGATGCGCACACCAAGGGATTCACACACAATAATTCATTCCCTTACATCAGGGAGATATCCCCCTTAACCCCTACTTTCTTATCCGTTATCTATTGCCTATGAAGAAAGACATAATCGGATTGAAAGTTGCGGAAGGCGGCCGCTTGTGTTTTCGATCTTTGTTTTGCAGGCGTTTGAAGACATAGAACATTTTTCAAATTCTTAAACAGCGTTGTATCTCAATTTGGCCAAACCATATTAACTAGTCAATCAACATCAATCAAGATGCATTAGTGAGAAAAATGCTACTTGTCCAAATCTCAGACATTCACTGCGGTCCACAATTCGTTGATGAGACTTTCGGAACCGCAGTCAAAGAGATTAATGATATGTCCGCTGATGTCGTGTTGGTTACAGGTGACCTGACAGAGAACGGTCTTCTGTCAGAGTTTAAGACAGCGGCGAGAGAGTTAAGGAAACTTGAAGCGGGAAAGATTATCTATGTGAGTGGAAATCACGACTACCGCTCAACAGGATATCTATTATTCAGAGAGTTCTTTCCCTTCTCGCAAGTAACAGAGCTCGATGATGCTGTAATAACGGTTCTTAGCTCGGCGAGACCGGACAGAGATGACGGGGAAGTCGGTCACAGACAAAACATTTGGCTTGAACGAGCGCTTGAAAAATACAAGGATAAAGTGAAAATTGTTGCGATACATCATCACATAATTCCGGTTCCAGATACTGGAGCTGACCAAATAACAGTAATAGATGCAGGTGATGTCCTAAGAAGCCTTGTCAAGTCGAAGGTCGACCTTGTTCTTTGTGGACATAGACACAGACCATGGAGATGGAGAATAGAAAAAATGCTGGTAGTGCATGCGGGCAGTGTATCATGTGAGAAACTTAGAGGATTCTTCTGCAACTCCTACAATGTGATAACCATTAAGAAAGGGAAGGTCGAGGCAAAACTCAAAATGGTTAACGGAGGATTCGTAGATTTCAATGAAATAGTAGTGAGAAGAGAAATTCTGCAAGCATCCGACATATCACGGTTCAGTGATTCATTGGCACGCTAATAATGGTCTTGGTTCAAATTTCACTGGCCGCACCAAGGGACACACACAAAACGAAAATAACGATCTGACTAGATTCTGGAGCGGACATAAGAAAGGATTAATCTGAAACGGCTGCTCGATATCTATCTGAAAGAAGTGAAAACGGAGGCGAACTAGTTTGTTGATTAATATCGTTAGATGGCGTGTTCTGAAAGAGAACAGCAGTGAGCAATTTGAGGTCTGGCGTGAAATGATGGACTACCAGAAGTCTTATCCGGAGAAGGTCTACTATACTAGGTCTCGCTTCTTCACCTTCACGGAAGAGGGGTCGTCTGAGGAAAGCTGGATGTTCCTAGACGAGTATGAGCATCGTGAAGATTACGACAAATGGATGAAGGCTGTGCGTGAAGACCCGGAACTTGTGAAACTCATGGATGAGTGGTTCCCGAAGTGGGATGCCCTGATTGTTCCTGGGTCCAAGAAAGGAGAAGTCTGGACTGAAGTTGAGAAGCTCAGAGTCGAGTTCAAGTAGCTGCAGTGGTGGGTGGCCCTTGGTGCGCACACATAATTCATTTCCTCACATTAGGGGAAGAATCCCCTATAACCCCTCTTTCTTTCGCATTCTGCTCGCTAACGCAATGCTTCAAGCGGGATAGAACCAGTAGAAAATCAGACTGGTCACGTAGGCTTCGAAGAATGCGCCGAAAACGACTGCCGGGATTATGACGCATAGGTATAGGATCAGGGCTTTCTTCATTATCGGTTTTGAAGTTTTCTTCCAGCCGGGTATAGGCCGTGGTGTAGAGAGCATGTGTTTGAGGTGGTCACTTCTATTCCTTATCCCGAACATCTCTATTCCGATCTTCATGCTAATGCTGCTGGCGAAGATTATGTAGGCTACTTCTATCCATCCATGCGTTCCCCACGGAATCATCACCAGCGTCCAAGGATTGAGAGGAACTCCGCGACGGTAACACCAAGTTCCCGCTATCAAGCCAACGAAGAATCCGAAGTATATAGGATAGGCGAAGCTCAGCGCAAGAACCCCCATGACGAGAATGATACAAACCACTAGGGTGTTCCAGCCAAGCACATACCAGAATATCTGCTCACTAGTCCAGATCCCGCCCTTGGACCCCCC